>ENA-OPYX01000367-OPYX01000367.1-human-gut-metagenome-genome-assembly--contig:-NODE-367-length-26953-cov-3.601991_pt1 | contig 26953 bp, 29 predicted proteins | sample MGYA00242639_ERZ504486 | MGnify/ENA primary metagenome ERZ504486 (study PRJEB26092, sample SAMD00036296) | human gut metagenome | host: Homo sapiens | study: EMG produced TPA metagenomics assembly of... | reverse complement strand
CATTGAATATAAGGGCATTCTGTGCGGAGATGTATGCTTGCAGACAAGCGGAGAAATTTCGATTGTGGTCTGCAAAGAGTATCAGAATCGGCACATTGGGAGAACAGTGATTGGGAAGATTCTTGCACTGGCAAAAGAGAAGAAGTATCCGCAATGCTATGCAGAAATTATTCTTTCAACAGCAGTCCGTAAAATGTTTGAAGTATAGGATTTGTTCAGAACGACGCAGAAACGTTTGTTTATACTTTAGAATAAAAAGGAGGCCCCTATGACCAATCTGACTTTAGACGAAAAGAAAGCCCTGATCCGGAGTGGCGCTGGAAGCCCGGGAGCAGGCCTATGCGCCCTACTCCGATTTCATGGTGGGTGCCGCCCTGCGGGCCGAGGATGGCCGCATCTTCACCGGCTGCAATGTGGAGAACTCTGCCTTTACCCCCACCAGCTGCGCTGAGCGTACGGCCTTGTTCAAGGCGGTGAGTGAGGGTGTGACCCGCTTCACCGACATTGCCGTGGTGGGCTCTCGCCGCGGCGAGGTGAACAAGCAGATCACCTCACCCTGCGGGGTCTGCCGTCAGGCGCTGTTTGAGTTCGGCGGACCGGAGCTGAATGTCATCATGGCAAAGACCCCCGATGATTTCATCGAGCGCAGCATGGACGAGCTGCTGCCCTTCGGCTTTGGCCCCTCCAACGTGGCGGGCAACAAAGCCGTGGAAGGGTGAGGCGGGAAGCGGATATTTTGCCAAAATTGGTGAAGCAGTACGACTTTTACGCGAATTTTACAAAAAATCTGTAAAGATTTTGTAATCGGAAATGCCTTGCTTTCCTCACATGACCCGGCTATACTTGGGTCAGTAAATGTGCAAGTGTGCGCATTCCCTTTTTAAAGCGCAATTTTTAATGTATAAAAAGGAGAGTTTTCTTATGATGATTTCTCGTCGTAACTTCCTGGCTGTGGCTGGCGCTGCAGCTGCTGCCGCTGCTCTGACCGCCTGCGGTGGTTCTTCCTCTTCCACCAGCACCGCTTCTTCCACTGCTTCCTCTGCAGCTTCTGAGGCTGCCAGCAAGATCACAAAGGTCGGTCTGACCTGCGATACCGGCACGATCGATGACGAGAGCTTCAATCAGGCTTGCTGGACTGCTGTTTCCGGCTACATGGGTAAAAACTGCCAGTACTACATCCCCGAGGCTGATGCTTCCGATGAGGATCGTGAGACCATGATCCGTCTGGCTGTCAACGAAGGCGCCGACGTTATCGTTTGCGTCGGCTACCTGTACGGCGCTTCTCTGGCATGGGCTGCTGAGCAGTATCCCAATGTCAAGTTCATTGCTATCGATGTCACCCAGGGCGATATCGGCACCGATGAGATCCCCTCCAACTGCTACTGCATCACCTTCAAGGAGGAGCAGGCAGGCTATCTGGCAGGTTACGCCATTGCCAAGGACGGCAAGACCAAGCTGGGCTTCCTGGGCGGCATGGCTGTTCCCGCTGTCATCCGTTACGGCTACGGCTTTGTGCAGGGCGCTGATGCTGCTGCTCAGGAGCTGGGCCAGAACATCGACATCAACTACTTCTACGGCGGCCAGTTCTACGGCGATGCCAACATCACCTCCCGTATGGAGGGCTGGTACTCCAACGGCACTCAGGTCGTCTTTGCCTGCGGCGGCGGTATCTACACCTCCGCTGTTGAGGCTGCTCTGAAGAACAACGGCTACGTCATCGGCGTTGACGTTGACCAGAACTACATCGGTGTAAACGGCGTTGCTGACGGCACCTATGCTTACAACCCGTTCATCACCTCCGCTATGAAGGGCCTGTCCGAGGCTGTTTCTACTTCTCTGTCCGACATCGAGGCAGGCGAGTGGAGCACCATCGCAGCAACCAACGGCAACTTTGGTCTGGAGGACGGCGATTACGTCGGCCTGCCCACCGCTGAGGACAGCTGGAACTTCGAGACCTTCACGGTTGAGGAGTACGAGGAACTGAAGCAGAAGATCGCTTCCGGCGAGATCGTTGTTGACAACAGCTCTGACGACGCTACCAAGCCCACCGTCAGCGAGTTCACCAACGTCACCTACATCCAGTAAAATTTGAACAGTCCGCAAGGGCTGTAGGGAACGACCCTCTCCGTCATTGCCGCCAGGCTTTGACGGAGAGGGTCGTTTTTGTCTCGCGAAAAATCGTGCAGCTTGCACAAAAGTAATACTTATAAGAGTACATCCCGCCAAAAATCAAAAGAGTGTGCAAAACCGCAAAAATACGGTATAATGGTACACAGAATAGTATAGGTGTCGATTTGACACGAAAGGAGAGTGAGCAGATTGGCAGAGGATTTTGTGATCGAGATGCTCCACATTACCAAGGAGTTTCCTGGAATCAAGGCAAACGATGATATCACCCTGCAGCTGCGCAAGGGCGAGGTACATGCCCTGCTGGGCGAAAACGGCGCTGGCAAAAGTACGCTGATGAGCGTGCTGTTCGGCTTGTACCAGCCGGAGGCCGGTAAGATCCTCAAGAACGGCAAGGAGGTCGCCGTCCGCAACCCCAACGATGCAAACGCGCTGGGCATCGGCATGGTGCACCAGCACTTCAAGCTGGTGGAATGCTTCAGCGTGCTGGATAACATTATTCTGGGCGTGGAGCCCAATAAGCTGGGCTTTTTGCAGAAGGCTGAGGCCCGCAAGAAGGTCGTGGCCCTGAGCGAGAAGTACGGCCTGCGTGTGGACCCCGATGCACTCATCAGTGATATCTCTGTTGGTATGCAGCAGCGTGTTGAGATCCTGAAGATGCTCTACCGCGACAACGAGATCCTGATCTTTGATGAGCCCACCGCTGTTCTGACCCCGCAGGAGATCGACGAGCTGATGGAGATCATGCGCGGGTTCAAGAAGGAAGGCAAGTCCATCCTGTTCATCACCCACAAGCTCAACGAGATCATGGCAGTGGCAGACCGCTGCACGGTTCTGCGCAAGGGCAAGTATATGGGCACTGTGGACATCAAGGACACCACCAAGGAAGAGCTTTCCCGCATGATGGTCGGCCGCGATGTTCAGCTGCAGGTGGACAAAAGCCCGCCGCCCCCGGTGAGGTGGTGCTGGACGTGCAGAACGTTACCATGCACAACGCCCAGCACAAGAAGGATGCCGTCAAGAACGTCTCTTTCCAGGTGCGTGGCGGTGAGATCGTCTGTCTGGCAGGCATCGAGGGCAACGGCCAGACAGAGTTTGTCTACGGCCTGACCGGTCTGGAAAAGTTCAACAGCGGCAAGGTGCTGCTGGACGGCAAGGAGATCACCAACGAGAGCATCCGCCAGCGCTCCAAGGACGGCATGAGCCATATCCCTGAGGACCGCCACAAGCATGGTCTGGTGCTGGATTATAGTCTGGAGAACAATATGGTGCTCCAGCGCTACTGGCAGCCCGAGTTCCAGCACAACGGCTTTATCCGCAGTGAAAAGGTGCGGGAGTACTCCGATAAGCTGATCGCCCAGTATGACGTGCGCAGCGGCCAGGGCAGCGCCACCATCGTGCGCAGCATGTCCGGCGGCAACCAGCAGAAGGCGATCATTGCCCGTGAAATCGACAAAGACCCCAAGCTGCTGGTGGCAGTGCAGCCCACCCGCGGCCTGGATGTCGGTGCCATTGAGTATATCCATAAGCAGATCGTGGATGAGCGCGACAGAGGCAAGGCCGTGCTGCTGGTCAGTCTGGAGCTGGACGAGGTGATGAACCTTTCTGACCGGATCCTTGTGATGTACGAGGGTGAGATCGTGGGCGAGTTTGACCCCAAGACCACCACAGTCCAGGAGCTGGGCCTGTACATGGCCGGTGCCCGCAAGCAGGGAAAGGAGTAAGCAGAAATGAAAAACAAAAAACTTTCCCACAACGGGCTGCAGGGTTCTGTCACCAGCGTGATGGCTGCCCTGCTGTGTATCCTGATCGGTCTGGCTGTGGGCTTCCTCGTGCTGCTGGCCATCAATCCGGCCCATGCATGGGCAGACGGTTTTGTCCGCATCCTCAAGGGCGGCTTCCATGATGCCCCCTATGGTGTCGGCAAGGAGCTGGCCAACGCCGCGCCCCTGATCATGACCGGCCTTTCCGTGGGCTTTGCCTTCAAGACCGGCCTGTTCAACATCGGTGCGGCGGGTCAGTACACGCTGGGCGCTTACGGTGCCCTCTACTGCGCCATCATGCTCAAGCTGCCCTGGTTCGTCTGCCTGCTGGCTGCGGCCATTCTGGGCGGTCTGTGGGGGGCCATCCCCGGTTTCTTCAAGGCCTACTTCAACATCAACGAGGTCATTACCTCCATCATGTTCAACTGGATCGGCCTGTACCTTGTCAATGAGCTGGTCTACCAGAACGGCACCGGCCCCATGTATGATGTGCGCAACACCCGCACCCTGAATCTGGGCAAGAACGCGGATCTCGCCCAGTCCGTTATCCCGGACTTCGGTCTGAACAAGCTGTTCCAGACCAACAGCACCACCATTGCCATCTTCCTGGCCGCTGTGGTGGCCATCCTGATCTGGGTGGTGCTGAACAAGACCACCTTTGGCTATGAGCTGAAGGCCGTCGGCCTGAACAAGAGCGCTGCCCGCTACGCCGGCATCAACGAGAAGAAGAACATCATCCTCTCCATGGCCATTGCCGGTGCGCTGGCAGGCTTTGGCGCGGGCCTGTTCTACCTGTCCAACGTGGGCCAGTGGAACCCACTGAACTCCACCAGCCTGCCGGCCATGGGCTTCAACGGCATCTCCGTTGCCCTGCTGGCAAGCTCCAACCCCATTGGCACCATCTTCTCGGCCCTGTTCATCTCCCACATCTCGGTGGGCGGCACCTTCCTTTCCACCAAGTATTATCCCACGGAGATCGCCGACCTGATCAGCGGCATCATCATCTACCTGTGTGCATTCTCCATGCTGTTCCGCGGCAAGATCCAGAAGCTGCTGTTCAAGAATGCGGACAAGACCAATGTGAACGCAGAGCCTGCCCCGGCGGAAAAGGCCAACGCGAAGAAGGAGGGCAAGTAAGATGCTGCTTTTGATCAAATATACCCTGCTGTATGGCATCGTCCTGATGCTGGTGGCACTGGGCGGTATGTTCAGTGAGCACTCCGGCATCATCAACATCGCGCTGGAAGGCATCATGGTCATCGGCGGTGTGGCGGGTGTTCTGACCCTGACCATGCTTCCGGCCGACATGTCGCCGTTCCTGGTGGTGCTGATCTCGGTCCTGGTGGCTGCGCTGGCCGGTATCGTGTACAGCCTGCTTCTGGCCTTTGCTTCCATCAACCTGAAAGCGGACCAGACCATCGGCGGCACGGCCCTGAACCTGCTGGCCACCGCCATTGCCGTGGTCATTGCCAAGTATTTCAGCGACAGCGGCAGCGCCAAGCTGAACTACTCCAACAAGCCGTTCCTGTTCAGCATCGGCGGCCTGGAGCTGAGCATCTTTGTGCCGTTGGGCATCGTGCTGCTCGTCATCAGCTATGTGGTGCTGTACAAGACCCGCTTCGGCCTGCGTCTGCGCGCCTGCGGCGAACATCCTCAGGCAGCCGATTCTGTGGGCATCAACGTCTACAAGATGCGCTACGCGGGTGTGCTGCTTTCCGGTGCGCTGGGCGCTATCGGCGGTCTGGCCTATATCGTGCCCCCGGTGCAGACCTGGAACTTTGAGGTCGGCGTGGCTGGCGCGGGCTTCCTTGCACTGGCTGTTATGATCTTTGGCCAGTGGAAGCCCTTCAACATCTGTGCCGCCGCCATGTTCTTTGCCGTGTTCAAGAGCCTGGCAAACATTGCGGACTCCACCTTCCTGGCGCAGCTCCACTGGTCCAGCAACATCTATAACATGATGCCGTTCATCGCATCCATGATCATTCTGGCCTTTACCTCCAAAAAACAGCATGGCCCCCAAGGCTGAGGGTATCCCTTACGACAAGGGTTCCCGCTGAGCGAGGTTTGTTCCAAGGGCGCAGCTGCTTTTCCGGGCAGCTGCGCCCTTGGTGTTCAAAACCCGACAAAGGAGACGGAATGTGGATTGCCTTTGTCAAAAAGTCTGTTATAATGGAATTTATTGAAAGTCATACTGTCAGACAGGAGAATTGCGATGCGTATTTATGATCTGATCGCGAAAAAGCGCGATGGCGGTACCCACACCCGGGAAGAGCTGGAAGCCATTGTCAACGGCTTTGTCAGTGGGGAAGTGGCCGATTACCAGATGGCTGCCTGGATGATGGCGGTCTACCTGCGCGGCATGACCAACGAAGAAACTGCCGAGCTGACGGACGTGATGGCCCACAGCGGCGTGATGGTCGATCTTTCCCCCATCCCCGGCATCAAGGTGGATAAGCACTCCACCGGCGGCGTGGGCGATAAGACCACCCTTGTGATCGCCCCTGTGGTGGCGGCCTGCGGTGTAAAGATCGCCAAGATGAGCGGCCGCGGCCTGGGCCATACCGGCGGCACCATTAGATAAATGGAGAGCGTGCCCGGCACCAGAACTGCCCTTTCGCAGAGGAGTCTTTGCCCAGGTGAACAAGATCGGGCTGTCGGTCATTGGCCAGAGCGAGGGCATTGCCGTGGCGGATAAGAAGATGTACGCCCTGCGGGATGTGACCGCCACGGTCAGCTGCATCCCGCTGATCGCCTCTTCCATCATGTCCAAGAAGCTGGCCTCCGGCTCCGATGCCATCCTGCTGGATGTGACCACCGGCACCGGTGCCTTTATGAAGACCGTGGACCAGAGCATTGAGCTGGCCAAGCTGATGGTCGCCATCGGCACCCACCATGGCCGCCGGGTGGCCGCCATGATCACCGATATGGACACCCCGCTGGGCCGCAACATCGGCAACAGCCTTGAGGTCATGGAGAGCATGGACGTGCTCAAGGGCAAGGGCCCTGCCGACCTGACCGAGGTCTGCCTGCAGCTGGCCGCCAATATGCTGGTGCTGGCAGGCAAGGGTACTCCGGCGGAGTGCCGTGCCATGGCACAGGCTGTGATCGCGGACGGCTCGGCTTTTGCCAAGTGCAAGGAGATGTTTGCGGCCCAGGGAGGCGACACCCGTGTGCTGGACGATTACAGCCTGTTTGAACAGCCTGCAGCCAGCTTTGAGCTGCTGGCCGAGCAGGATGGCTACATCGTGGCCAACGATGCCGAGAAGATCGGCTCTGCCAGTGTGCTGCTGGGCGCTGGCCGCCAGAAGAAGGGAGACCCGCTGGACTTTGCGGCCGGCATCACCCTGCACAAAAAGCGCGGTGACTATGTGCACAAGGGCGAAAGCCTGGCCACCTTCTACGGTGCGGCAGATAAGTTTGAGGCCGCTGCTGCGGAGTACCGCAGCGGTCTGGTCTATGGTGCGGAAAAGCCCGAGGAGGCCCCGCTGGTCTACGCCCTTGTCACCAAGGACGGCGTGGAGCGTTACTGAAAAAGCATCCTTCCCGCAAGGCGGGAGGGACGGAAAGGACATTTTCTATGAAGATCATTCTGGTGGGCTGCGGCAAGGTCGGCACAGCGCTGGCACGACAGCTCAGCGAGGAAGGCCACAATGTCACGATCATCGATACCAACAAGGCCCGTGTGGAGCATATCAGCGAATCCTATGACGTGATGGGCATTACCGGCAACGGCTCCTCCATCACAACGCTGTCCGAGGCAGGGATCGAGGAGGCGGACGTGTTCATTGCGGTCACCGGCTCGGACGAGCTGAACCTGCTGTGCTGCATGTTTGCCAAAAAGGCGGGCCACTGCCACGCCATTGCCCGTGTGCGCAACCCATCCTACAGCCATGAGCTGGACTTCATCAAAAAGCAGATCGGCATTTCGGCCATCATCAACCCGGAGATGGCGGCGGCGCGGGAGATCTCCCACCTGCTGCGTTTCCCCGGTGCCAGCAAGATCGATACCTTTGCGGAAGGCCGGGTGCGGCTGATCAAGTTCACCCTGACCGAGGCACAGGCACTGGACGGCGTGGCCATCCGGGAGATCCCCACCCGGCTCAAGAGCGATATTCTGGTCTGCGCTGTGGAGCGCGACGGCGGGGTCATCATCCCCCAACGGTAATTTTGTGCTCCAGACCGGCGATCAGGTCACCTTCCTTGCAACGCAGGAAAAGGCCCACGCGTTCTTCCAGCGTATCCATCTGGCCGTGCGCCCGGTGCGCAATGCCCTCATCGTGGGCGGCGGTGCCATTGCCTTCTATCTGAGCCAGGAGCTGCTGGAAAACCATGTCCGGGTGCGGATCGTGGAGCGGGACCCCGCCCGCTGCGATGTGCTGGCCCAGGCCCTGCCCGAAGCACAGATCCTGTGTGAGGACGGCTCCAACCGCGAGTTCCTGCTCTCCGAGGGCCTGACCTCCACCGAGGCCTTTGTGGCCCTGACCAACATCGACGAGGAAAATGTTCTGCTGACCCTGTTTGCCAAGAAGCATTCCAACGGCAAGCTGGTCACCAAGATCAACCGCCTGGAATTTGACGATATCCTGGCCGGGCTTGATCTGGGCAGCATCGTCTACCCCAAGTACATGACCTGCGATTACATCGTGCAGTATGTGCGCGCTTTGCAGAACGAGGCAGGCAGCAACATCAAGACCCTGTACCGCATTCTGGACGACCGCGTGGAGGCGCTGGAATTCACGGTCCATGAGAAGAGCCGCGCCACCGGTGTACCCCTGAGCCAGCTCCACCTGAAAAAGAACCTGCTGCTCTGCTGCATCACCCGCGGCAACGAGATCAAGATCCCGCGCGGCGGCGATGAGATCCAGGTGGGCGACAACGTCATCGTCGTCACGCTGGAACACGGCCTGCACGACCTGCGGGACATCGTGGAAGATTAACGGAGGCGCGGCATGAATTATGCAATCGTTCTGCGGCTGCTGAGCTACATCCTCTATTGCGAAGCCGCGCTGCTCCTGCTGCCCGCCGTGGCCAGCCTGATCTACGGTGAATGGATGGTGCTGGGCGTGTTCCTGCTCACGGCAGCGCTTTCTGCGGTGGCGGCGCTCTGCTCCACCGCATCAAGCCCAAGAGCCAGATCTTCTATATGCGGGAGGGCTTTGCCACCACGGCGCTCTGCTGGCTGCTTATCAGTGTGGTGGGCGCGGTGCCCTTTGTGCTCACGGGCAGCATTCCCAACCCGGTGGATGCCATGTTTGAGACCGTTTCCGGCTTCACCACCACCGGTGCCAGCATCCTGCCCGCCGTGGAGGACCTGCCCAGGGGCATCCTGTTCTGGCGCAGCTTCACCCACTGGATCGGCGGTATGGGCGTTCTGGTGTTCCTGCTCTCCCTGCTGCCCCTGACCGGCGGCTCCCATGTCAACCTGATGAAAGCCGAAAGCCCCGGCCCGCAGGTGGATAAGCTGGTGCCGAAGGTGCAGTCCACGGCAAAAATTCTGTACGGCATCTATTTCCTCCTGACGGTGCTGGAATTCATGTTCCTGATCGCCGGGCGGATGCCGGTGTTTGAAGCCCTGCTGACCTCCTTTGGTACAGCGGGCACCGGCGGCTTCGGCTTCCGCAATGACAGCTTTGCCAGCATGTCGCCCTATATCCAGTGGGTCGTGACCATCTTTATGATCCTGTTTGGCGTGAACTTCAACGCCTATTTCCTGCTGCTGATGCGCCGATTCCGCCGCGCTGCCGCCAGCGAGGAGGTGCGTGCCTACTTTGTGATCATCGGTGTGGCTGTGGCCATCATCACAGCCAACATTTACAGCATGTACAACGGCTTGGGCGAGGCCCTGCGTCACGCCGCCTTCCAGGTGGGTTCTATCATCACCACCACCGGTTTTTCCAGCTGTGATTTTGACCTGTGGCCCACCCTCTCCAAGGAGATCCTTGTCATGCTGATGTTTGTGGGTGCCTGCGCAGGCAGCACCGGCGGCGGCATAAAGGTCAGCCGCCTCCTGCTGATGGGCAAGACTGTGGGCAAGGAGCTCAAGCAGGCCCTTCACCCGCAGGTGGTGGCCCCCGTCCGGATGGACGGCAAGGTGGTCAACCATGAGACCATCCGCGCCACCAATGTCTATGTGGCCGCCTACATCTTCATCTTTGCGGCATCCTTCTTCCTCATCAGTCTGGATGGCTTTGACATGGTGACCAACTTCACCGCCATTGCCGCCACGTTGAACAACATCGGCCCCGGCCTTGCCCAGGTGGGCCCCATGATGAACTTTGGCAGCTACTCCAATCCCGCCAAGCTGGTTATGATCTTTGACATGCTGGCGGGCCGTCTGGAGATCTTCCCCATGCTGGTGTTCTTTATGCCGGACACCTGGCGGCGGTTCTGAGCAAAATAACAAAGCGGATGCGCTCCCACCGGAACGCATCCGCTTTTTGCTGTATCAGGATCACTGCGGCTTTTTCCACAAGAGTGCCACGCCGCTCAGCATGATGGCCCCGCCCAGCAGGGCAAGGCCTGCACCGGCCTGCCCGAAGGCATCGCCGACGGCACCCACCAGAGGACTTGCGGGGATCATGAGCAGACTGTAGGCCATGCTGTCCACGCTGATGAGGGTAGCCCGCTGGTCACTGGGAATGGCGTCGTTCAGCTTCTGTCTTTCATGCAAAAGGTACACTTCCAGTGCGCCCTGCACCAGCATCATGCCGAACAAACCGCCCCACGCGGGGGCAAGGCCCACCAGCAGCGTGCCGACGCCGCAGAGCAGGGCGCAGACGGAGTAAAACCGCCGCATGGAGCGGCATCTCACCCGGCGGCCGATCTCGGTGCCCGCCACGCAGGCCAGACCGCCCAGCAGCAGGGGAAGGAAGAGCAGCTCCGTGGGCCAGCCCAGCTCAACGAGCCGCTGCTGCAGAAACATCTTGGTCAGGAAGCTGGGCACGCTGATGAGGGCGCTGGATGCGATAAGCTTCACCGCCATTGGGCAGGTGTGCAGGACATGCAGGCTGTCCCGCACCAGCTGGCGGAACTGTTCAGGCAGAGCGCGCAGCGGGTGCTTTTCCCGGCTGGCCTGGGCCGCAGTGACAATGGGTTCCGCTAGCAGCAGGCTGGCGAGAGCGGAAATGCCCTCAAAAGCGGCGTTCAGCAGATAAAAGCCCGCGTAGCCGAGAAACTGGTTCAGGATGCTGGCCATGGAGCCCACGGCGTTGGCCAGCATGGAGATCTGGGAGCCGTTGGCAGAGACCTGAATGTATTCTTCTTCGCAGCCCTCCTGCTTCAGGCTGTCGTAGAGCAGCGCCGTGGAGGTGCCGGAGAACATGGTCATGGCCAGCGCGTTCAGCCCCATGGCAAAGCAGATGGTGAACAGGTTCGGCGCAAAAGCCATCAACAGATTGCAGGTCACGGTCAAGACTCCGCCGGACAGGAGGGTCTTCCGGCGGCCCAGCAGGTCTGCCGCCATGCCGCTGGGCACTTCGCAGAAGAGGCTGACGATGTGATACACGCTTTCGGCCAGGCCGATCTCCCACAGGGAGAAGCCCCGGGCCGCCAGCAGGGCTACCCATACCGCATCCGTGATGCGCAGACCGGAGAAAAGGTCGGAGATGTAAATGCAGCGAAGCTGCTGTTTCAAGTTGAGATTCTGATTCATGGGGAGCACCCTTTCTATTTATAGTAAATAATTCAAAATAGAAAGTGTACCCAAAACAAAAGCGCCCCACAGCAAAGCTGCGCGGCGCTGAAAATCATGCTCCACGTCTTGCTGAAAGGTTTCCTCGATTTAGCTCCCCTACTAGAGGAGCTGGCTGCGCCAGAGCGCAGACTGAGAGGTTCTGTTTCCAATAAAAGGGTACACTTCGAGCCGGAACGTATTAAATCTGACCTTTTTTGAAAAAGATGCAGCCATTCCAACCCATCTGGGTGTACCCTCCTTTCAGTAAAACGTTACGCTTATAATACCATACTTTCGGCCAAAACACAAGCAAAACCGTAAAATTCAGGGAAAAAGTGCCGCCCCGGCTTGCAAACAGGCCCAAAGTGTGGTAAGATGATATCCGGTTATGAAACCTGAATATCTTGAAAACGCAGCGACGGAGAGAGTACGCACGCAGTTCCACAGCAAAGAGAGAAGCTTCACCGGCTGAAAGGGCTTCCGCGTGGGTGTGTGCCGAAGTTCGCTCCTGAGCGGCCTGCCCGAACGGCTTCTATTAGGGCAGGACGGCGCGCCCCGTTACGGCGTTTGAGAGCCGCCCTTCTTTGTGCAGGGCGGAAACCGGGTGGTACCGCGGAGCATTGGATTTGCAAAGGCTTCGTCCCTTTTGTCAGGCCAGAGATGGCCCGGCAGGGGACGGGGCCTTTTTTGCTGCCCCGCTTTGAAAACACGAACTGAGAAGGAGAGAATTTCCATGCAAGCAATGATCGACGAGCTGGCCAAACAGGCCGCAGAGAGCCTCGGTCAGGTCTCTTCCAAGGAGACGCTGGCCTCGTTCTGGCAGGAATATCTGAGCAAAAACGGCAAGATCCCCGCGCTGATGAAGAATCTGCGCTCTGTCGCGCCCGAAGAGCGCCCCGCCATGGGCAAGATCATCAACGAGCTCAAGCAGAAGGTGCAGGCAGACTACGATGCCGCCGCTGCCAAGGTGAAGGAGGCCGAGCTGGCCGCCCGCAACGCCGCTGAGACCGTGGACATCACCCTGCCCGCCAAGACCCGCACGGTGGGTGGTCTGCACCCCCTGACGCTGGTCACCAACCAGATCATCGACGTGTTCTCCGGCATGGGCTTTGCCGTGGCTGACGCACCTGAGATCGAGGATGACGACCACAATTTCACCCGCCTGAACGTGCCCAAGGATCACCCCGCCCGCGACATGCAGGATACCTTCTACCTGTCCGACGAGTTCCTGCTCCGCACCCAGACCTCCGGCGGCCAGATCCGCACCATGGACAGCCAGAAGCCGCCCATCAAGGTGCTGATCCCCGGCCGTGTGTTCCGTTCCGATTCCGATGCCACCCACAGCCCCATGTTCCACCAGATGGAGGGTCTGGTCGTGGATAAGGGAATCACCCTGGGCGACCTGCAGGGCGCGCTGAACACCTTTGTGCAGAAGCTGTTCGGCAAGGACACCCGCACACGCCTGCGTCCCTCTTACTTCCCCTTCACCGAGCCCAGTGTGGAGGTCGATGTCAGCTGCTTTGAGTGCGGCGGCAAGGGCTGCCCCCTGTGCAAGCACACCGGCTGGATCGAAGTTCTGGGCGGCGGTGTTGTCAACCGCAAGGTGCTGGAGAACTGCAACATTGACCCGGATGAGTATTCCGGCTTCGCCTTCGGCATTGGCATCGAGCGCATCGCCATGCTGAAGTACGGCATCAACAACATCGGCCTGATGTTCGAGAACAACCTGCAGTTCCTCAAGCAGTTCCATGAATAAGAGGGGAGAGAACAGACAATGAAAGTACCTTTCAGTTGGTTAAAAGAATTCGTTGATATCGACGTTACCGCTCAGGAGCTGGAGGAGAAGCTGTTCTCCTGCGGCTTTGAGGTGGAAGAGCTGATCCCGCTGGATGCAGGCATCAGCAAGGTGGTCGTTGGCAAGATCGTGGAGATGGAAAAGCAGGAGGGCACCCACCTGACCAAGTGTGTGGTGGACTGCGGTGATTACGGCCACGATATCCGCATCAGCACCGGTGCTGCCAATATGAAGCTGGGTGACTGCGTGCCCGCCGCTCTGGATGGCTCCACCCTGCCCGGCGGCATCAAGATCAAGGCCCGCAAGATGCAGGGCGTGGAGTCCAACGGTATGCTCTGCTCCGGCGAGGAGCTGGGCCTGAACGATGACCTGTTCCCGGGCTCTGAGGTCTACGGCCTGCTCATCCTGCCCGAGGATTCCGTCCCCGGCACCGACATCGCGCCCGTTGTCGGTCTGGATGACTATATCTTCGATATCTCCATCACCGCAAACCGCCCCGACTGCCAGTCCGTGCTGGGCATCGCCCGCGAGGTCGCTGCCATTCTGGGCAAGCCCCTGCACATGCCCGCCATGGACTACAAGGCTGTCTGCGAGCCGGACGCGCCCATCACCGTCAAGGTGGAAGCGCCCGACCTGTGCCCTCGCTATATGGCACACTATGTGCGCAACATCCGCATGGGCGAGTCTCCCCGCTGGATGAAGCGCCATCTGGCTCTGTGCGGCCTGCGCTCCATCAGCAATGTGGTGGATATCACCAACCACACCCTGCTGGAAATGGGCCAGCCCATGCACGCCTTTGACCTGAACAAGGTCGCCGGCCGCACCATTGATGTGCGCCGTGCCCACGAGGGTGAGAAGATCGTGACCCTCGATGAAAAGGAGTTCACCCTGAACCCCAACAATCTGGTCATCTGCGATGCCGAGAAGCCTGTGGCTCTGGCCGGCATCATGGGCGGTGCCAACTCCGGCATGGATGAGAACACCACCAGCCTGCTGTTCGAGTGCGCCACCTTCGCCCGTGACTGCGTCCGCAAGACCAGCCGTGCCCTGGGCCAGAACAGTGATTCCTCTGCCCGCTATGAAAAGGGTGTGGACCGCAACTCTCCCGAGCTGGGCCTGGCCCGTGCCCTGCACCTGATCCAGGAGCTGGACTGCGGCGATATCACACCCTCGAGTATGACCTGACCGATGGCCGCCCGCTGGAGCGCAAGCACATCGTGACCACCCCTGCCAAGATCTGCGGCGTGCTGGGCATCACTGTGCCCGAGCAGACCATGATCGATATCCTGCAGCGCCTGGAGTTCACCGTGGATGTGCAGGCCGATGGCAGCTGGGATGTGTCTGCTCCTCTCTACCGTGAGGATGTGGAGAGCTTCCCGGATCTGGCCGAGGAGGTCATCCGTGAGTACGGCTATGACCACATCAACCCCACCTTCCTGAACACTGCCTCTGTTACCAACGGCGGCCTGAACTACGCGCAGAAGCAGCAGCTCAAGACCAAGCGCCTGCTGGCTGCACAGGGCTTCTATGAGGCCTCCACCCTGGCCTTCTACTCCAACGCGGAGCTGGATATGCTGCACATCCCTGCAGAGGATGCCGCCCGCAAGGCCATCCGCATCCTGAACCCCATCAGCGAGAACCTGTCCATCATGCGCACCCTGCTGACCCCGTCCATGCTGAATGTCATCGTGGACAACCTCAAGAAGGGCAATGCCGAGGGCCGCCTGTTCGAGATGGCTCCCGTCTATCTGGCCAAGGAGCTGCCCATCAGCGAGCATCCCCATGAGCGTCAGACCCTCTGCATTGGTGCCTTTGGCCCCGAGGAGGACTTCTTCACCGTCAAGGGTGCAATAGAGGCACTGGCCGCAGGCTTTGACCTGACCTTTACCTATGAGCGCGAGACCGCCCCGTGGCTCCACCCCGGCATCAGCGCCGCTGTCTACTGCAACGGCAAGCGTCTGGGCGTGTTCGGTAAGCTCTCCAATGAGATCAACGGCGAGCTGGAGATCGCAAAGGACCAGAAGGACAGCCAGAACATCTATCTGGGTGAGCTGGACTATGAGGCTTTGATGTCCTGCGTGGACGGTGAGCTGCGCTATAAGCCGCTGAGCCCCTACGCCGCCGTCAAGCGTGACCTGGCCCTTGTCTGCGAGGAAAAGGTCACCTGCGGCGAGATCGAGGACACCATCAAGAAGGCAAGCTCCCTCATCACCGAGGTCAAGCTGTTCGATATCTACCGCGGCGCAAACCTGGGCGAGGGCAAGAAGAGCATGGCCTTCTCCCTGACCCTGTCTGACCCCAGCGCGGAGATCTCCGCTGAGCAGGTCGAGCGCACCGTCAAGAAGGTGCTGGGCAACCTGAAGTTCAAGCTGGGCATTGAGATCCGGTAAACGGTGATCTTTACACAGCACTATGAGTCCCCTCTGGGCGGCATCCTGCTGGCCGCTGATGACACCGGCCTGACCGGCCTCTGGTTCGAGGGGCAGAAGTACTTTGCCCGCACCCTGGATTCGGTGCATCAGGAGCAGGAGACCGCCGTGCTTTCCGAGGCCAGACACTGGCTGGATGTTTATTTCGGCGGGCAGGAGCCGGACTTTACGCCGCCGCTCCATCCTGCCGGCTCGGCCTTTCAGCAGGAGGTGTGGGCGCTGCTGCGCCGCATCCCCTGCGGCCAGACCACGACCTATGGTGCACTGGCAAGGCAGCTGGCTGCAGAGCGCGGCCTTTCCCGGATGTCTGCGCAGGCTGTGGGCGGAGCTGTCGGACACAATGTGATCTCTATCATCATTCCCTGCCACCGCGTTGTCGGAACAAACGGCAGCCTGACCGGATATGCAGGCGGCATCGATAAAAAAGCCGCGCTGCTGAGACTGGAAATGAAATGACGCGGTAAGAATACGGAAAACGAAAAAATCCGAACCTTTTCCCGATGGGAAGAGGTTCGGATTTTTCTTGTGTGGTGGACGGGACTGCAACGCCGGACGAACGCGTGCTTGAAAATATCGCTGCATAGCGTCACTATTGTGCTTTCTATTTTACCGAAACGCGTCCATCACTAAATCATTTTGCAGATGCAGGAACAAATTCAATTTTAACCTTCATTCCCATCCCAGCAGCAAGCCGCTGCAAGGTACGAAGAGATGGGTTTCATTGCCGCGTTCCAGTTTGCTGATGTCGGTCTGTGCAATACCCGTGCGCTCCGAAAGTTGCTTCTGGGTCAAACCGCTTTCTTTGCGGGCCTTGAGCATGGCTTCAATCACGGAAAATTCCGGGTCAAGTGCGTCCCATTCGGCCTTGAATTCAGGGTCTTTCATCTGCTCATTCAAAAAATCGTTGAAGTTTGTCATTTGGAATTCTCCTTTCGGGCAAGATAATCTGCGCGATATTGTTTTGCCAGTGTGATCTCTGAAGCAGGTGTTTTCTGGGTCTTCTTGATAAATCCATTTGTGAGAATCACCTTTTTACCAACCACGAAGAAATACAGCACGCGGGTAATATCCGACCCAAACTTGGTACGAATTTCAAAAATTCCATCATCCAGTGCTTTGGAATACGGTTCCCTTAAACATGGCCCCTCTTCACGGAGTAACGCAACGGTACGCAAAACTTTGGCTTGCATTTTCTTATCCAGACTTAGGATAAACTCTTTGACTGGCTCGGAGCCATCGGCTTTATCGTAGAATTCAATTTCATATTCCTGCACGGCTGCACTCCCTTTGAATAGTGGATTTATCTCATATACAGTATAGCGGATATATCCTCTATTGTCAAGACCATCTCTTTACATCTTATCTCCTTTATGGGATAATAATGGCATTTTAGACTATAAAGGAGAATATTATGGCCTACTCTGCCGATTTTCGGAATAAGGTTGTCCAACTATACAACAGTGGCACAAGTACCGCTGATCTCTGTGCCCAGTTCCATATTTCTCGCAGTATCTTATATCAATGGAGCGAAGAAGCAAAAGTTTCAAACATTTCTAAACGTGATCTTGCAACGCTTCAACGCCATGTTGCAACCTTGGAAAATGAAAATTCCATCTATCAAAAATCTCTTGCTGCTCTTGATTTGTCCATAGACAACAAGGTGCAAATTATTGATGCCTTAAAGTCAGAATACAGCTTCTACACACTTTGCCGTTTGCTGAATCTTTCAAAATCCACTTACATAAATAGACAGAAAAGTGCACTGATTGAAAAGCAACTAGATGTAGAAGATACGCTTTTGAAAGAAAAAATCACTATCATCTTCCAGAAAAGCGATTACCGTTTCGGTGCAAAAAAGATTCGCGCAAAATTGATGGAGCAAGGCTATACTGTTAGCACAAAACGTATTGTGCGGCTCATGAAAGAGCACGGATTAAAACGTAAACAAGCACTTCCAGAGAACGCTACTTTTCAGCGGCACTATACTTATCGTCCCAATCTCGTAAAGCAAAATTTTACCGTTGAAAAGCCAAACAGCATTTGGGTCAGTGACATCACCTATGTTAAGGTAAACACTTCTATCGCATATGTCTGTGTTATCATCGACCTATTTTCTCGAAAAGTCGTTTCACACGCCGTTGCCGAATTCGCCGATGCAGAACTCACAATCCACACATTCAAATTGGCCTATCAAAATCGGAACCATCCGCAAGGGTTAACATTTCATAGTGACCAAGGCGCGCAGTATACCGCATTCAGCTTTCGTCAACTACTTCTTGACTTTAATGTACACCAATCCTTTTCCGATATAGGCAATCCACTTGATAATGCTGTGGCGGAATCTTTCTTTGCTTCGCTTAAAAAAGAACAGTTCAAATTTCATTTTTATGAAACTGTCTCCGAATTAGAGGAAAGTCTATCAGAATATATTGATTTTTATAACGATTACCGACCGCATGAATGTCTTAAACAGCAAACCCCAAATCAATTTGAAGAATCATATCAGCAACAAAAATAAAGGCGAGAGTATCCGATACTGTCCGAAAATAACAGTACCAAATACCCTCGCCCTTTCAGTTGGTGGAGGCGATGGGAGTCGAACCCATGTCCGAAAAGAGTTCAGCGTAGGTGTCTCCGGGTGCAGGCGATCAACAACATTCCCTCCGCGTCACGCCGGTCGCCAGGCTAACGCATTGGTAGCTTCATGAGTTCCTGCCGGTCCGCAAAGCTTAGGTCCGTTCAGGTGCTGTGTCTAAAGGACGCCCCGGCCCCACACGACACAAGAGTGGGCGGAACGCGCAGCACTCAGGCTGCGAGCAACTGATAATTATTGTTGTCAGTTAATTTTTTGGAGGAGTTTAGAGCAGGTCCCCCACTGCTACCCGCTGCCCAGGCCTCGCTCCCCCCGTCGAAACCTTTACGCCCCCATAAAACACACCTTGCGGTGTGGGTAAGCTTTGAAGTTTCCGGGCAGGAATGCTGCCTGAAATCAATAGTAAACGCCGTTGGATTTAACGGCCCGGTCGATGGAGCGCTTGGCATCGCGCTTGGCGGCATCTGCGCGCTTATCATAGAGCTTTTTGCCCTTGCACAGGCCCAGCTCCATTTTGACGCGGCCATGCTTGAAGTAGAGCGAAAGCGGCACAAGGGTGTAGCCCTGCAGCTTGCACTGCTGGTGCAGCCGCCGGATCTCGTTCTTGTGGGCCAGCAGCCGCCGCACCCGCATGGGATCCTGATTGAAGATGTTGCCGTGGTCGTAGGGAGTGATGTGCATTCCCTTGACCAGCAGCTCGCCGTCCTCAATATCGACCCAGCTGTCTTTCAGGTTCACGCCGCCGGCACGCAGGCTCTTGACCTCGGTGCCTTTCAGCTCAACGCCGGTCTCCAACGCTTCCAGAACGAAGTACTCGTGGCGCGCTTCCCGGTTTGTGGCAATCGTCTTGGTTGCCGGACGCTCTTTGGTCGGTGCCATTCCGCGCGCCTCCTTTCTCTCGCTTTGGTATCGTTACGTTAGTATATCATATTTTTGTGGATTTTCAAGGCCGCTTTTTGAAGAAACTGTAAATCTTTTCCGCAAAAGGTGCCTTACAGCTTTTTATAGCCCGCCGGTTCGTCCGCTGCACACCGCCGCTCCATCAGGTAGGTGTCCAGCCAGCGGCCGTGGCAGTCCCGGGCAATGCGCTCCCGGCGGCCCACCACGCGGAAACCGCATTTCAGGTGCAGGCCCCGGGAGGGGGCGTTGTCCTGCAGCACCGTGGACTGCAGCGTCCAGTACCCGGCCTGTTCGGCCTCACGGCAGAGCGCCGTGAGCAGGTGATAGCCCAGTCCCTTGCCCCGGAATTTCTCCCCGACATAGATGCTCACCTCGGCCACGCCGCGGTAGCACCAGCGGGGGTCTACCCGATGCAGGGCTGCCCAGCCGGCTACGACCCCATCGTCCAGCACCACCAGCCGGCATTCCCTGGCATGGGATGCGTCCCAGGCGGTGTAGGGCGGGCAGTTGGTCTGGAAGGTGGCGTGCTCGGTGGCAATGCCCTCCAGATATATTTTGGACACGGCAGTCCAATCCTCCGGCATCATGGGCCGGACTGTGATCTCACTCATATTTCCTATCCTGACCGGAGCCGCAGTGCTCCGGTTTCCCCTCATTGCGTGTGCAATATCTTTTTTCAGTATAGCAGAATCTGCCGCAAATCACAATGGAAACCTGTTCACCTCAGGCCGGGCAGAGTGTCTGGAATCTGAATATCCGGCCCCCCGGAAGCGTGGAGATCACAACGCATGGATTTTGTGGGCAGATTTGTTTTGACAATACCGGCGGGTGTGATACAATAGAAAAAAACCAACCGGTGCCGCCTGTGCAGTCTCATATTGTAGTCCTCCGTGTGGGAGAATGCAATCAGGGCGGTGCCGGGGGAAAGGAACGGAACATGAAACAGGCAAAACGAATCGTTGCGATGGTGCTGTGTCTGCTGGCTCTGCTGGCTCTGCCCGCCGGTGCCGTGATGGAAAAGGGAGAGCCCAACATCACGGCTCAGACCACCATGAAGGAAGTGCGCAGCAACCCGGGCATCAAGAACTCCGGCTTCTACACCTACTCGCAGGATAAGGACTGCCCGCCGGGTCAGGCCCTGTGGGAGATGACCACCGTGGAGGGCTACACCAACGAGTATGTGGCCGAAGGCTGTGCCAAGGGGCTGAATCTGGTCATTGAGAACTACAACAATGGCGTTCAGGTCACCCACTCGTTCTACACGGATGCGGAAAAGGCGGCGGACCGCACCAAAAACAACACCGGCCTGTTCTATTTCCCGGCCAAGGCTGAAAATGCCAAGTTTGCGCTGATCCTGGCTGGCAGCGGTGCCAATGAGAGCGCCGAGCTGGAGGAGGGGGCCTGTACGGCCTGGCAGCTGCATGAGCTGGGCTATGCCGCCTTTATTCTGCGGTATCGCGTCTGGACGGATGCTTCCGATGACGCTCCGCTGGAGGACATCGGCCGGGCCATGCAGTACATTGAGGAACACGCTGCGGAGTTTGGCATCCAGCCGGAGCAGTACGCCATCGTGGGATATTCCATGGGCGGCCACCTGACGGGCCTGTTCGGCACGGAATCGGTGGGGTATAAGCATTACAATGTGCCCAAGCCCGCTGCCCTGCTGCTGGGCTACCCCATCAACGATATGACCTACATCAAGCCCATCTACCATGTCATTCAGGATATCGGCGCATACGGGCCCAAATACTATACCCGGAATCTTTCGGATGAGATCACGCCGGACTACCCCGCCACCTACCACTGGCACGGTGTGAATGACACGCTGCTGAAAGAGCTGGTCTACTGGCGGCAGGGACCGCAGCTGGAAGCTGCCCTGCAGGCCAATCACGTCAAGCATGTTTACCGGGTGTTCAACAATGCACCTCACGTCTGCGGCATCGGCACAGGAACAGATGCCGAGAACTGGCTGGTGGAAGCCACTGCTTTCTGGGAAGAGCAGTGCGCCTGAGAGAAAGGATGAAACAGGATGAAAGATCTGAACGAAGCATTTGTGCATCTGAACGTTGGTCTGCCCGATGATGTGGAGCGGCTGAAGGCCGCGGGCTATTACAAAGAAGCCATGGCACGGATCGATGAATATCTGGCCGAGGACTGGACGGAGACCCAGAACAGCCCCCGCAGTCAGGGGTTGGAAATGCCGGAGTACGAGCAGCCCGCCAACCCTGTGCCCCACGGCGTGGACGCGCTGCGGGATGCCCTGCTGGTGCAGAAGGAGATCATGTGCCGTCTGCCGCAGGAATACTGCTGGAACGAGGCACAGGCCGTGGCCCGGATGCAGGGCCTTGTGCGGGATTTCACGGTGGAGGAGTTCCGCCAGCTGGTGCATGATGGCCGGGTAGACTGGCGATTCGTGGAAGGGGAGAAGCACTACCTTGACCGCTTTGCCGAGACGCTGATCGCCACCCACGCCGACCTTGCCGCCCGTCAGCTTGACCCGCCCGCCCCGGCTACGCTGGCCCGGGAGCGCCGCCGCCGCATCCATGACCAGATGGAGCGGGAAGGGCAGGCCAGTGCCCGCATCACGCTGAAGACCAGCGTGGGGATGTCGGATGAGGCCTTTGCCGCCGCTCTGGCCAAGGCAAAGGCAGAGGGCCGGGAGAGCGTGCACGTCCGCGCCTGGCTGCCCATTCCGGCGGAATGCCTGGCCCAGAGCGAGATCGAGCTGCAGTGCTTTACCGAGCAGCCGGGCCGCATCGCCGATGCAAACGCCCCCCAGCGCACGGTCTGCTGGGAGGCTGACCTGACCGAAAACCGCCGCTTCGGGGTGCAGTACCGTTACAAGACAACGGCAGTCTATGCTGACCCGCTGGACTTTGTGCCTGCACCGGAACAGCCGACCTTTGATACGGAGGAGCAGGCCCCGCATATCGTGTTTACGCCTTACCTGCGGGCGCTGCCGCACAGCTGACCGAAGGGGTCACCGACCCGGCGGAAAAGGCAAAGCGCATCTATGATTACGTTACCCTGAACGTGCGGTATCACTATCAGCCCGCCTACTTTGTGCAGGACTGCCTGCCCGACCGCTGTGCGCGGGACCGGCGCGGTGACTGCGGCATTATGGCCCTGACCTTCATCACCCTCTGCCGTCTGGTGGGCATTCCGGCCCGTTGGCAGAGCGGCCTGTCGGTGTCGCCCACCGGCGTGGGATGCCACGACTGGGCCATGTTCTACATTGCCCCCAAGGGCTGGATGTATGCCGACTGCTCGTTTGGTGCCTCCATGGCACGGCAGGGCGAGGAAGAGCTGCGCCGCCACTACTTCGGCAGCCTGGACACCGGGCGTATGGTGGCAAACCGCGCCTTTGAGGCACCCTTTGACCCGCCGATGTACGGGTTCCGCTCCGACCCCTATGATAACCAGTCGGGCGAGTGCGAGGTGGACGGCGTGGGCCTTTATGGCGATGCGCTGGATACCCGGAAAGAATTGGTCGATTTCGAGGACTTATAATCAATGGAATTTTTAGCTGGATTGTACACCCTGCTGCTGGTCACCATCTGCCTGCTGCTGGCAGCGGTGCTCTGGAAACTGACAAGCCCCGGAACGGGGGAGACTACGAGGAGCTCAAGCGCTGGATGCAGCAGCAGCTCGATGCACAGGCAAAAGACTTTGCGGCCAGACAGGCGGCAATGGCGGAGCAGAATTACACCGCCATCCGCAGTGTCAGTGAGACATTGCAGACCTCAGTGCAGAGCATGAGCACCACGCTGGCACAGGGCCAGAGCGGCCAGCAGCAGATCCTGACCCAGCGGCTCCAGAGTCTGGAGGCCACCAACACCCAGAAGCTGGAAGAGCTGCGCAAGACCCTTGCGGAAAACATGACCGCCCTGCAGGCCGAGAACGCCAAAAAGCTGGATGAGATCCGCCACACTGTGGACGAGCAACTGCAGGATGCCCTGCAGAAGCGGGTGACCGAGAGCTTCAAGGCTGTGAATGACCAGCTGGAACAGGTGTACAAGGGCCTGGGCGAGATGCAGAACCTTGCCGCCGATGTGGGCGGGCTGAAGCAGGTGCTCTCGGGCGTTAAGACCCGCGGCATTCTGGGCGAGATCCAGCTGGGGGCCATTCTGGAAGAGATCCTGGCTCCGGAGCAGTACGAGACCAATGTGGCCACCATCCCGGGCAGCACCCAGCGGGTGGAATATGCCATCAAGATGCCGGGTGCGGACGGCGGCACGGTCTGGCTGCCCATCGACTCCAAATTCCCCGGCGATACCTACGCGCACTTGCAGGATGCCCAGGCCTCCGGCGATGCGCAGGCGGTGGAGAATGCCCGCCATGCGCTGGAACTGGTGCTGCGGAGCGAGGCAAAGGATATCCGGGAAAAGTATGTGGACCGCCCTACACCACGACCTTTGGCATCCTCTTCCTGCCTTTTGAGGGGCTGTACGCCGAGGTGGTGAACGCCGGTCTGCTGGAGGTGCTGCAGCGGGACTATCAGGTGAACATTGCAGGCCCCAGCACCATGGCGGCTCTGCTCAACAGCCTGCAGATGGGCTTCAAGACCCTTGCCATCCAGAAGCGCTCCGGCGAGGTCTGGCAGCTGTTGGGTGCCGTTAAGACGGAGTTCGACAAGTTCGGGCAGGGGCTCTCCAAGATGCAGCAGCGCCTGCGCCAGACCGATGAAGAGCTGGACAACCTCATTGGTGTCCGCAGCCGGGCCATCAGCCGCAAGCTCCGCAGTGTTCAGAGCCTGGATGATGCCAGCGCGGCAGCCCTGCTGGAGCTGGACAACGAGCCCGGCCGGCCGGTGGCAGCAAGACTGCCGGAGGAGCTTGAATAATCTTTAACAATGTGCTATACTAGGAACCGCTATTAGTATTATGCTGCCACTTTTCCGGCACAGCAATATGGATAGAGAGGATGTCTGCTATGAGCGTGAAAAAGATCAGCGAAGCCATTCTGGGCGTGGGTGTGGACGATACCACCATTGACCTGTTCGAGAGCCAGTACCCGGTGCCCACCGGCGTGAGCTACAATTCCTATGTCATTCTGGACGAAAAGACCGCCATTCTGGATACGGTGGACAACCGTGCCACGGAGCCCTGGCTTGCCAACCTGACCGAGGCACTGGCCGGACGCAAGCCGGATTACCTGGTGGTCAGCCACATGGAGCCTGACCACGGTGCCAATATCGCCAGACTGGCCGCCCTCTACCCGGAAATGCAGGTGGTGGGCAACGCCAAAACTTTCCTGTATATGGATCAGTTCTTTGGGGCGGATGCCGTTGCCAAGGAGCGCCGCGTGGTGGTGAAGGACGGCGAGAGCCTGAGCCTGGGTACCCACACCCTGACCTTTGTGCTTGCCCCCATGGTGCACTGGCCTGAGGTCATGGTGAGCTATGAGAGCAGTGAAAAGGTGCTTTTCTCTGCAGACGGCTTTGGCCGGTTTGGCGCTGTGGCCAGGTTTGACGAAAACGCCGACTGGGCCAGCGAGGCCCGCCGCTACTACCTGAACATCGTGGGCAAGTACGGTCCGCAGGTGCAGGCTCTGCTGAAAAAGGCCGCCGCGCTGGATATCGCCACCATCTGCCCCCTGCACGGCCCCGTGCTGACCGGCGATCTGAGCAAGTACCTGAACTACTATGACCTGTGGTCCAGTTACAAGGCCGAGGAGCCGGAGAAGATCCTGGTGGCCAGCGCTTCCATCCACGGCCACACCAGAGCCGCCGCCCACACCATGGCTGAGAAGCTGCGCGCCAAGGGTGCCAAGGTGGTGGAGATGGATCTGACCCGCACCGATGTCTCCTATGCCGTCACTGAGGCCTTCCGCTGCGGCCGGATCGTGCTGGCCTGCGCCACCTACGATGGCTTCCTCTTCCCGCCGATGGAGAATCTGCTGACCCACCTCAAGACCAAGAACTTCCAGGGCCGCACCGTTGGCCTGATGGAGAACGGCACCTGGGCCCCCATGGCTGCAAAGCTGATGCGTGCCGAGCTGGACGGCATGAAGAACATCACCGTCTGTGATGCCGTTGTGACCATCCGCTCTGCCGCCAATGCCGCCGCTGAGGCACAGATGGATGCGCTGGCTGACGAGCTGCTGACAAAGTAACGAATCGACCCCATAAAAAGAACGAACGCCTGCCGAGTGAGAAAAGCCCGGCAGGCGTTCGTTTTGTCTATGCGGGAGGTATAGCAGAGTAGCATCTTCGCACGGGGGTAGGCGGCAAAGTCTTTTTTGTGTGGAGTTCGCCTTTCTTTGTCAGAACAAATCGTACTGCTTCATAGTTTCAGCTTTTCGGGAATCATGCTTCTCGTAGTAGCCGATCAGGGTGCCGCTTGCATCCCGCAGGGCTACCATGTAGACATCGCGGTCATGCTTTGCGTTGTGATAGGTATAGACGATGTTGTGGCTGGCATCCGCCGCGAACCACTCGACCACCTTGCGGATGGCTTCCACCGAATGGGGGGGTGTGGCAGGCCAGAAGGCTTTTGCCCAGCAGGGAAGCGCCGCCGTATTTTTTGTAATCCACCACGGCAGCAGGATTCATGTAAATGATGATGTGGTTCAGATCGCAGATGACCACGGCCTCGCGGTCCTGGTCGATGATGCTCTTGAAATAAGGATTCAGGTCTGCCATGATGTTGCTCCTTCTTTATTCTTATCCAGCGCGTCGAACTGTTTGACGATCTGGGGGTCTTTCAGCTTGATGACCTTGCCGGTGAGGTAGTGCAGGGTGTTCTCCTCCGGGATATCCAGGAAGCTGATGCGGACGGCGCAGAGAGCCTGCGTCCGGGTGCCGGTGCGCTCGTTCATCTTGCGGTTGCCGTATTTGATATCTCCCAGCACCGGCTTGCCCAGGTAGGCCAGATGCGCGCGGATCTGGTGGGTGCGGCCCGTGACCAGGCCGATCCTGCACAGGGCAAAGGGCCCGGCGGTGCGCAGCACGTCCACATCGGTGATGATCTGCTTGCGGCGTTCATCCTGAGATTGGTGGGCATGGATGCTGACCTTGTTGTTCTTTTCGTCGTGCTCCCACCAGGCCGTGAACCGCCCGCTCTGGGGGATGCCCACGGTGATGGGTGTAGTATTCCCTTTTTGAGCAGGTCGGTGCGGATGATCTCGTTCATGTCCCGCAGGGCGGCGTAGCTCTTGGCAGCGATGACAAGGCCCTCGGTGCCGCGGTCCAGCCGGTTGCAGATGCCGGGCTTGAAACGGTTCTCACCGCCCGCATCGTACTCTCCCTTCTGGGCCAGATACTGGGTGAATGCGTCCACAAGGTTGGCATCGCCGGTGCGGTCGCTGTGGCAGAGCAGGTGAGTGGGCTTGTACAGCACGGCAATGTTCTCGTCCTCGTAGATGACGGTCACCCTGGGCTGGTTCTGCTGCTTTTTGGGGGCAGGCTTGCGGGCTGCAGGCTTTGCGCCCTCGGGCGGGAAGAATTCATCGTTGATGTACAGCTCAATGAGGTCGCCCGCCTTGAGCCGATCCTCGGGTGCGCCCTTTTTGCCGTTGACCTTGACCCGCTTGTTGCGGAAGCTCTTGTACAGCAGGCTGGTGGGGAGATCGCGCGTCACGCTCTGGACAAAGCGGGAAAGCCGCACGCCCTCGTCGTTTGCGGTGGCAGTAAATTGTTTCATAAAATCGTTCCTTTTGTTGGATGAAAGACAA
>ENA-OPYX01000363-OPYX01000363.1-human-gut-metagenome-genome-assembly--contig:-NODE-363-length-27068-cov-4.191307_pt1 | contig 27068 bp, 34 predicted proteins | sample MGYA00242639_ERZ504486 | MGnify/ENA primary metagenome ERZ504486 (study PRJEB26092, sample SAMD00036296) | human gut metagenome | host: Homo sapiens | study: EMG produced TPA metagenomics assembly of... | reverse complement strand
TCTTCTTTCAAATCCGGGCGTTTTTTGCTGACTGCAAAATAATTATAGGAGCTACCAATCAGAATAGCAGGAGAAATATCGTCTCTTTCCCACTGTGGAGATTCATTTAAAACAAATCCGTCAATTTTCTGATTTTGTAGTTTCTGACGGGCATCATCTGTACTGGTAATATCAACCTGCTGCGTGTCTACTCCATGGCTTTTCTCCCACTCACAGAACCGACTGGCAGAAAGTGTATCCGGCACCACCCCGATCCTCTTCCCATTCAATGTAGTCAGATCTGAAACCGAGATATCTGTATCAGAAGGATTTATATAAAGGTAATACTTATCCTCGCCCATGGGCAGTTCTGAAAAGAGCATGGAAGCAGAACGTTCCTCTGCATAGGACATATCTCCCATCAGATCGATTTCTCCATTTTTCAGCATACTCATCAGTTCTGCCCAGCTTCCCTCCACATATTCATATTTCCATCCTGTATGCGCAGCCACTGCCTGCTGATATTCGTAACTGTAGCCTCTTTTCTCACCGTTTGGTTCTGTGGTATTATAGGTTCCTTCATACCAGCCTACTCTGACTGTTTTGGATTTTGCTTCCTCTGCTGATACAGGAAAGGGAAACACAGTAATATATAAAACAAGGCATAATAAAATACAGATATATCTCTGTACATTTATCTTAAATTTTTTCATATAATTCTCTCCAAATTAAGTACTGCTTTTTCAGCGCACTGTGGACATTAATTACAGCCAGTTTTCCAGAACATCATTCAGCTTATTCATATCCAGCGGTTTTGCGATATGTCCATTCATGCCTGTATTTTTGGCCAGCTGTACATCTTCTGCAAAAGCATTGGCAGTCATGGCAATAATCGGGATCGTCTCAGCATCTGGATGTTTCAGTGACCGGATTGCACTTCCATCCATTCTGTCCACGAAAGGGAATATATATTCTTAATGAATCAACCAGTTATAATCTTTTCATTTTATCCGTGATACTCTCCATTATACTGGATCAATGTAATATCTTCTACATTTGTGATCTTCCGGATCTTCTCTGTGAAATCGAGATCATTCTGCCGACAGAATACCTCAACTGCCATCTCTGTTTTCTCCCCACGCATCGTCTTTGACTTTATGAAGTATTTCATTCTGCCAAAGCTGCGGATGATCTCATCACCGGCTTCATCTCCCTGATAATGGATCACGGCAATATAGATTCTGCCTTTCTGCTGCTTATGATAAAACAGATAAATCATAATGATCATAACCGCTGCTGCAATCAGTGCCAACGGATACATTCCCGCTCCAGTCGTGATACCTGTCGTGATTGCCCAGAAAAGATAGAGCAGATCCATCGGATCCTTCACCGCCGTACGGAAACGTACGATAGACAATGCACCGACCATACCAAGGGAAATCACGATATTCGTACTGATTGCCAGAGTAACCATGCAAGTGAGAAGTGTCATGCCGACCAACGTAACTGCAAAGCTCCGAGAGAAGATCACCCCTACATAAAACTTGCTGTAAACCATATAGATCACTGCTCCGAGAAGCAACGCCACGATCAGCGAAATTGCCATCTTCGGTGCATTAAAGCTATCAAATACGCCGGATTCAAGCACCGACTTCTTAATCATATCTTGTATACTCATAATAGTTTTCTCTCCTGTGTTTCATTCCAATATTCAAATCCATGCAAATACTGCGATTTTTCATAACAGAGTACATATTTTGATACTGCTGTGAATTCTTGTGCATTTGGTGGAAGCAAGTCACGCACGATCTGTGGAAGCATCTCTGTGAATTTCACTTCCATAACTAGTTTCCCCGGTTCAAGCACCGGAAGTGTCGGAAGGGACGGATCAAAGATGTCATAACTTCCGACCGCAGCCCTCACATCACTGTCAAATGTAATCCTGACTGTCCCCTCATCCATGATCCACGGTACACGGTCATAGTCAACGATCGTGCGTGGACGCATGAGATTGCTGACACATTCCACATAAAATTCTCTGCACAATGAATACGGACTACTTAACAAAAATTTATAATCTCCATCAAGGATCTTATAGAATTCTTCCTTTGTCAGCGGAGCACTTTCTTTATAAATATAACTTCCGAATTTCTTCTTCCGCTCCAGCTTGATCGAACGGTCACTACAGTCATATATGCGGATTCGGTATTTTTTACGCATCAGAACACCTGACTCCTTTTCCGCATAGGCACTGTTGAAATAATCATCAAAATAGAGACTGCGGATCATATAGCCATTTCCCTTTGCATTTGGATCCTTTTTCAGCAAATGCTTCATCCTCAGCTCCAGCAATTCTTTCTCACTGGTACTGATCAGATATTTCCATTCATTACGGAAGCGTTCTTTTGATAAATCATTCCTCATAAATATCTTCCTCAACATTTTGGCCGCCTGTAATGTAGAAACATTTCATACCATAATTCTTTCCAGCGTCTGTTACATAATAATCAAAAGCATCCTGCGTCTGTCCAGATGTATTTGTCGCACGGATACGCACAAAATACTGACCATCTGCCGGAACTGTAGTCTCCGCTTCCGGAATTTGAATATTATCCTTACGAAATACAATCTCATTAAACTTATAATCTTTTGCCAGTTCAACTGTGTAAGTGATCGTCTCTGCATCAAAGTCATACGATGCGTCCCAGTTGAACTTCAAAATATTTCCCTTGATCACCGGTTTTCCGATATAAAACGGCATTGGCTTTTCCAGGCTCTCCTTATAAAGTTCATAATTTTGTTCTACCTCTGAAGGGATTGCCGATGCAATTGTTTCATACTTCGCTTCAGTCAACGGTGCATACATCTGGTCCGGCATCTGATTTAAATACTTCTGAGTAACTGTACGATATTCCTCTATCATACTACTGATCCGATCCACACTGAGATAGGATCTCAGATCCTGGATCGCCGCGTCAAGTTCCTCACGGAAATCCTCGGACTGCAGACATCTTTGAAAAAGAACATTTTCCCAGTAATTGCTGACTCCACATTCCCAACTTCCCTGATCGAAACGATTCTGAATGTTGTATTCGGTTCTCATGAAAGAGCCGTCATTATCCCACGCGATCAGATACCATGTGTCCGAATTCTGTGGACTATATAAATATGTATTACGATTCTGTGTATCTACATTTCCGGTCAGTATCTGATACGCCATCCAGTACGTCAGATTTTCTCTGTCAAAATATTGATCCAGGATATCCTCAATCGGTTGAGAAGTATCATTCAGATCTGTCAGCATTTGAATCAGTTTCGTATGATCTGAATCTCCTTTGATCTCCAGAAGCTTTTCAAAGGCTTTCTGGTCATAGGTCGGATCGTCTTCTTTTTTATCACATCTTCATAACGGAAAAACTCAAACGAATTGATTTTATATAACTGTCCTTTCGAGTCCATTCCGTGATTCTCCATTCCTGTCTTGTTCAGCTGTTCTACCTGTGTGTACAATCCATAATCCTGAAACTCTGCGCTGTTTCCTTCGGTAAGATCTCTTACATATAAATGTACGAACTGAGTTCTAAGTGACATCAGCTGCGGTATCCCTTTCAGAAGATCGTAGGACAGCTTATTACGGAAACGCATTCCATCTGTCTGATGTTTATTCAGATTGATCGTGCGCTGTCCACGCCAGGTTCCCTTATTCTTCTTCAGCTCAATCTTATAGTTTTTCTGCGAATTACGGCTCGATGTCTGTCCTCTGATCTGCACGGTAGCATTCGGCACATTTTCATCATATCCAACCTCCCCGCTCTGCGGACCTGACTCATCACCAACCTGAAGAAGCGCCGCTGTCTGGTAACGTTCTACTCCCATCTTGTCATAATCATAGGCCGAATAACTGTTAATCTCCTTCCAGGTATGAGCCGTTCCCTCTGAAGAATTTCCACGGGAAACGGTGAGATACATCGTCACAACACTTGCCTCGTCATCATTTTCATAGAGACTATCCTTATCCCTGAGGTGAACATCGTTGATATCCTGTGTCTCTGCCTTTTTTATCTCTTCCTGTTGTTCTGTCTGTTTCTTTGAAGTATCCCCTGTTTTCTCCGGGGTGGTACATCCCGTCAGGCAACAGGACATTCCTAATAAAAGGGCACATCCCAACGCAAGTAATTTATATTTTTTCAAGCTTATCTCCCCTCTCTATTTTCTCTTCCAAAAAGCATCCAAGCCGTGTGAAGAAACCTGTTTTATCCTCTGCCACAATCGGCTGTACGCTCAAAATATAATACGGAAGTTTTTTTATAAAATATCCAAGACGCAGTGTACAGATCAAAAAGAACACTGCACTTCCCAGTAAAAATCCAAACCCATAATACACCTGTGGGAAGAATAAAGACACACAGGTAAATGTCGTCGTACATGCGGCAAACATTCCTGTTGCAAATAATGCTCCCTTGTAATCTGTAAAATAAAGTAAGATCAGCATCATTGTGTTAGCAATTGCATAGAGTCCATAGCCGACACAGAGTGTCCTAAAATATCCTTCCATAAGATCATTAAATCCAAGCGGAAGATACGTCAAAAGCAGCTGTCCGATCGAAATAGCCAGTGCCGTTGTAAGTAGCTGCTTTAACGCCGTATATTTCAGCTCCATGTTTAAGACCTTTCTCATCTCATTTCCCGCCTGCAGGATATCCTTGATTTCTCCCTTGTCATTAAACAAACTATAATAATTCCGATATTTCGGATAGAAATTCACTTCCACAGATACAACGAAATTAACGGTTGTAATAAGAATCGTCAAATAGGCGATCATCGCAGGTACATCATGATACGGTGCACCATAAAATAATCCCTGAACATGTACACTGATCGGTCCGCACCACATGATAACAAGATGTGCAAATAGTCCGATGTTCGTGAACAAGCCTGTAAACGCAAGCGGAAGGAACTGATCCACCCAGCGTAAAAAGAAAAATGCACTGATCTCTCTCTGCGGAAAATAACGGTACAACAGCGTCACATCCCAAAGCAGCATGATTCCATAACCGATCGTAACTGCGATCATCAACGCCTCTACATGTGGAATCCCAATCAGGATCAATAGGAATCCGACCAACAATGATACCGCTACCGCTGTAATAAATGAAATAAGAATCCCTTTGTAATCCTTGATCGCTGTCAGATAACTCATCGCATTCCAGGTGACGATCAATTCTCCGAAAAACTCCAGGCACAAAAACTGATCAATCAGATTGATTCCTGAAAACAGAAGAAAAATCCCATACATGATTCCGCCGACTACAAGCAGAAGCGCTGTTGAACCCCAGAAAGAAGAAAGCACCGCCTCGTGGCGTTCTTCATACAGCATATCCGCAATATATCTCGTCACGACCATAGAGAAGAAACTGGTCACGGTCAGCGAAGCGAGAAGTGTGTAAGTAATCATACAGTTCAGAAGTTCCCGGTTATGTCTCGTCGCACCGGTATGATCGCAGATAAAAGCGATTCCTACCAACAGCACGATACCAAGCAGCATCGGACCTGTACAGATCACTCCTGCATACCCATACGCTTTTGCCGTTGCTGCAAGTCCGCGCTTCTGGAATAATTTTTTTAACTCAAATCCGATTCCGGCCATCTGCCTCTTCCACCTCCTGATACATCTTCCGGTACTTTTCAATCATTTCTTCTTTTCGATAATATGCTTTCACTCGTTTCTGTGCATTCTCCCCCATGCGGAGTCTCCGAGCTCTGGAAGCGCACATCCGATCCATTGCCTGTGCGAGCCCCTCTCGATACATCGGTGGAACACAATAGCCTGCTTTTCCGTATCGATCCTCCTCGTTACCATTCAGAAGTTCCCTGCAGCATCCTACATCTGTAGTCACACAAGGCCGCCTTGCAGCAAATGATTCTAAAACAGACAGCGGCTGTCCTTCCGATATACTCGTCAAAATTGTAAAGTCCAGCTTCTCCATATAAGAGATGATATCCACTCGTCCTGTAAAGATCACATTTTCCAGATGAAGCTGATCGACCAGCGCATAGCACTCCTGCGCATACTCCTCATCATCGACGCCTCCCATAATATGGAGACGCACATGCTCTCTTGTCGTGCAAAGCTCATAAAACGCATAGATCATCGTCTTGATATCCTTGATCGGTGCCAGACGCACGATCGCACCGATGTCAACCCATCCGTCTTCCTTTTTCAATGGAATAGGGGAAAGCCTTTCATAGTTGATTCCGTTCTCAACGACACGACATTTCCCCTTGTCACATCCCATCTGGATCTGTGCATGCATGGCATTGGTAAATAATGCTGAGACTAGAAACGCTCTCGTATAAATAATATCCGACAGCATATAGAAGAAAGAAATCCACTGCTTTTTAAATGCCGGCTGTACCCATTTTGCACGAATGATCTCTTCTTCACGCTCTCTTGTGTATATCCCATGCTCTGTCAGCAGCACTTTCTTCTTATAAACATGCCCGCCCAGGCATGCAAGAAGTCCGCCATATCCTGTACAGATTGCATGATAGACATCTGCCTTGGGCACTTCACTTCCCATTAGATAAAGGACCGGAAGCAGCATAGAACGCATTGTGTGAAATGCATCCGCAAACGGAGTATATGGATAATCTTTTATACAGCACTCCGTCAATATATTCAGGAATTCCTCACTTCTTAAAAAAGACATAGGATTCAGCTTCTGATCATGATAGAGCCGAAACAAGATTTCCCAATTCGGGCGTCTACACAGCATCAGCTCTTTCAGGCTGTTCGTCTCTTCCTCTGTAAAGGCATGAAACATTTTTCCAGAATCCTTCAGCCGCAAAGCGTCATCCAGAAAGACCTCGTGAACTTCTACAACATTTTTCGGAAGCTCGTAGACAAATTTCCCTTTATCCTTCGCATTTGCCCCAATCACCCACAGAACAAACTCATGCTCTTTCATTTCATTGATATACTGGTGCATCCAGGTGGATACACCTCCAAATATGTAGGGATAACACCCCTCCAATATGAGACAGATTCTCACAATTAACTCCTTATCTGTCGCGTGTTACCGCTTTGTATTTCAATCTTCTAATTTCTCAATAGTTACTGTTGGTTCCTTTGCCTGAAGCAGATAGAGATTTCCTGTCAGATGTGTAAGTTTTCCTCCCGAAACTTCACCCGGTGTTCCTTCATTGATCCTCACCATAAAATATGCTTCATCATAGAAGTTTTTAAGCTTCAATTCTATAGACCGCTCTGTCACTGTCTTTGTGAATGTAACCGCTCCATAACGCTGGATCGCACCGGATAGTTCTGAACCGGTGAGTTGTCTCAAGGACGGTGCCGAATCCACCAGCCAGTCCATATAATCAGCGAGGTTGCCCTTCATCTTTTCCCAGCCAAGCGCCGCACCGCGGTCTTCGTCCAGAAGATCATCCGGATGAATAAAATGACTGTTCACAAATGCATATTTAATTCCGACAGTGCCGCCATCTTCATATAATTATCGATAATTGCACCGGAGATGATACGCGGCTGTTCTACAATCCCATCCTTTGCAACTTCAAATTCCTGCACATACGCAAACTCACCGGTGAAATAATTACTGGCGATCGTCCGGATCTCCGGGAAATCTTTCGCGAGCATCTTCCTTCCTTCTGCTGACAATACATTGGACGGCGGTACATAGACTGACATTGATACACCGGGAAATGTATCCTCTCCAAAATGGATCAATTCTTTTACAGCCTTTTTCATGGCCGCCTCATTTTTCCATGTATCATACGGAAGCACGTCACCATAATCCGCATTTGAAAGACTCAACGGCTGATGATTGTATCCATGATACCCGAGTTCTCCACCTTGATGAAGCAGCATATTTCCAAAATACTGAAAACGTCTGGTATCCTTCTGTTTCTTAATCGTTCCATCCGTCGCATCCTCATAATTTTCAATAATCACACCAGTATAGCGAACGTTGTGATCAGATGCAAGCTCCTGCATATCCGGCCACCACACATCCATATAGAAATCACTAATGCTCATTCCATAGTCCCGCTTCACATAAGTACCATCTCCCTCTGGAACCGGTGACGGAAAGTCATCCAGATAAAATGCTGATCCATTGATCACCGGATAAACCCCCACATCAGTAAGGAGACTGTAGGAAGCCGCATAGAATCCACGCACCGCTTTCTCATACAGTCCAAAGTTGTCTACTACAAACTTCCCTTTTCCATATTGGTTCTCCCAAATGACAGGCTGACCGTTTTTTTCATTGACACGCGCATAAACCTTCACATTCTCACTCAGCTGCACTGCCCAGGCAGAGTCATACGGATCCGTGATTGCATAAGCCTGTCCGCCGCCAAGCATAAATTCCGGTTCAAAATAAATACTGTCTACACGTATATTGTCATATCCGGAAGAAACGATTCCAAGCTTCTGCTCAATCACTGATGAATACGCTGTTTTCTGAAGTGTCAGGGCCAAAAAGTACATTCCCACCCTCTGACACCCAATCACACAGTTCCATAAGATTCTCTTTCAACGGACTTACATCGCTCAGTAATACAACAACCGTTTCATAAGCATGATAATCTGGAATAGAGGATGCACTCTGCAGGTCTACCACATCTGTTCCAACCTTCATATCTTTAAAAATTTGTTGAAACTGCTCCCATGCAGCCACACTCGCCTCATCTTCACTGTTACGAAGTACCAGACAGGTCTTCGGCAGTGATTTCGCAGCCATCTGTTCCGTAACCACTTCTTCCTGACTGAGATATGCGACTTTTCTGTTTTTTCAGTATATTGAATTCCACTTCGTTCAGCAAAAAGGAAGACCGCGATCATCAGAAATACACCCAGGATCACCAGCATACTTTTAAACGGAAATGTTTTCAATGATTTTAATCCAGCCAAAAAGCCAATACCTCCTTACTCTTAGACGACAGATAGATCTGCTCCTCTTTCATCTGTCTTAAACACTGCTGCAACTCCGCTCCCTTTTTTCGTTCTGCCAGATACCGGATCTTCAAAATCCAGAACTCCTCTTTCCGATGCCATTTCTGATCCATCAGCCCTAGAATCTCTTCCGCCTGAACATAATCTCCTGTTTTCATCAGATTTTGGAACAGACGCACACATGTGGAAAGCGTCGTTTTCACCTTCAGCTTTTGTCTTAAAAGACGGATATAACGTTTTCTCTGTTCTCTCTCCATCTGGGCTTCCAGAATCCCCTGATTCAGATACTCTTCCATAAAATCACAGTACTGCTCCAGGATCTCCGGATCGTCCGGTGATGCCGCATACAGCTTCTCCATCTTCTCCAAACAAAAATCATATTCCTTGGAAAGTTCAACCATGGCTGTGATCGCATAATGGACAACCTCTACATCTTCATTCATGCGGGCCTGTTTCAGAAGATCCATATATTCTTCCGGATCATCATTTAACACATCCATGATCAGTTCACGGCGCACTCCCGGTTCGTTAATCAAAAGTGCTTCCTCTAACGGAACGATCTTTTTGTCCGTATCCGAAACTGCCTGAAAAATATTTTTATAAATCTCTTCATTTACACGAAGCTTTTCCACTCCCGGTTCTATCCTATTGTCTCTTCTGGTCAGCATTTGCAAATGCAAAAGCAGCACGCACACTGTTCCCCAGAAAGGAACGAAGATCACAAGTGCCATCAGATATTTTTTCACCTTTAGCAGATGTGTCTTTATCCCCAGCCAGACCAGCACACAGCAGACAATATGTAACAGGATCAGGAATACTCCAAGCACTGTCTGAATCATAATTTTTCTCCTGTATTTGCATTCTCCATGGTATCGATCTCATGACAGACGAAGCCGTTATTTTCCAGTCTTGCAAGAATGATCGGCAAGGAACTTCTGTCCGTCTGTGAAAGAATGAGGAAGAGCTCTCCTTTTTCAGAAATCCCCCTGACATCATTTTCACGGACCGAAGCCTGTAGCGCTGTGTCTGCCTCTTCCAGTGTCATCTTCGGATACTCCAGCTTCAAAAGCACATAGGATGCCCGATTCTCCTCCCTCATAGAATGGAAGGAATACAGCCGTTCTTCAAAATACTCCTGCTTCAATATACGTGTACCCTGCACGTACTGCCTGTTCTTGATTGCCTCCTGATATTCCAGTGCGCGCAAAAGTGCTGTTTCTACCAGACCGCAGAGAATCTGGAACAGATTCAGATAATAGAGGGAAAGCTGTTCATTTCCCACTTCCTGAATGAAAATCAGCATCACGAGCTCTCCATCTTTGTGAATCCCGTTCATATACATCGGATAGCCGTCCAGGAAATTCCGGTTTACCCACACCTTTCCGGACACAATCGTCTCTTTCGCTTCCAGATAATCATCCAGACAAATGGATTTTTTCAACACATCTGTCATTCCCTGGGATGCGATCTCAAGACGTCCATAGCTCTGATTCTTTCCAACTGAATAAATCGCAAATGTATGATTCTCAAGAACTGATTCCATCACATGCAGAGTTTCAATAAAAAGCTCCTGCGGAAGAATGATATCCAGTTTTTTCGTAATATCAAAAATCTTACCAAAGCTGTCACGGCTTCCCAGAATCTGCTTCTTGTACTGCCGTTTATCAGAAAGCGTCTCCTGATACATTTCTCTCATAAACAGAAATTTATCCAGGATCAGTTTATTCTCCTCTTTCATGAATTGAATATTATCTCTGTTTTTTCAGTCGGATGTAACCACAGATCGCGCCGACTACAAAATAGAAGATAAACGGAATCCAGTTCGAAGGTTCGTAGAAAAGTGTCGTCCAGCCGATCCCGGTTTTCGTATATGCTGCCAGCAATGAAAGTGTTTCCAGCCCCGCTGCTGCAAGCCCGTAATTAATGCCGTACAGACTGCTGAACAGCACGATGTAAACAAGCCTCAGATCGATCATCTGAAACTGCACCTGATTTCCCGCCACCCGGTTCAGTGCTTCAAAAACAAAAAATGTGAGCAGCAATTCCGCGATTTTCACGATTTTATCATGTACTTTCAAAAAAGTTTTTACTACATCGATCTTCCGTGTCTTATGGTTCGTTTTCTCACAATAATCCTCATAAATTTCTGTAAGTTCCTCCAAAAGAGAAATCTTCGGAAACCAACCGTATTCATTTCTCAGAACGTGGTCATCAGATATCCCATCCCGGATCAGCACCTCTGACAAATAGGTAATGTTTGCAGCCGGAAACATCTGTGCCAGTCTCTCCCCGAACTGTTGAAAAGTAAAATGAAATACCTGCGGAACCTGAAGACAGGCGCTCCCCTCTCCCCAGTTATCAAAAATCTTGTATAATAAATCCCCAAGATCACTCAAAGCAAGAAAATGCATCTCCTGTGCCGGTGCTTCTTCAAATGTAATCTGCTTCTTATTGATCACAGTTGAGAACAGCTTGAAAAAATAATCCTCCTCATAAGTACCGGAATAAAGATACGGCACACGCAGAATCTTGACAGCGATCTGATGCAGTTCGCCGTATTGCCTGCAGAACTCTTCTGCCGAGCGGACCATCAGCGTCTTTCCTGTTGTATCTTCATATAAACTATCCGGTCCTGTAATATACAGAAGCCTGGAATTCAGATTCCCTTTATAGTAATGTAATAGCTTGCGTAAAGTCTCAATCTCACCCTCCATCGTCCCATGAAATGTAAGATAATTAGAAAAATAAATCACTCCCTCAAATTCATACGTCTTGAAAATGTCTTTGAATTCTTCCTCCGTCTTCGGCATCGGGTATACCGATAAGCTCTTATTGCGATTTGACTTTTGTTCAGTCTCTCCAAGAAGAAGAATCTGACACTCAGGGAAAGCCTCCTCGATAAATTCTGTTGTAATATATCCGATATTTCCGGTCACCAGTAATTTCATACGTCACCTCGTAATCATATATTGCGCATTTCTATCATTTCCAAACTATCATTTATGCAGAAGGTGTATTTTCTTTTATCCTCTTTTTGTCTTTATACATCTTCTCGTCAGCACAATGGATCAGCTTCGGCTGATTCTTTTCCTCTGCATCTTTGTCCCACGCTTGATACTTAACGCTCCCATTTATCTATATTCTCCTCTAATCGTGTCTAAAAATATACTCTCGCATATAATATGCTACCATATCAACTAATTGAAGTCCATAATTTCATTCCAATAATTCCCATAACAAGAAAGGGACCAAGAGCAAAACTGTCCTTTCGTCCCATCTTTCCTGCTGCCAGCATCATGCTTACATATATGCCGCTCAATATGATTCCCAGCATTCCTGCATATGTGATAACTTTCACGCCGTTCAGGAAACCGGATACCGCCATCAGCTTTATATCGCCGCCTCCAAATCCGCCTTTTAACATAACTGTCAACACCAGCATTGGTACTGCAATGACCACAGCACCCAGACACCGTTCCTGGACAGACACTCCCACACGGAATAACATTTCCATACAGGCAAGTGTCAGGATTCCTATATGTGTCCACGGCTCAATGATCTGATATTTCCAGTCCGCATAAGCAATACGGCATAAAATCATCAGGTAAACAACCGTAATTCCATACTCTGTAATTTTCAAACATTCCTTTCCGTTTTCTCACTGTTTATCTCATTTAGTAACATTTCTTACATGGTTCAAGTCCCTGCGCTTCCGCTTCTTCCCGGGTTTCTTCTTTTGCCGTATTCGGATTCATATTGCCACAGTGATTCGTCTTGTGGTATTTGTTTCCTGTCGCAGACACCCATACATGCTCTCCTGTTGCTGTCTTTGATGCCTCCTGCTGTACTTCCGACGTACTCTGCGTTCCCTGATCCGAATCGTCTCCCGGTGTATAGTCATTACACGGTTCCGCACTCCAGTTCAGATTCGTGCCGTCGCTGGTCACAACGATCGTTCCTTGCTTATCCGTCCTGTATACCTGGATGTCCATACTCTGGAGCTTATCCATGGTATCTTTGTCCGGATGTCCATATTTATTATTCGTTCCGCAACTGATCACCGCATATTCCGGCACTGTCTTCTGAAGAAAATCCCATGAGGTCGCTGTTGCAGATCCGTGATGCCCCGGGACAAGCACATCACAACTTAAGTCGATACCGGAATTACACATTGCTGCTTCGCTTTCGTGCTCCGCATCTCCGGTAAATACAAAGCTGTTTTCACCATTCATCAACTTGATTGCTACTGAATTATTGTTGCTTCCTTTCGCCTCTATCGTCTTCGGTGCAAGGATCTCGAATGAGCCTCTTCCAAATTTATACGTCTTTCCAACCGCCGGATGTTGCATCTTAAGTCCATCGGCTTTGACCGCTTTCACAAATGACTGATACAGCTTGCTCGTATGCACATAGTTGCTGGATATGACATTTTTCACATCAAATGCATTCAGGCATCCAATCAGTCCTGTCATATGATCCGCATCGTAGTGGCTGCTGATCAGGTAATCAATTTTCGATACGCCATGTTCTTTCAGATAGGATACTACGAATCTTGAAGTCTTCCTGTCCCCACCGTCATAAATCATCGTCTTTCCTTCCGACTGGGCCAGAATAGACAGTCCCTGTCCTACGTCGAGGAAATGTACCTTCATCTCACCGGATTGTGTGACCGCATTCTTTTCTGCCGCCTGCACCGGCATCCGGATTCCGACACCTGCCATTGCAAGCACCATAAGCAGCTGTATCAACGCTGCTGCCAGCCGCTGTCTCCATGTTTGTTTCCATATTTGTTTCATCTGTGTCTTCCCCTTTCACATCCACACATTTATTATACACGAAATTCCTCACTCTGTGTATCTGGACAATTTCTTATCCGAACAGTTACTTTTACATACTCACGCAAAAAAAATAGAACCCTTTTCCAAGGATTCTAAAAAAATAAGCTGGAAATCGGACTTGAACCGACGACCCCTTCATTACGAGTGAAGTGCTCTACCAACTGAGCTATTCCAGCATGTGTCTGTGACAGCCACGTCTATAATTATACCGCATTTTATTATATTTGCAAGTACTTTTTCAGGAAAATGTGTAGTGAATTACACATTTTCCTTCATATGCACTGCCATCTGCGGATACGGAATCTCAATTCCATTTTCATCCAGCAGGATCTTGATCTCTTCCAGAAGCCTCCATCTCGTTGTCCAGTATTCCTCATTTTTCACCCATGCGCGGATTCCAAGCACTACCGCATTGTCTGCCAATTCATGAACGAACACATTGATCTGCTCATTCTTGATAATGCATTCATCTTTTTCCAACAGTTCCTCAATCACGTTTTTCGCCTGCCGGATGTCTGCGTCATAAGAGATACTTACCCGCAGATCAAGCTGCCTTTCATCTTTTGCCGTTGCATTGGTAATACTGTTGTTGGTCAGCATTCCATTCGGGATTACGATTGTCTTGTTATCGATCGTACTGAGCTTGGTATAGAAGATCTGGATCTCTTTTACGGTTCCTTCTTTTCCGTTGCTATCCTCGATAATATAATCTCCGACTACAAACGGTTTTAATAAAAGGATCAAGACTCCGCCTGCAAAGTTCGAAAGACTTCCCTGTAATGCAAGACCGATTGCCACACCGCCGGATGCCAGTACTGCCGCTACGGACGTTGTATCGAATCCAAGGCTGGAGATCAGACTGAAGACAAGCAGGGCATACAGTCCGTATTTCAGCAGGGAATCTACAAACTGCTCCACTCCTTTGTCCGCACCGGAGCGCTCAAAGGAACGTCTGACGATCTTCCTGATCCACCGGATCACCAGCCGTCCGACAAAGAATGCCACCAATGCCGCCAGCACTTTCAATCCGAACGTGATCAGTTCCGGTATGCTGTCCTGTACATATTGTGTCAGCTGATTAACCTGTTTGACCGCTTCCTGGGTCGCATCGGTTACTTCCTGCGTCGTATCTGCAATTGTTGTATCTGTCATATGTTATACTCCTCTTGTTGTCATCTGTTTCAGCGCAAGAAATGCGCTTACATTTCCCCTTTTATCTCCGGTAGTCCTGTGCGAGAACAGGATATCCGGGTTACAGTGTGTGCATACATTGGTTACCGCAATATGATCTTCGCGGATTCCGGCTTCTGTGAATATCCGTTCATTGGCACGCCAGAGATCCAACTGGTATTTCCCGTTTTCTTTTTTATAAAACAGCTCCGGCCAGTACGCTTCGTCAAAGTTTTCCCGGAATTGCTGTATCACATCCCCGCTCACTTCATAGCAGTCCCGGCAGATGGACGGACCGATTGCCGCAATGATATCTTCCGGATCAGAGCCATATGTCTTCTGCATCAGTTCTATAGTAACTTTTCCTATCTTACCGACGGTTCCTCGCCATCCGGAGTGTGAAAGACCGATCGCCTTCTTCACCGGATCAACAAAATACAACGGCACACAGTCTGCGTAAAATGTAACCAGACAGATTCCCGGCACATCTGTGATCATTCCATCGGTCTCCTGAAAACGCTTTCCCCTGTCTCCGGCTTTTACTACCGCTACATTGGTCGTATGGGTCTGATTGGTGAATGTCATATCTTCCGGCTGTACACCGATGGCTCCGGCAATCCTTCTCTGATTCTCCCTGACATCTTCCGGATCGTCACCTCTGGTTGTACTGATGTTCATCGTTGCCCAGCATCCTTTGCTGACACCGCCAAGTCTGGTCGAGAATCCATGATTCACGATTCCGGTCTCTTCCAGCATCGGATAACTTAAGAACGGGACACCGTTCACTTCTTTTTCATCAAATATATGGTCCTGATTTTTATAATGTAAGCCCAGATTCATGCCATATTCATCCTTTCTGTTCTGGATTTCTTCCTATCCTGTATAATCAAATGCATTCCGGTAAAGTGTCACCTCATGATTCTCGATGCTCACCACATCAAATCTGCATGGTACCTCGTCGATTCCATTGACCATCATATAGCAAAGTGCACTTTTGGAAATGGTTCTCTGTTTGGCTGGATTTACAGCCTCCGCCGGATGTCCTTTTTTATCTGAAGCGCGATATTTCACCTCACAGAAGACCAGATATCCCGCTTCTCTTGCTATGATATCAATCTCTCCGGTCTTACACCGGTAATTATACTCCAGGATCTCATATCCTTCCTGCTCCAGATATGCACCGGCAAGCCGTTCATAATGGCTTCCGGTCTCCCGGTTATTCTTCCGTTCTCTTCCTGTATCTCCGGCCATAGCCCTCCCGTTCATTTTAGCAAACATTCTTACAACTTTGCTGTCTGCGATATATTTTTATATGTATTTTTTTATAAATGTCATTCTGTGGATCGGTGATGGTCCTAATTCTTTCAGACCTTCAATATGCTTCTTCGTACCATATCCTTTATTGGCAGCGAAATCATATCCCGGCATCACTGCGTCATATTCTACCATCAGGCGGTCCCTGGTCACTTTGGCAATGATGCTTGCCGCTGCAATGGACACACTTTTGGCATCTCCTTTGATGATCGGCACCTGCCGGATATCGACGCCCGGTATCGTCACTGCATCGTTCAGAAGCAGATCCGGCTCTACCTTCAGGTTCCCTATCGCCATGCGCATCGCCTCATAAGTCGCCTGCAGGATATTGATCTCATCAATCCTTGCCGGACTTACGATCCCGATTCCTGTCGCCACTGCACGCTCCATGATCTCATCGTAAAGCGCCTCCCTCTTCTTCTCCGAAAGCTTTTTCGAATCATTCAGATACAGGATCGGATCATCTTTTGGCAGAATGACTGCTCCCGCTACCACCGGACCGGCAAATGGACCGCGGCCGACTTCATCGATCCCACAGATATAGGTACAGTCGCTGTATTCTTTTTCATAGACGCTCATTGCTTCGGTACGCTCCAGTTCTTTCTGAAGCTTTTCCTGTTGTTTTTTCAGTTTTTCTTCTTCTCGTTTATTCATGTCGGATCACTCCTATATTGTCAAATGGATAGATACGCACCCAGGCTCTGCCGATCAGATCCTTCCGGGTCAGCACTCCTACCCCCGGATCTCTGCTGTCCATACTGTGATTACGGTTATCTCCCATCACAAAGTATTCATCATCTCCCAGCGTAACCGGTTCTGCAGCCGTCTGCGGATCCTTGATCTTCTCCTTCCCATAGATATCACTGGTCAGGCGTTTTCCATCGATATACACATATCCGTCCCGGATCTGCACAGTCTCACCCGGCATTCCGATGATACGTTTGATATAATATGTATCTTCTTCATATTTATACGGAAATACAATGATATCATAGCGTTTCGGATCCCGGAACCGGTAACTGATCTTATCAACGATCAGATTGTCTCCATCCTGTAATGTCGTCTCCATGGAAGAGCCGCTTACCATCGTCCGCTGTCCGACAAAGGTGATGATCAGATAGGTCAGACCGATGATAAGCAGTATATACACAAGCCATCCGCCGAGTTCCCCCAGGATGTCTCTTTCTTCTTCCTCTCTCTTTGAATGTCTGGACATATTCGCGCGTGTCCTTTCTAATATGCATCCGGATATTCCAGAGTCAGTCTTCCCAGGCGTCCGTTACGGAAATCATCCATCAGAAGGACAGACGCTTTCTCTGTATCCAGTTCATTTCCGCGTACCAGGCAATGTCTGCTTTCAGCGATCCTTGCGATCATGCCGTATGGATCCGCATCTTCTTCTACGTTATATTTACTCTCCAAAACTCCCGGATAATTCTTGTTCATAAATGTCACAAGCTCTGCTGCCAGTTCTTCCGTCTGCAGGATCTCATCCTTGATCGAACCGTAAATGCAAGCTTAGACCAACTGCCTGATCTTCGAATCTTGGCCTAAGATTCCCGGTGTATCAAGAAGTTCTACATTCTTGTTCAGTCTGATCCACTGTTTTCCCTTGGTCACACCCGGCTTGTTGCCCGTCTTCGCACAGGCTTTTCCTGCCAGTGCATTGATGAATGTTGACTTTCCGACATTCGGGATTCCTACTACCATGGCTCTGACCGGACGGTTCAGGATACCGCGCTTTCTGTCTCTTTCAATCTTTTCTTTACATGCTTCCTGAATCACGCCGTTGATAGACTTGATCCCCCCTGCCTTTTTTAGAGTTCACTTTTACAACGGAAAACCCTTTTTCGCGGAAATATTCCGACCAGGCATCGTTCCATTTATCTTCTGCCAGATCTGACTTGTTCAGAAGGATCAGCCTTGCTTTATTCTTTCCAAGTTCGTCAATGTCCGGGTTCCTGCTGCTGATCGGTACTCTGGCATCAACCAGCTCAATGACCAGATCTATTAGTTTGATATTCTCCTGCATCATGCGTTTTGCTTTCGTCATGTGCCCTGGATACCATTGAAAATGCATATCTTCGTTCTCCTCTTATCTATTATCTCACGAATCCAAAATTCTTCTTCGGTGATACCACAAACCAGGCCTTTCCGTAAATATAAGACCGTTTTACCGCTCCGATATCTGCACTCCGGCTGTCTTCGCTGTTCTTTCTGTTATCACCCATCACAAAATATTCATCCCCGCCAAGCTTAACCTTCTCGGCTGCGATGCCTGCGGTATCAATCTTCGTGGTTGTATAATCTTCTTCCAGTTTCTCTCCATTGATATAAATCCGGTTCTCTACGATCTGTACCGTTTCTCCCGGAAGTCCAACAATCCTCTTCGTATAATAATGCGAACTTTCATTGCCCTTCGGCTTAAAGACAATGATATCTCCACGCTTTGGAGAAGATGCATTATATACAATACGGTTTACCAGCACTTTATCCGCATTCTTAAGTACCGGTCTCATAGAATCTCCCACGGTACTCACCTGTTGTCCCCAGTACCATACTGCGACAAATGCGATCAGGCAGGTGACTGCGATCTTAAACACCCAGCTTATGCCGGATACGATCTTTTCCAGATTCAGGTGAATCTTCTTCTTCTCCTTCGGAAGTTTTCCCAACAGTTTCTTTTTTGCCTGACGTCTGCGGTAACTTGATCTCCGGGATCTTCTTCGTCTTTCAAAATCCAGATTACTTCTGCGTCTCATATAATCCCCTTATCTTCATGACTTGCCACGGGCAGCTCCCTGCGAAATACATGGCAAATATCAAAAAAGGACAATTACATTATGTAGTTGTCCTTTTTACATTCATTTTCCTGATTATTTTACTAATTCTTTTACTTTAGCTTTCTTACCAACGCGGTCTCTTAAGTAGTTCAGTTTTGCTCTTCTTACTTTACCTCTTCTTACTACTTCGATCTTCTCAACGTTTGGTGAGTGTACCGGCCAAGTCTTCTCAACACCGATTCCGTTAGAAAACTTTCTAACTGTAAATGTCTCTCTTGCTCCGCCACCCTGTCTCTTCAGGACTGTTCCTTCGAAAATCTGTACTCTTTCACGGTTTCCTTCTTTGATCTTTCCGTAAACTTTAACAGTATCTCCAACGTGGAATTCTGGTGCTACTTCTTTTAACTGAGCAGCTTCAATGTTCTTAATAATATCGTTCATTATGTGTGACCTCCTTGTTTACTTGGATGTTCTTAATACATTTGTACCAGAGGACCATCTATTTTTCTTCACAACACGCTATATTCTATCATACCCGGTGCAAAATTACAAGGATTTTTTCTTGTTTTTTGCACTCTTTTCTGCTTTATATGATCCTACTCTGTAACCGACTGCCCGTCTCTTTGTATTTCCTTTGCCAGCTTTTTTTCTTTCTCGGTAAGCTCTGCCTTTTCAAGCAGATCCGGCCGGTTCTTCGCAGTGCGGATCACAGACTGTTCGCGTCTCCATTTTTCAATATTGGCATGATGACCGGACATCAATATCTCCGGTACTTTTTTGTCATGCCACACTTCCGGTCTGGAATACTGCGGGTATTCCAGCAGATTATCCTGAAAGCTTTCGAATTCGGCAGATACATCGTTATGGAGGACTCCAGGAACCAGTCTGGATATCGCATCAATCATGATCATCGCCGGAAGTTCTCCCCCGGTCAGGACATAATCCCCTATGGATACATAATCGGTCACGATCTCCTCCAGCACACGTTCGTCAATCCCTTCATAATGTCCGCATAAGAATACAAGATCTTCTTCCTGTGCGAATTCTTCTGCCATAGACTGGTTGAATGTCTTTCCCTGCGGGGACAGATAAATGACTCTTGTGCGTTTCTTTCCACACGCCATGTCCGGCTGTTCTCCGGATCTTTCTTCCCCGGCTTTCCTTTCCCGGATCTGTCTTGCAAGTGCATCATAGCACTGATATACCGGCTCCGCCTGCATCAGCATCCCTGCACCGCCGCCATACGGATAGTCATCCACGCTGTGATGCTTATTGAACGCATAATCCCTGATATTCAAAGCCTCTATAGACAGAAGTCCTTTATTCACCGCACGCCCGATGATACTGGTGTTCAGCCCGTCCATGACCATCTCCGGAAATAATGTCATAATATAAAAATTCATATACTATCCTCTTTCTAGATCAGCCCGTCCATCAGGTGGATCTTCATCTTCTGATTCTCTATATCAATATCCAGGATACATTCGCGGATTGCCGGAACCAGCACTTCTCCGTGTTCCTCGGTATCGATCACATAGACATCGTTCGCACCGGTCTCCATGACATCTTTTAATGTTCCGAATGGTTCATCGTCCTCTGTTACAACCTGGATACCGATCATATCTGCGATAAAATATTCATCCTCTTCCAGTGCCACCGCATCTTTTCGTTCTACCAGAAGCGGGCATCTCTTATATCGCTCAATATCATTTATATTATCAATTCCTTTGAATTTCAGGATCACAAACTGTTTAAAGAATTTGACCCCCTGGATCTCCAGAGGTTTTTCTCTCTCCCGGTGTCTAACAGCACATGCTTTAACGTCTTAAAACGCTCCGGGTCATCTGTAGTCGGAAATACTTTGACTTCCCCGCGCACTCCGTGTGTCGAAGTGATGACGCCTACCTGTAACAATTCTTCCATAGATACTCCTTTTCTTATATGTTGCGGGCATTTCTATACCGCCCTTTTCCTCTTTCATAACAGATACTGTTCACATACTCTGATATAAGATAAGCGGGACAGACCACAAACGGGCCTGTCCCGGGACAAAATGGGAATCCCCATTATTATTCTAGTCCATGATATCTACGATAACTTTCTTATCTTCCTTCGCTGCTGCGGCTTTCACAACTGAGCGGATCGCCTTCGCAATACGGCCCTGTTTTCCGATTACTTTTCCCATATCAGATTCAGCAACCCGTACTTCCAGAACTGTCGTCTTCTTCTCTTCGCGTTCATTTACAACAACGCTTTCTGGATCGTCGACTAATGCTTTCGCAATTACTTCAACTAATTCCTTCATAAATGCACACCTCCAGTGGCATAATTATTTCTCGATGCCTGCTGCCTTTAAAATCTTTGCAACTGCTTCTGTAGGCTGTGCTCCGTTTGCAAGCCATTTCTTAGCTGCTTCTTCGTCAACTTTGATAGCACTTGGATCACAGTTCGGATCGTATGTTCCGATCTCGTCGATGAATCTTCCGTCTCTTGGTGATCTAGAATCTGCTACGATGATTCTATAGAAAGGAGCCTTCTTCTGTCCCATTCTTCTTAATCTCATTTTTACTGCCATGTTAGTTTACCTCCGTAAAATCATAATATTCATAGTTTATTCTTATACCCAGAACCTGCCTTTGGCATCTTCTAATGTATAATCTGGAATCTATATAACGCGGGATCCGCGGTATATCATATTTAAAACGGGAATCCGAATTTTTTCTTCTTTCCCGGCTTGCCAAATTGTTTCATCAGCTTTTTCATCTCGTTAAACTGCTTGATCATGCGGTTCACTTCGCTGATGTCCACCCCTGCACCTTTGGCAATTCTGTGCTTTCTGGATGGAGAAAGAATATCCGGATTAGCTCTTTCCGCCGGTGTCATGGAATGAATGATCGCTTCCATCCTTCCCATCTTCCTCTCAGCTTCCGCTGTCTGCTCGTCGTCCAATCCCTTCATCTTACTGCCCATGCCTCCAAGACCCGGCAGCATGTTCATGATATTTCCAAGACCACCCATATTCTTCATCTGCTTAATGCTTTCCAGATAATCGTCAAAATCAAACTGGTTCTTCTTAAGCTTCTGGGTCATCTCTCTGGCTTTCTCTTCATCGATCTCGGCCTCTGCCTTCTCGATAAGTGACAGGACATCTCCCATTCCGAGGATTCTTGACGCCATACGGTCCGGATAGAACTGTTCCAGATCCGAAAGTTTTTCTCCCATACCTACATACAGGATCGGCTTTCCGGTAACTGCCTTTACGGACAGTGCCGCACCACCTCTTGTGTCACCATCTAATTTGGTAACGATCACACCGTCGATGCCGACCTTTTCATTGAACTCTTTTGCCACATTCACGGCATCCTGTCCGGTCATTGCATCAATAACAAGTATGGTCTGATGTACTTCTACTTCCTCTTTGATCTCTTCAAGCTCTGCCATCATATCTTCATCGATGTGAAGTCGTCCGGCTGTATCGAGGATCACGAGGTCGTTGCCATTCTTCTGCGCATGTTCGATCGCTGCCCTGGCGATATTCGCCGGCTTGTGGTTCTCTCCCATGGAGAAGACTTCCACACCCTGCTTCTCACCATTGACCTGTAACTGCTTGATCGCAGCCGGTCTGTAGACGTCACATGCAACCAGCAGTGGTTTCTTGCCCTTTAACTTGAACTTTCCGGCAAGCTTTGCTGTCGTGGTCGTCTTACCTGCTCCCTGAAGACCTGCCATCATGATGACCGTGATGGCCTTTCCAGGCTGAAGCTGAATCTCTGTAGTCTCCGAACCCATCAGGTTGATCAGTTCCTCATTTACAATCTTGATCACCATCTGTCCCGGATTCAGACCATTCATTACATCCTGACCGATCGCACGCTCCTGCACGCTCTTGATGAAATCTTTTACCACTTTAAAGTTAACATCCGCTGCGAGTAATGCGCGCTTGATCTCTTTTAAAGCTTCTTTGACATCATCTTCTGTCAGACGTCCTTTGCTTCGCAGGTTCTTAAATACGTTTTGAAGTTTCTCTGTCAAGCTGTCAAATGCCATGCTATAACTCCTCTATAATTTCATCGGATATCTTCCGGATGTCTGCAACAAGTTCTTCTGCATTCTCCTTCTCATATCCATCCAGCAATTCATCAATCTGCTTTACTTTTTCTCTGACCGACACGAATTTCTCTACCAGATGAAGTTTCTCTTCGTAGCCTTTCAGTGTCTGGGAACATCTCTTTACCAGATCATGTACACCCTGTCTGCTGATTCCTTCCTCTCTTGCGATCTCGCCGAGTGATAAATCTTCCAGAACAAACTGCTCATACACTTCTTTCTGATGATCCGTAAGAAGTTCTCCATAAAAATCATATAATAATGCCTGTTCTAATATTTCATTCATGTCTTTCACCTCCGATATCATATAACACTTCCGGATGGGTGTCAAGTATTTTTTCTTTACACCTTTGTTTTTTCAAAATAAAATTGATTTCCCACCGGCTTTGTCGTAATATATCTGATGGGAGATATTGCCGAATGCAGTATCTTCCGATCATGTCCATATATTATAAGGGGAGAATATAATGGCAAAAAAGAATTATTACAAGATGCTTGGTGTGTCAAGAACGGCTTCTCCTGAAGAAATCTCTGCCGCCAAGAACAGACTTGCGAAAAAATATCATCCCGATGCCAACATGAAAAATGGTATCGATACAACCAGAAAAATGCAGCAGATCCTGGAAGCCTACCGCATACTTTCCGATCCGAAGAAACGTGCTTCTTATGACCGCAAAGTATTCGGAAAGCCATCTGCAGGTGCAGACCGGAACTTTGATCTGTTCAATCTTCATAATATGGAAGAAACAGCGCCGGTCACCGGTACACCATTTGTGAATTACTGGCGGGCAGCTGATTCTTTATATGATATCACGCTGGAAAGCGAACAGCTTTTCAAAGAAAAAAATAAGGAACAGGCAGCGGACCGGCTGTCGGATCTTTCCTCTCAGGCACTCCGCTATGCCATAACACTGCGAGAGGCAGAGATTCCCGAAAAGTACTGGCTGCCTCCGATCATGGACTGGCTGCTTTTCACCTGGTATAAGAACCGGAATCTCCCGGTATCTTATCTATTGAAGGTTTACGATGATTATTCTAAAAAAGAGCTCAGTGGATTCAAACGTGTGAAGCTTCAGAAAGAACTGCTTCATTTCCAGTATTCTCTGAAACGGCTGGTCAGTTATACTTAATATTCTGCTCACACATCTGCACCGTCTGCATATTATGTACTGTAAACATCATTATTGGAGGATTCAATATGAGCGATTTGAGTACAGCAAACTGTGGATGCGGATGCGAAGGACGCGACAGATTCGGCGGGGACTGTGGATGCGGCGGATGCAGTTGTGGATGCAATAACAGCGGATGCGGCTTCGGCAACAACAGCTGCCTGTGGATCATCCTTCTTCTCTGCTGCTGCGGCGGCTTTGGCAATGGTTGCGGCAATGGCTGCGGATGTGGCAACGGTAACGACAGCTGCCTGTGGATCATCCTTCTTCTCTGCTGCTGCGGCGGCTTTGGCAATGGTTGCGGTAATGGTTGCGGCAACGGCTGTGGATGTGGATGCTAGACAACTTACATTTTCCTGTATAGGACTTAAGAGACGGAGTCATTTTCCCGTCTCTTTTTTCATATATATTTATAACGCTGATACCGGAAGGAGTCACCATGGCCGGAAAACCTTCTAAACCAATGACACCCTTCGATAAATCTGTCACACCCTCCTATTTATATAAATGGAAGCTGTTTCTTGCCTTCCTGCCTCCTTCCATTCAGCGCTTTCTTGCCGTCTACATCAAATTTACCGAATTCCGGTATACGATGGACTATTTCCGGGGACTTCCTTTCCATGCATTTTCTTTTCAATCACTCAGCGAACTTGCGCCTTATATGGATGAAAATGAACGGGATATGATGAATCAGATGACTTCTGTGATGCAGATGGCAGAAATGATGGCGATGGCGCAGGCCGGTTCCACAGCCGGAGATCCCGGTGCTTCCGGTCCTGCAAACCCTGTTGATCTTATGAAAGCAATGATGTCCGGCGAAGATATGGAAATGTTCCAGAATTACATGGAACTGTTCGACGAGGAACTTTCCGCATCTGGAACACCGGCAAAGAAAGGAGACTCTTCACATGAATGAAAGAACCACTCATACAACGGACTCTTCCGGAAGCAACACCGGCAACAGCTGGATGGATCATCCGGCTATAAATGGAATGGATCCTGTCAAACTGGAGCTGATCCGGCTCGCCGCAAAACAGACCGCCGGCAAAAGCGGAAGATCACTGGCTCCTGTGATGATGGCACTCATCACCAGCGCAAACAAAAAAGGAATTCAGTTCACTCCGCAGGAAATGTCTCTCATCCTCGACATCCTGAAAGAGGGACGCCCCGCCAAAGAGCAGGAGCAGATTGACCAGATGGTGCAGATGGTCCGCACACATATGAAGAATCATACATAACAAAATAGAAGAAGGGCTTTAAAGTCCTTCTTCTTTACGCATCATACGGAGTTCTCTTCTCTTTTCTCCCTTATCCCACTCTTCTTTTTCTTCTTCTGTCTCAAGTTCCAGTCTCGGTACTCTTACCGGCCTGTCATTCTTGTCCAGTGCCACCATTGTAAAATACGCATGATTGATTGGCGTACGTTCCCCGCTCAACGCCTCTACATAAGTATCTACCTTTACTTCCATAGAGGTATTCCCGACATAAGTCACTTTTCCAATGATCACAACTGTATCTTTGACATATGCACCCCTAAGGAAACTCAGACTGTCTACAGATGCTGTGATCACATTTCTCCTTGTGTGGCGTTTTGCCACCATACCTGCCACTTCATCGATCCACTGCATAAGTGCCCCTCCGAACAAACGGTCAGACGCATTCAGGTGCTGCGGTCTTACCATATGAACCGTCTCTACGATTGAATCCGATACCTTTCTTTTTTCCATTTCCATAAAAAAACACCTCTCTTTTCTTTTTAAACTCTTTTATTATAGCACCGTATTTGTTATACTTAAACTAATTTCAATAAAAGCTGTTTCACAGCGGAATGGAGTTCTCATGAGAAATATAAAATTAACGATCGAATACGATGGAAGCCGTTATCAGGGATGGACAAGACTGGGAAAAGACGAATCCGGCAATACCATATCGAATAAAATCACAGAAGTTTTAAAGAAAATGACAGAAGAAGATGATCTGGAACTTTTCTGCGGATGCCGTACCGAAGTCGGCGTACATGCTTATGCGCAGATTGCCAACTTCCGGACATCCTGTTCTATCAGCACCCAGAACATCAAGCACTATCTGAACCGTTATCTTCCGATGGATATTGCGATCATCGAAGTGGAAGAAGTGCCGGAACGTTTCCACGCACAGCTCAATGCTACATCCAAGACTTATGTATACCGCATGACCATTGATGATGTGCCAAGTGTCTTTGACCGTAAATATACCTACCACTGCTACCGTATCCCGGACAAACGCATGATGCAGCAGGCCGCCGAGAAGCTCACCGGACGTCACGATTTCCGCAATTTCTCCAGTGCGAAGAAGACGAAATCTACAGTCCGAGAGATCTTTGATATTGATATCTATGGAGACATTGAGGAAATGCAGATCCTGATCCATGCTGATGATTTTCTTCACAACATGGCCCGCATCATCATTGGTACACTGATGGATATCGGACTCGGCAACCGCTCTGTGCAGGATATCGATGATATCTTTGCCGGAATCCTGGAAGCCAGTGCACCTTGCGATCCGAAGGGGTTGTATTTGCAGGAGGTTACCTATTAATTTGATTTGGGATTTAATTTATTAACTTGGGAAGCGGCCTCTCAGTCCTTGAAGGAAACAATAGATAAGGCTTCTTGTTCAGGTTCCATACCATAAGAAACACTAAGAGAGTCAGAATCACCTAAAAGCAAAGGAACTACGCTCAAACTCGGCG
>ENA-OPYX01000358-OPYX01000358.1-human-gut-metagenome-genome-assembly--contig:-NODE-358-length-27385-cov-11.640583_pt1 | contig 27385 bp, 35 predicted proteins | sample MGYA00242639_ERZ504486 | MGnify/ENA primary metagenome ERZ504486 (study PRJEB26092, sample SAMD00036296) | human gut metagenome | host: Homo sapiens | study: EMG produced TPA metagenomics assembly of... | reverse complement strand
CGAAACGCTGAAACAAGAAAGAGGTTTGAAAAAGAGCATAATGTCAAAGTTGGGGACAAAGTGAAAATTATCACGGAAGAAGTGAGATGAAGAGGTGGAGAGCGCAGAAAAGAAAGAAAATCAGAAAAGCAACAGTTGTTGATGTGTATGAATACTTCATCCTGCTGCGAATTAAAACAAAAGCAGGAAACGGCTTTTGTGAATCGTTTGCGTGGAAAGAATTTGAAGCAATGAGAAAATAGTACGGAGAGCAATCTAATGGCAAAAAGTGAAGAAATCAGAATGAAAGAAGAATTTCTCGAACAGTATCGGAAATCTGTTGAAGAGGAACAATATCTGCTTGTAGAAATAAAAGAACTAAAGGGCGATATGCTGCAAAGTGGGACTGCTGATGGGATGCCACGAGGAAGAAGTGGACAGAGCGATTTGGCAGATTGGATTATAAGAAGAGACAAGCAATTAGAAAAGTTGACAAGTAAGCTCTGCACAGAGAAATTCAAACAATTAAAAATCAGAGAAACGATTGGAACGCTGAAAGATGCAAGAGAAAAAGAAATTCTGAAAGACATTTATATTTACGGCTTAACATTTAGCGAAATGGAAGAGAAGACTGGAAAAGCAAGAGTGACTTTAAAAAGATTAAAAAGTAATGCTTTAGAGAAACTTGAAATTATAGCAGATGATTTAAAAGAAGTTTTAGATTATAAATGGAACGAAATGATGTGAAATGGAACGAAATGATGTGAAATGGAACGAAATGATGTGAAATGGAACGAAATTACTATTGATAGTCAAATGAGTCAGGTGTAAACTATAAGCTGTCAGAAGGGTACAAAATACTTTAACTTTTCTTTTTAAACCTAAAGCCCCCTAAATGTATTATGAGGTTGAAGCGTAGCTCAGTGGTAGAGCACTTGCAAGGCATCTGCAAGAGGTCGAGGGTTCGATTCCTTCCGCTTCAATTGTTGCGTGACGGCAACAGCTACTTATCTGGCGAAAAGATAAGGGTCTACAAGTACCGAACTTGAGTGGTTAAATTGTATAGTTTTCATAATTTACTCCCTAATACTCCCTAACTTTTTCTTTTGTGATAGCACCCATTTCTGGGTGCTATTTTGTTGCCCAAAAAGGAGGTGAGCACAGTGACAGAAAAACAAAAAATATTTGCAGACGAGTATTTGATTGACTTAAATGCCACTCGTGCTTACAAAGTGGCATATCCTGCTGTGAAAAAGGATGAAACAGCAATGGCAAATGGAAGCAGGATGCTAAGAAATGCTAAGGTTGCGGAATATATCGCAGAGCGGATGCAGGATAGGCAGGAGCGCACAGAAGTCACACAAGATAGAGTAATCGCAGAGTTGGCAGCAATCGCATTTGCAAAGGCAACAGATTATGTGAGCATCAGAGGTGATGAGGTTCTGCTGCATGATACTGATAAATTGACGGAAGCGCAGGTCAGAGCGATTGCAGGCATCAAGCAAGGAAAAAATGGAATTGAGCTTAAACTGAATGATAAAGAAAAGGCTCTGGAATTGCTAGGACGTCATTTAGGTATGTTCAAAGACAAAGTAGAAGTGTCTGCGATAGATGAAGAAAAATCGAAATTAGATGCAATTTTGAAGCAAATAGGCGGTAATGAGTAGTGAGTGCTGAGAACTTACTTTTATCTGAAAAATACAAAGCATTTTTAAAATGCGATGCGCCAGTTGAATTTCTTGAAGGGACAACAGCAGCAGGAAAAACAACGGTTGGACTGTTTAAATTTATGCTCAAAGTTGCAAAGAGTCCGAAAAAATTGCATATCATTGCGGCAAAGGACACGGGTACGGCAGAAAAAAATATTATTAATAAAGATTTGGGAATTGTCGACGATTTTGGCTGTCTGGTTAAGTATAACGGAAACGGCACAAAAGACGATAAAATACCGCATGTCCTGCTGCATACAAACGCAGGGGATAAAGTTGTGTATGTCCTCGGATACGGAGATAAGCAGAAGTGGCAGAAAGCCCTCGGGGGTCAGTATGGATGCTTATATATCGACGAGTTGAACACGGCGGATATTGATTTTGTCCGTGAAGCAGCGATGAGATGCGACTACTTCATGGGCACCCTGAATCCGGACGACCCGAATTTGGATGTATATAAAGAGTATATCAACTGCTCAAGACCGCTGTCAGAATGGCGAGACGATACTCCACAGGAGATACTTGACGAGCTGACAGAAGAGGCAAAAAGTGGCTGGGTACACTGGTTCTTTGGCTTTGATGATAATGCAGGGCTTCCAGATGCGAAAAAACAGCAGATTATACAGAATACTCCAAAGGGAACAAAAATCTGGAAAAACAAGATACTGGGACTCAGGGGAAAAGCAACCGGACTGATATTTCCAAACTTTAGCAGAAAAGAGCATGTTATTACTGAAAAATGGGTGCAGAAACAGCTACAAGATAGAAAAATCAAGTTTAAGAAATTCACAGCAGGACTTGATACATCATACTCAGCTAAAACTCATGATACAATTGCAATGACATTTCTTGGAATTACAGATGATCGCAAACTTATTATGCTTGCAGAACAAGTATACAGCAACAAGGATTTAGAAAATCCGCTGGCACCGTCCGACACGGCTGTAAAGTTTGTAGAGTTCTTGGAACGGTGCAGGGAAAAATGGGGATTTGCAAAAGAGACTTATATCGACTGTGCAGATGCTGCTACAATCACGGAATTACGCAAGTATAAGCGTCTGCAAGGGTGTTTGTATAACTTTATTGAGTCGTACAAAAAAGTAGCTATTTTGGACAGAATTAAGCTACAGTTGGGTTGGATTACGCAAGGGTGTTACTTAGTAGTAGATACTTGCGTGGAGCATATATCTGAACTTGAAAGGTACTCCTGGGATGAGGAAAAGGACGTGCCGGAGGACAGAAACGATCACACGGTCAACTCTCAGCAATACGCTTGGATACCGTATCGGCATCGAATAGGATTTGAAGAGGAGGCACACAGTGAAGTGGATGCAGGAAATGAATGAAAATTTAAAAAGAGGTCTACGGAGCTGGTTGAATGTACTGCCGGCAAATCCGTACAATTTTAGTATCAATGAAATGCTTGATTTCGAGGGGCACTCGATTCGCAATCGAATCTGGTTCCGAGGTGACAGCAATGAATTAGAGCAGTTTTATATGCAGAACTGCGAACATGCAGACAGATACAAATTTTGGGCGAGTAAGTGTTCAAAAGGCATGGAAATGCGAAAGGTGCATACCGGTCTGCCTGGACTGATTGTAAGAACTCTTACAGCAGCAGTATTACCGGACATGGATGGATTTGAATTTGAAAATCCGGCACATGAAAATATCTGGAAAGCAATCGAAAAGGAAAACAAATTTCAGCGCAAACTGGAAAGTGCGCTGAAAGAGGCGCTTTATATCGGTGATGGAGCTTTTAAAGTAACGATTGATACAAACATAAGCGAGTATCCGATTTTAGAATGGTTTCCAGGCGACAGAGTTGAGTTTGTGAGACAGAGAGACCGCATACAGGAAGTTATATTTAAAACACCATATCGGAGCAATGGAAAGACATACACACTGAATGAGCGGTACGGATATGGGTATATTGTGAATGAGCTTTATTTTGATAACAAAATTGTCGATATCAAGAGTTTTGAAGTGACACAGCATCTTGCAGATGTGACGTTTGACAATAGTGTGATTCTTGCTGTGCCACTTATGATATATGAGTCTGCAAAATACGACGGAAGAGGTGGCAGTATCTTCGATGGCAAGCTGGACAATTTTGATTCACTTGACGAAGTTTGGTCGCAATGGATGGACGCACTCAGAGCCGGACGAGCAAAGACATACATTCCAGAGTGCTTAGTGCCACATGACCCAAGTACAGGGGCTATTGTAAGCCCTAATGCTTTTGACGACCGCTATTTTTCATCGGATGGAGATATGAGAGAGGGGCAGAAAAACGAGGTTGTTACTGTTCAGCCAGCGATTCCGCATGAAAGCTATTTATCGTCTTATATCACTGCTTTAGACTTATGTCTGCAAGGTGTATTAAGTCCATCCACACTCGGAATTGACACGAAAAAGCTCGATAATGCAGAAGCGCAAAGAGAGAAAGAAAAGACAACGCTTTATACGAGAAATGCAATTGTAGAAGCGTTGCAGGAAACATTGCCAGATGTTGTGTCGGCTTGTATTAATGCAAATAATTTTCTACAGAATCAGGCAGCAGAAGAGGTACAGGCAAATGTTCTGTTTGGAGAGTATGCAAATCCGTCATTTGAGAGTCAGGTGGAAACGGTCGCAAAAGCAAAGCAGGGCGGTATCATGAGTATTGAGCGGTGCGTAGAAGAATTATATGGAGATAGTCTCGATGAGCACTGCAAAGAAGAGGAAATTGCACGACTCAAAGAAGAGCAAGGTATACAAAGTGTAGAAGAGCCGTCATTGAACATGAAACTTGGTGATTTTAAAGCGAATACAGGAGAGGGCGAAAATGAAAGTAAAAGTGGGACAACGAATTTACAAAATGAACCGTAGAGAATACGAGGGACTTCTGAAAGTCGCAAAAGAGCAAGTGCGGTTTGGAGTGTATGCAATAGAGAAAAAAGACTATGCAGAATTGAGAAATGATACTTGCGAGAGTAAGGGCAAATTAAAAGAAGTTATCAAAACTTTTAAAACGCAAGGCTTCAAGGTATACGCAAATGGCAATAAATAACGAATATGACATTGGCAAAGCATTTGAGGCAATTGAGAATGAATTGATAGCTTCGATGATGCGAAACTTCAAAAGACACAAGTTTGAAGAAATTAAAGAAGGTAAGCAATGGAGCATGTGGCAGACAGAAATGCTTCATACTCTTGAAAAGTACAAAAAACAGAATAGCAAGAAATACAGAGAGCAATTTCGGGATATCAATTCTGAGATTGCTTCTTTAATTTCAGTAGCAAATTCTGATGGACAGATGCAACAGGAAAAGGCAATACTGGAAGCAATCAGAAAAGGGTTTCGAGGGCACAGAGTCGCAAGAGGGGCGCAGGCAGAGTTTTTTAAACTGAATGAAAGAAAACTTGAAGCTCTGATAAAAGCCACGATGGACGATATGAAAAAGGCTGAAACAGCAGTGCTACGCATGGCTAACGACCAGTATCGAAAAATCATCTATAATGCTCAAGTTTATGCAAACACAGGAGCAGGAACTTATGAGCAGGCGGTAGATAGGGCAACTCATGATTTTCTGTCGGCAGGATTAAACTGCATCGAATACAAAAACGGTGCAAGACACACACTTGCAGATTATGCAGACATGGCAATCAGAACAGCGAGTAAGAGAGCATATTTGCAAGGCGAAGGTGTGAAACGGCAAGAGTGGGGAATACATACCGTGATCGTAAATAAAAGAGGGAATCCCTGTCCGAAGTGCTTACCCTTTGTGGGGAAAGTGCTGATTGATGATGTTTGGAGCGGCGGAACAGGTGCAGAAGCATCAGAAAGCGGATATGGACTTATGAGTTCAGCAATTTCGGCGGGGTTATACCATCCGAGATGCAAAGATTCACATACTACATACTTTCCTGGCATCAGCACACCGCCAGATGATAAATTTAGCCGTAATGAGTTAAAAAAAATAGAAAAACAGAATCGTAAAGAAGCAAAAGAGCAATATGCAGAACGACAGAAAGAGAAATTTGAAAGATTAGAAAAGCACTCGCTTGATATGAAAAATAAAGAGCAGTATGCAATTAAAAAAGAATCTTGGAAAGAACAGGCATATCGAGCCGTTGAAAAGGGCGAAAAATCGACTATATTAATAAATCAGTTTCAGAAAACTGAAATTAATATTAACAAGATTGAAACATACCCAGGAGAAATATATGTATCTGATTTGGCAGAAATTAAACCTCGAGCATTGAATACAATAAATCAGAGAACAGAACAGGCATTGAAACAATGGAAAATCGAATTGTCAAGAAAGCCGAAAATTGTGATTGTTTCACCAGAAGAGATGCCGACTGCTTATGGTAAATATGATGCAATTCAAAATGCTGTTTTCTATCTTCCCCAAATTGTTGACAGTAAAGTGGTAAAAGACCAAGGGAATATTGAATTTCACGAAATGTGGCACATGAAGCAAGCAGAAAACTTTAGAGCAAAATATGGTGAAATTACAAAAGAAAATTACGGTAAATACATAAAAAATTCTTGCAAAGAAGCAAAGAAAACAATTGACTCAGCTGGTATTAATGAATACAATGTAAGTGAAATAAGTGAATATGCTAATAGTATGTATTACAAAAAAAGGTATGATGAAGTTGAAGCAGAGTATAAAACGATAAAAAGAAAGAAGTGAATGAAATGGAAATTGTTGACCCACGTGAAAAAGAATTATGGAAAAAAGTTGAGCCTTATCTGGATGGTGTACATTTAAGAGAAGATGCACCAGAGGAAGTAAGAGAGGCTGATAAAGAATTGACAAAAATTGCTTGGGATTTGGATAGGATGCAGTAGTACCGTACCATCAATCGAAAGGTTGGTGGTATTTTTATACCCATTTTTAAGGAAGAGAGGAATAAAAACATGAAATTTTCAGAAGCATTCAAAATGATGAAACAGGGAAAGAAGTTGAAATTGCCATCATGGGCTGGATATTGGTATTGGTCTAAAGATAAGCAAACAATTATCATGCACACGAAAGATGGAGTTGACATGGATATCCGTGAGACACAGATTCCGGACTATACATTTTCCAATATCGCAAGTGATGAATGGACGTTAGCAGATAGTAAGAATTGTCCGGAATTGGGTGGCGAGGCTACATTCTCATTTGGAGAAGCAATTAAGTATCTGAAACGTGGCATGAAAGTAGCAAGAAAAGGATGGAATGGGAAGAAGCAGTACATCCAGCTCGCTACAGGAATTTCTTACAAGACAGCGGATGGAGATATAGTAAACTGCGAACATGATGCTATCGGAAACATGGCTATCGCATTTGTCGGAACATCAGGAGTACAGATGGGATGGCTCGCAAGTCAGGCAGATATGCTTGCAGATGATTGGGTGTTTGCAGATTAGGAGGATTAATCATGAAGAAATTGTTTATTTCACAGCCAATGAAAGGAAAGTCTGATGAAGACATCCTGGCAGAACGCCAGAAAGCAATCAAGAGCGCAGAGGCGAAAATCGGAGAAGCAGTAGAGGTTATTGATTCTTTCTTCCAAGAAGCTCCAGCGGATGTAAAGCCACTTTGGTTTCTAGGAAAATCTTTAGAACTTCTATCAGGTGCAGACATTGCCTATTTTGTAAAAGGCTGGCAGACTGCTAGAGGATGTAGAATTGAAAATACATGTGCTATTGAGTACGGTATTCCTGTTATTGAAGATTACACAGTAGAGTAGAAATGCTGATGTGAATTTTATGAAGAACAGACAAAGATACATAGTAACTCCTGATGCAGACCGGATTGCACCGGATTGGCTGGCAGTTCGGATTAATTACGACACAGTGAACTTTATCTATCAAGTAGTGGATGGAGCAGTGCAATTGAAAGGAGTGAGAATCGGGCATGAAATCGCAAGAATTGGCGACGTTGTGGTACTTAAAACTGGCAAGCTACACATAGAAAGGCGGTGATTCTTTTATCTCCCTTTGAGGTGCGGGGTGAAGCACCTTATTTTTATGTCAAAACGCAACAAGACTTAAAAAGGTGTGCGGGCGGTGACACCGATGACAATGGATAATAGAGTGACACTCTTAAAATGGAGGAATAGAAAATGTTTAAAATGAATTTGCAGTTTTTTGCAGAACCAGCTCCTGCTCCGGAAGGTCCTGATACGACATCCGGAACAAACAGCAATTCACAGCCAGAACCTGCTGCAATTGATTACGAGAAAATACAGCAGATGTTGGAGGGAACACTGGCAGCGAAAGAAGACACTGCGTTGAAAGCATATTTCAAACAGCAGGGATTGTCTCAGCAAGAGGTGGAGCAGGCAATTGCAACATTTAAGGAGCAGAAAGCAGCAAACCAGCCGGATGTGGCAGGGATGCAGAACAATTTGCTGGCAGCTCAACAGGAGGCGCAGAACGCAAGAATTGAGTCAGCCGCAACGATTGCAGCTGTAGCACTCGGAATTGATGCAAAAACAATCCCTTATGTCTTAAAAATGGCTGATTTGAGCCAGGTCATGGGAAAAGATGGAAAAATCAATGATGAGGCTATGACACAGGCACTTAACAAAGTGCTCGAAGATGTGCCAGGCTTAAAGCCGGTGCAGAACTCACAGCGAGGATTTACACAGATCGGTACCGGTGGAAATCCAGCGCAGAACCCGCAAAACCCAGCGCAGAGCAAGCAGACAGTGGCGTCAAAACGCTGGAATAGATGGAATTAAGAGAGGTATAAAAAATGGCATTAAATTACGCAGAACAGTGGAATCCGCAGTTACTTGAAATTTTGATTCAGGGAACATTAACATCTCCGTTTGTTACCGATAACGTGAGATGGGTAGGAGCAAAGACATTTCATTTTACTCAGATGAGTACAACCGGTTACAAAAATCACAAAAGAACCGGTGGCTGGAATAAAGGTAACTATGTACAGACAGATGTACCGTTTACAGTGACTCATGATAGAGATATTTCATTTCTTGTCGACAAGGCAGATGTAGATGAAACTAACGAAACCGCTTCAATTTTCAATATTTCTGAAATATTTGAAAAGACACAGGTAGTGCCGGAAACAGATGCTTTATTTTATTCAAAAGTAGCACAGGTAGCACAGAAAACAGATGGATATCATTCCTCAACGGCTGCTGCAACGTATACAAAAGCTAAAGTGTTCGGTATGTTAAAAGATATCTTAGCAAAAGGCAAATTAAGACGTTACAGAGCGAGAGGCTCACTTATCATGTATGTAACAACTGCAATCATGGATGCATTAGAACAGTCTACTGAGTTCACACGAAAAATTGAATTGACTCAGATTGCAGAGGGTGGTATCGGAATTGAAACAAGAGTAACTGATATCGACGGTGTGCCGGTAATGGAAGTAATTGACGACGAACGTTTTTATGATGCATTCAACTGGGAACCGGAAGCAGGTGGATTTGAACCGAAGAAAAAATCTTCTTCTCCTGCTGTGACTGGTGCACATAAAATCAATGTCTTAGTCGCTTGCTTAGAAACATGCAAGACTGTGCCGAAAATTTCAAGTATTTACTTTTTCAATCCTGGAAGTCACACAGAAGGAGATGGATATCTGTACCAGAACCGTTCTTTGTCTGATACATTTGTATTCCCGAATGGAAAAGATGGCAAGGTAGACAGTGTATATGTAGATACAGATACAGTAGAATACGCAGGAGAATAAGATGGCTTATAAAAGTTACGTCTCAGAAGCGTACTATACAGATTACTATGAAGGAAGTGTGATACATGAGGGCAGTGCAGAGAAAGCACTGTTACAGGCATCACGGCATATTGATTCTCTGACTTATAACAGAATTGTAAGTCAGGGATTTTCTAATCTTACTGAGCTTCAGCAAGAGATTATTAAAGAAGTAGTCTGTAAACAGGCAGAATTTGAGTATGAAAATGCAGATATGATAGAAAGCGTGCTGTCCGGATATAGCATCAACGGTGTTTCTGCGCAGTTTGGAGCTTCATGGAATGTATTTGCGGATAAAGGTGTTGCAATGCGTAAAGATGTGTACTCAATGTTATGTCAGACAGGTTTATGCTGTAGACTTGCGAGGTGATTAAATGAAATATCCTTGTTTAGTCCCAAAACGGTTATGTTCGATTGATATTGTACTTAAATTTAACCGAGAGGGCTTGAATGAATATGGAGAACCGCTTGAGGCAGTCGAATTTGTTGGAAAATGCAACTATCAAGATAAAGCAAAAACAGTGCTTACAGCAGAGAAAAAGCTGATACAAATCGCTGGAACAGCATTATTTTCGGGTGATATCTGTCCTGCACTTGCGGTGATTTCCGGCGGAGAGGCTAAAATTTTTGGAGTAAGTCGTAGAATTATCGAGGGCAGAAAAGCGAGAAATCCCGACGGCACAGTCAATTATACGGAGGTGCTTTTAGAATGATTCGAGTTAATTCAAATGTGAGATTGAATTTTCCGACAATAAGAAAATTATCAGATGCACAAGTTACCGCATTAGAGCAGACAGCAGAGGCATTACATACCGAAGTGGTACAGGCACAGGTATTTCCATTCGAGTCCGGCAACTTACAAAATGAAAGTACAGCTGTAGACTACTCACAGAGCAAAAATGGCAAGGTGACAATCGTATCAACAACACCTTACGCACGGCGATTGTACTTCCATCCAGAGTATCGTTTTGAGACTTCTGAAAACCCCCACGCAAGGGGTGACTGGTACGAAGATTGGTTGCCGAACGGCTCAAAAAGTCAGTTTGCAATCGAAGCATACAAAAAGCTGTATAGGAGGTTGAGTGGAGTATGATGCTATCAGATGTAAGAGACTTTATAGAGTCTCTGAAACTGGCAGATTATGTCTATATGAGCAAGATGCCAGACAAAAAAGAGAAGTCGTTTGGTGTATACAATAGTAAACATCAAAATGAATATCATACTGCTTTGGGCGGTGTCTCCTGTGAGGGGTATGGCGAAAAATATGTCTCAATTCTGGTGCACTGGAATAAATCTCCACGCGACTCTGAAAAGTCTGCTACAGCGTTATTTGAAGCTATCAGAGCAGTAAGAAATGTAAAAATAAACGAAGAAACAATTAATTTTATTCAGCCACTTTATGATTTACAGGATATTGGCACAGATGAAGCGGGTGTCTATGAGTATGTTATCGAAGTGGCTGTAATTTATCGGAAAGGAAAATAAGCATGGCAGGAAAAACAAACGTATTTCCGGTTTTAGACAATAAATTTAAAGTCGGAGCAGAAAAAGGTACTGCATCAACAATCGCAGATATGGAAACTTTTTCAGTTTCAGTCTCAAACGGAGTTGAAACTTGGACTCCGATGGATACAGAAGGTTGGCAAAGAGCATTAATGACTTCAAAAGCAATTACAATCACTCTGAGTGGCAAGCGTAACATTGGAGACACCGGCAATGATTTTGTTGCAGGAAAGTTATATAAAAATGGACATGATGCAGAGGGATATTTTGAGTGGGAATTTCCTGACGGAACAAAAGTATCCTGGGATGCAGCAGTATTTGATATTAAAAACTGTGGTGGCGGAGATTCTACAAATGTAGGAGCATTAGAATTTGATGTAATTAGCAACGGAAAGCCGACGGTGGTAGCAGGAAGTTCCTTAATGTCGGCAGATGTAAACAAAGCTGTAAAATAAAGGAGTTAGAGCATGGCAAAAATTGTAGATATCAGTGAAAAATTATCTTTTGATGAGAATCCGATCTTAAAAATTGGAGATTTAGAAGTAGAAGTAAACTCTGATGCTGAGACAATGCTGAAATTGATGGGAACATTAGATAAGGGTGAGAATATGTCAGCAGTAAAAGAGTCGATGGAACTTCTTTTTGAAAAAGGAGCAGTAGAAAAAATCTGTAGCTTAAAGGATAAAAAAGGCAAGAAACTTTCTGCAAGTTCTCTTTCTAAGATTGTAGAAACTGCAATCGAGCTTGTCATAGGAAATAACGAGGGAGAGTAGTGACCCGTGCTATGATTTGATTGACGATTTCGATTTGATTGTGTCGTCATTTCAGAGCGAGTACGGGATAAGACTTTCTCGAGAACTTCCGGCAGGAATGAAGTGGGATGAATTTCGAGATTTACTGATTGGTCTGGGACCAGATACAGCACTTGGTAGAATTGTATCTATTCGTGCAGAGGATAGAAAAGAAATGCTTGAACAGTTTACTTCGGAGCAAATGCGAATCAGAAGTGAGTGGAGAAGTAAATGGGCGAAACAAATGGCTAAAACGAATCAGCATCAAATGGATGCAGAGTTAGAAGCGATTAGGCAGGGATTTCTGCAAATGGCAGGGATAAAAGAATAGATTTACATTTCTATATGATTTTTATATAATTTGTATATAAAAGAGTATAGGAGGGTAAACAAGTGAAAATATGTCTTAATTGTGGTGATAAGCTGCTAGATGGAGCGAAAAAGTGCCCACATTGTGGAGTAAAAGCAAAGGATTTTCCAATTGTAGATTCAAATGATTTAGAAAGAATCGAGGAAATTAGAGCGAGTGTTCCACATCCGAAGTCAGGAACCCCGAAATGGGTGGAAAAAGTGGAAACAAAGCAAGGTCTTTGGCAAGCTGAAAAAGATAAAAAACAAATGAAAATAGATATGTCAAAGAAATCAAGAATAACAAGAGCAAAGGTAGAAGGAAAAGCATATTGCCCGAAATGTGGTAGTACAAGCATAACTTATGTTGATAAAAAATTGAGCATTGGAAGAGCACTGGTAGGAGATATTCTGGCAGGTTCTACAGGTGCTATTCTTGGGGGATTGAGTAGTAAAAAAGGATATGCAAAGTGTTTGAATTGTGGACATAAATGGAAAAAATAAATATTAGGTAAAACCCAAAGGGACGCTGAAAGGCGTCCTTTTTTTGTGGGAAAAAGGCAGGTGAGGCAAGATAGCAGAAAGCGTTGGACAAATTGGGTTAGATTTGGTTGTAAATCAAAATGCATTTAATAGGCAAATGCGTGGAATTACAAGTGTAGCAAAAAAAGCAGGTGCAACAATTGCAGCAGCTTTTGGTGTAAAAAAACTTATAGAATTTGGAAAAAGTTGTCTTGACTTAGGTTCTGATTTGGCAGAAGTTCAAAATGTTGTTGATGTAACATTTCCACAGATGACAGCACAAGTGGATAGTTTTGCACAATCAGCAGCGAAAAATTTCGGATTGTCTGAAACAATGGCTAAGCAATACACTGGTACTTTTGGGGCGATGGCAAAAGCCTTTGGATTTTCGGAAAAACAAGCTTATGATATGGGGACATCACTTACTGCGCTTGCAGGAGATGTCGCATCCTTTTATAATCTTTCGCAAGATGAAGCGTACACAAAACTTAAATCTGTTTTCACAGGAGAAACAGAGTCGTTAAAAGATCTAGGTGTCGTAATGACTCAAACAGCATTGGATAGTTATGCGCTTGCAAATGGTTTTGGAAAAACAACTGCTCAAATGTCAGAAGCTGAAAAAGTAGCACTCAGATATCAATTTGTACAGGAACAGCTTGCACTTGCAAATGGAGATTTTGCGAGAACATCTGGGGGCTGGGCGAATCAGGTTAGAATTCTTTCGCTACAATTTCAATCACTAAAAGCTAGCATCGGACAAGGCTTAATAAATGTTTTTACTCCTGTTTTAAAGATGATTAACACTTTAATCGGTCGACTTATAACATTGGCAAATGCGTTTAAATCTTTTACTGAGCTTATAACAGGGAAAAAAAGTAGTGGTAGTTCTGCCAGTCAGATGTCTGATTTAGGCAGTGCAGCATCAGACGCAAGCACAGGGCTTGACAATGCTTCTGACTCAGCGGATACGGCAGCATCATCTGCGAAGAAAGCAGGAAGTGCGGCAAAAAAGGCAGCAAAAGAAATGCGTTCCTTGATGGGATTTGACCAGGTTAATAAACTTTCTGACCCTAGCGATAATGATGATAACGATGATTCTGATGACGATTCAGGAAAGAGTAATACAGTTCCGGACATTGCACCGACAAAAGTGAATTTCGGAGACCTGGCAAAAGGTGAAACTGCAATAGATAAAATAGATGACAAATTAAAAGGATTAATAAATAAATTTAAAGAGCTTGCGAATTTATTTAAAAAAGGATTTGTTATTGGTTTTGGAGATAGTGAAAAACGCATTGCTTCAATTAAAAAGCATTTAGAAAACATCGGAAAAATTTTGAATGAAATTTTTACAGATAAAAAAGTTGTTGCGTCTGCAAATAAACTTTTAAATTCGATAGCTTTAAACGTTGGAAAAGTCGCAGGCTCAATGGCAAGTATAGCCGTGACAATTGCAGATAATTTTGTTGGAGGAATAGATAAATACTTACAAAGCAGTAAAGAGTACATCAAAAATCAAATAGTTTCTATTTTCGATGTAAGTGCGAGAATTTTTGATTTAGTAGGTGATTTTGCTGTAGCTTTTGCGGAAGTCTTTGCAGTTTTTTCTGGCGAAAATGCAAAGCAATGCACCGCCAGCTTGATAGGAATTTTTGCAGATACGTTTTTAGGGATTCTAAATCTTGCATTACAATTTAGTGCAGATATTCTTGAATTTATCACACGTCCATTTGTCGAGAACAAAGATAAACTTATAGAGGCAATTGATAATACCCTTGCACCGATTTCTATTTTGCTTCAAACACTTCATCAAGGTATTAAAGATATATTTGAAAAAATTAATCAAGTATATGAAGCGAATATACAACCAATGTTCCAATCTTTTACAGATGGTATTTCGGAAATCGTTTCTGTACTTTTAGATTGGTACAATGAGTGCATTTCACCAGTTTTAGATAAAATTGCTGAAAAATTTGAAGACTCTTGGAAAAACCATGTTTATCCAACAATTGCTGAGTCTATAGAATTTATCGGAAAAGTAGCAGACTTAATAAAAGTATTATGGGAAAAAGTTTTACAACCGTTTATCAAATGGATTATTCAAAATATTTATCCAGTAATTGCTCCGATATTAGAAAAAGTGGGCGAAATAGTATTAAACGCTTTTGATATGCTGTCGGATGTTATTGGCGGTATTTTGAGGTCGCTTGGAGGTGTTATAGACTTTGTTGTAGGTGTTTTTACAGGAGACTGGAAAAGAGCATGGCAAGGAATCGCTGATATCTTTGGAGGTATTTGGGATGGAATAGTAGGCATATTAAGAGTGCCTGTTAATGCAATAATTGACATCATCAATAAACTTGTGTCGGCTGTTGCATCAGGAGTGAATGGTATTGCTGATATGCTTAATAGCATCAGTATTCCGGAAGAAATTCCGCTTGTTGGAGGATTGAGTTTTAATTTGCCGAATTGGACACCGAACCCTATTCCGCATTTGGCTCAAGGTGGTTACGTTAAAAAGAATACACCTCAGCTTGCAATGATTGGTGATAACTTACATCAGGGCGAGCTTGTAGCACCAGAGGATAAGTTACAAGCAATGGTTAATACAGCCGTTGCCACAGTCGCAGGAAGTGGCGGTGTAAGTCGTGCAGAACTGGAATCTATTGTTAATAATGCAGTAATGAGAATTGTAGCTGCATTAAGCCAGATGGGATTTTATCTGGATGGCGAACTCATGGCAAAAGCAGTAAAAAAAGCACAGGAAAATCTTGATATGAGATATAATCCTGTGAAAGTTATCTGAAAGAGGTGATGATGTGAAAGAGATTTTAAGAGCCGGAGGAATTGTTCTTCCGGCTCCTGTATCGATGACAATTAACGATGAATTAATCTGGACCTCTGACACTGGTCGCCTTATGAATGGATTGATGGTTGGAGAAGTTGTAGCAGAAAAAAAGAATATCTCTTTGAAATGGGGGATATTAACAGAGGCAGAAATGTCTCAAATCAGAAATAGAATTGTAAATAGTTTCTTTCCGGTTACATTTCGAGATGATGGGATTGATATGACTGTGACTTTTTATCGAAGCACACTTAGTAAAGAAGTGCTTGGTAGACTAAGCGACGGCATTTTTTATTACAAAAGCGCAACTGTAGATTTGATAGAGAGGTAGAAAGATGATTGAAACAAGTACAGAATATCAAAAAGCGATGTCAGAAAATCATTTTTTTACCGCCCGAGTCATTTGTACATTGAAAAATGGTACAAAACTTAAGTTCGATGAAACAAATTTGAGAGCGGATGGTGTAAAAATTTCAGATGCAGTAAGCAGTACAAGCAATTTTGAAATTGGCACAGCTATCACAAATCAGCTTACATTATCTATCTACAATGAGAATGATGCATTTTCAGACTATGATTTTACTAATGCGGAAATGAAAGTCTGGATAGGCTTGAAGCTGGAATCCGGTATAGAGTGGCTTAAGAAAGGTGTTTTCATCGCCTCAGATCCAACGACGACACCGGATGTTATCACAATTAAGGCACTTGATAATATGAGTAAGTTCGACAAAATATACGATGGAGAATTAGCTTTTCCAGCAACATTGCAAAAAATTATACGATATTGTTGTGCTAATTGCGGTGTATTGCCTGCAAATAGCGTGTTTGATAACTATCAGTATGAAGTACATACAAATCCGTTTCAAGCGTCTGAAAACATCACATATCGAGCGATAATCGCATATTGTGCATTGCTGGCGGGATGCTATGCAAGATGCAATGCAGATGGCAGACTCGAATTAAAATGGTACGACAGAAATGCTTTTGACAGTATTACAGATGGTGGTATTTTTGATGTTACAGACAATGAAAGCTATCAGACAGGAGTAGAGCTGGATGGTGGCAATTTTGCAGACTATACCAACGGAGATGAAGCTGACAGCGGAAAGTTTATAGATGATTCACCTTATTGGCATATACATCGTTTTAGTAGCTTGTCTGTTAATACTGAGGATATCTTAATCACAGGTATTCGGGTTACAGCAGCAGATTCCGAGGATGAAACAGGGGATATCAAAGGCGAAACATATCTTTGTGGTACAGAAGGATATGTTCTTGATATTTCAGGAAATCCGCTTATAGAAGCCGGCAGAGCAAAAGAGATTGCGGAATATTTAGCAACCAAAGCAGTTGGTATGAAATTTCGGGTATTTGATGCCAGTGTGGAGGGGAATCCTGCATGGGAGGCAGGAGATGCAGTCGTACTGACAGACCGGAAAGGAAATTCTTACTATTCTTATCTTACAAATGTTTCGTATAACATCGGAAATTATGAAAGTATTTCATGTGGAGCAGAGCCGGCAGAGAGGCATAGTGCAGACCGGTATGAAGAAATTAATAAAATAGTTTCAGATATTAAAAAAAATGCTCAAAAAGAACTTACAAAGTATGAGAAGTTTCTCGAACAGCTCAATAGTTTAGCAACAAATGCGATGGGGTATTACGAGACACAAGAGAAGCAGGACGATGGAAGCACAATCATGTATATGCATGATAAACCGGATTTAAAAGATAGTACAGTTGTATATAAGAAAACGATTGACGGCATTTTTTTGGAGTAAAGATGGAGGAAGAACATGGACATCAGGAATTGATAAGGATGGTAATGCAGTTCTAAATGTGATAGCTGCAACTGGCATCAGAGGGGATTGGATAGACGCAGACTCTATTACAGCGAAACAGTTGTCTGTAGATTATAAGAAATCTGTCACAAAAGAAATAGAAGATGCAGACAGGCAGTTAAAAGAGTGGTCGACATCCTATATTATGCAGACAATCAGCACAGCGGAAGATAAAATCACTCTAAAAAATGCGAGAGAAATTGCTGCTCTGATGCATTGTTACACAAAAAACGGAGAGTTTTCTGACACATTAGATCGGTGGCAGAACTCAAACACAACGGTAATTTCACTTGTAGAGCATAAAACGCTTGGTAAATGTGTAAGATTTTCAGGTGCATCAACATCGGCATATTTACAACAATATTGGTCTGATATGCAGGCAGGTACTTATAAGTTGCGATTTAAAGCTGCTACAGATGCGGGATATGAGAGTCGAGCAAGAGTAAAATGTAGCTTCAATTCGATGCAGAGATTTACGGATGCAGGAGCATTGAAAGCGGATGAATGGACACAATTTGAATTTGAGTTTGAAGCTACAGCAACAGGAAAGAAATATCTTTATCTGTATGATTACGTGTCAGGTGTTCCGGTTTTTTTAAAAGATGTTGAATTGCTCGGAAAGTATGAGATATACAACGAAGCACAGATAGTTTTATTAGACAATAAACTCTCTCTGAAAGTAACAAAAGACGAAGTAAATTCCTTGATTGAGCAAAGTGCAGAATCAATTAGATTAAAAGCAAGTAAAATTTCGTGGCAATCAACTTACTCGTCTATGAGCGAAAGTGGTGTCCTGAAATGTACAAATGCAGAACTAAAAGGAACGCTAAAAGCTGGAAGTGATACAGGTTATTGGGTACAGCTTGCGAGTACCGGAAAGCTGACAGGTGGATATGGAAGTAATCAATATGGCTATATTGATTACTCTGCTACAGCTAAAAATTTGAATACCGGAGCAGTTCACAAAGGGTTGCAGATTCAAGGTGGATGCTTGAGAATATCTGTCAATGAATTAGCAACAAGGTCATCAAGTAATGTAAGCGATACAGCGTACATCGGTGGTACTGGCACAATTTCTTATATTTCTAAGATTGTAGACAATGGAGATGGCACAATTACATGGCATGCAAGTGATTTAACATTTGAAAATGGACTGATGGTAACAGATATCTAAGGAGTTGAAGATGGCGAAATATATAGCAAAAAAGGATGGTTACGGTATTTTTTTGAGCCGACCGGAACAAATAGAAAAATATCTAAAAAGTGGTTGTGATATCTATAAAATTGAGGATGGAAAAGAAATATTGTTTGCGTCTCCTGGTTCTAGGTTGCCTAGAAAAATTCCTGAATTTGGTGCAGTTGAGACGACGTTTTCATTGAAGGAGAATTTGTGATGGAAGAAAAAAAAGAGCAGAGAAAAGAACAGAAAATAATGCCATTTAGTGCTGTATTAGAATGTGCTACGGAAGAATTAGGAAGTGCAATTTTTGCAATCAAAAATAAATACAGCTTGCCGGCTGGTTTCCTTGACCTTGCACTTACTCCTGTTGTGTGTAAAGTCAAAGAAATGAAGAATGCAGAGTTATCGCAAGTTTTAAAAGAATATAGCAGAGACGATGAAGAATAAATGCAAAAGAGGTGATTGAAAGTGCTTGTTGCAAATTTTAAAGAAAAAGATGAAGAAATCGAATTAGAAGGGCTCTGGCAGTATGACTATGGTCAGAAATTACAAATCACCGGTTTGGGACTTTCAGAGATTTTTGAAGTGCATTTTTTCTGGCAGGGATTAGAAAAAGCTAAAATTGTGACTGGGCATACTGAAAATGAAGTATCAAGTGTAGATATTCCGAACGAGGCTTTAGTACAGAGACGAATGATTACAGCGTACATTTATTTATCCAGTGCGGAAGAAGGCGAAACAACAAACACTGTGAGAATGTTTGTGAATAAACGTCCTGCACCAGAAAATTTTGAAGTTCCGGAGAATATTGATTTGTTTCATTATACACTTATGACGGTAGCTGAATATTTGAGACAGACAAAAATAGCAACAAATGAAACAAATAATAGCGTGATTGATGCAGAAGCATGGGCGCATGGACATTTGAATCATCCGGAGCGGAATGAGGATAATGCACGGTATTATGCAGAGCGAGCGAAAAATGAAGCAGCGTCTGTACCAGGCAGAGTAGCGCAAGGGAAGAAAGACATTGATGAGTACGTTCGACAAAAAGAATCAGATCTGAAAGGCGATACCGGCAATGTTTTTTTTGCAGCTTTTAAAGTTGTGCGAGGTCGGTTGAAAATGTATTCAGATTCAACCGTGGATAAAGTTCATTTTCAGCGTACAGGTAGTCGTTTAAAGTACAGATTAAAGTTCTAAGGAGTATATGAGTTATGAATACAGAAAACAATTATGTTGAAACAGACCTCGGAAATATATCGCCAAATCCTTGTGGAGAATATAATCCATCAATGCAGTATGAATATCTTGATTTAGTGAATTATCAGGGAGGTTCATATCTGTGCACAGTAGAGTTGGAAAATAAGATTACTGGAATTGCACCGGTGCAAGGGAAAAATACAGAGTACTGGCAACTTGTTACACTTCCAGGTGACCTCACACCTGAATATATTGCAATGCATGATGATGTTGTGAATAAAGCAAAACAAGTAGAAGCATCGACTGCCGCAGCAGAGCTTGCACAGCAGGAAGCAGAATCGGCACTGGTGGACGTGGAACAGTTGCACTCAGATACAGTTAGTGTAGCGAACAGAGCGGCTGAAAGTAGAGATAGTGCCGCTGGATATGCACAGACAGCGGAAGTTGCAAGAGATAAAGTAAAAGAATCAGAAGAAAACGTAAATGCTCAGGTGACAGGGTTTGATATTCGTGTTGTAGAAAAAGCGCAAGAATCAGAGCAGGCAATCGCTGATGCAAGACAGCAAGCCGTGCAGACTATTACAAAGCAACAGGAATTATCTGTGCAGGCAGTGAAAGATGAAACGGCAGAATACATCGAAGAGCAGAAGAACACAGCAAAAGAAGAAGTTGACAGTCGTGCAGATGAGAAAATTGAAGAAATGAAACAGGCTGGTAAACCGCTTGATGCATCTGTAGAAGAAGCGAAGAAAATTAATAGTCAGCTTGTTACAAACAATCAATCAGCTGAATCAGCTGAAAAAAAGAGAATTGCAGCGGAAAATAGTAGAAAAGAAGCAGAAACAAAGCGTGCATCAGCGGAGACAGAACGAAAGCAAGCAGAAGAACAGCGAGTACAAGAAACGCAGCAGGCAATTACAAATGCGAACAAAGCCACCGAGGCAGCACAGGCAGTAGCAGATAATGTAAGCGGAATCATTGACGAAAAAATATTAAAAGCCTTTTTCGGTTCAATGCGCACTGGAAAAGTGTATCAAACAGAGTTTTATCTTGCAGCAACAAATCCGACATCCGCCGGAACAAAAACACTTGCAAACGAAGGAAAAGTATGTGAACCGTCAACGGATACTGTTGAAGGCAGAGACGACTATGAGGGCATCGGCATTTTTAATTGGTATAACTGTAACTACATTACTGATGATTGCGGTCGTAAAGTTCCAACGGCAATCGAGGGCTGGGGAAATAGCTATAAAAATGACAATACCGTCGATGTTGGAGTAATTGCAATGACTCCGTACTGGAACGTAGAGGAAAAAGACGGAAAACAAATCTGGACCTTATCTGATTCTCCGAATGAAAAATACAATCTCGTCGGCTGGGAGGCATCAAGAAAAGAGGATGGAACATTTGCATCTTACGTGATACATAGCAAATATGTGAGTGCGATTGGTGCGGATGGACTTTTACGGTCGTTTAGAAACTCAAAGCCCGCTCGAAATCAGTGCTACACAAATATGATTACAAATTATCAGAAAAAAGGGAAAAGCTGTTGGGGAGCTGGAAAAGAAAGAAACTTGTATAAAATTCTATATCAAGTAATTAAATATGCTACAAAGAACGAACAGACAATCTTTCAAGGAACTACAAGTTATAATTTTCAGTATGCAGCGTCTGTACAGCGCAGTACAAAAGATACATATTTTCCTGTGACGAATGAGCAAGCAAAAAATATCGTCACAGGAAGTTATGTGTCGGTCGGATATGGTTCAGTGAGTGAAACAAGTGTAAATAACGATCGTGGCGTAAACACAATTCACAAATATGCGGACGATGTAAAGGTATTGAGAATCGAAGATTTAGACGAAAACAACAAAGCGGTATACCTAGACGTGAAAGAAGGGTTCGCGACAACGCCGGTCGCAATCAGCAACACGGTAAACGCACCGATTACAATGTCAACAATGCACTGGTGGAGCGGAACAACAGATACAGTAATCGCAAAGCACGATGGCTCGTTTGAATCGAATACAGACGGAAAACATCCGTATCGTCTGATGGGAATTGAAGATGCAATTGGTGGATATATTGTATATGCAGATTCTGTGATGGTATTCAAGGAAGATTATAGCAAAGACGTGTATATCGCCCGTCGGGGGACAAAACACGTCACAGACGAAGCAACAATCAAAAGCACATATAAAAAAATCGGCAATATTCCAGGCAACGACGGAAACGATTTTTGGATTGGAGACATTGGAGTAGACACGGAAACATGTGCATTTTTGCAAAAACAATTGGAAACAGTAATGCACAAGGCTGGGGAGATAGATGCTATGCAGGAGGCAAAGCTGTGTCTGGAACAAGAGAGGACCTTGGACGTGGTACTCTCGGGTCTGGTGGGCCCTCCGGTCCGGTTTGCGTGTCTTGCGGGGGCTGGCTTGCCTGGACGGCCTGGAATTTCCTCGGCTGTGATTAATATGTAGGTCGTTGGGGGTGAATTTCCTTGGAAAGGAAAGAGGGGAACGCCCCTAATACGACCGGAAAAAGGACTTACGACGCACGTGGTACTCTCAGGTCTGGTGAGAACACCGGTCCGGTTTACGTGAATTGCAGGAACTGGCTTGACAGGACGAACTGGAATTACCTCGGCTGAAATTGTTTATTTCACTTTATAAACTGCTTTGCGTCGTATTTCGTACTTGTAAAAAGTACAGTCTAAAGACTCTTGGGCGGTTGCCCGAAATACTTTTTATAGACCTACTGAAACTTAAAAAGGAGTAAGGATAGCTAAGAATAGCTTAGCTATCGGGGTTAGTAGAAAAACCGAAAGCCCTTATAAAGACAATCAAACGAATGAAAAGATATTGTAAGAATGTAGATATAACAGATAGAAAATTGATTCAAAAGGCAGTGTATAAAGGCTTAAAAGGAAAATATAAACGAAATGATGTACTAGAAATGTTTTCAGATTACTCAGGATTGTCAAAGATGTTTATTAGAGATGCAATCACGAAATTCGGAATTAAAGTAGTGGAATTATTTGCAGAGACTATTGTAGACGGTATACGTGAAGAAATAATACAAGATAACCTAAAATTCAAAGCGATCTGGTACAAAGAAAAGATTGACGCTTCAAGTCAAAAAGTGCGTCGAATAGGCATACAGAATATTAAACAACAGATTTATGATTATATTGCAGTAGAGGCAATGCAAGATTTTTTGAGGCGAATTGGAGAATATCAATGTGCTGCAATAAAGAATAAAGGACAGATATACGGAATAAAAGCAATTCGAAGATGGATGAGGAATAAGAATATCAGATATGCAGGTCAATGTGATATAAAGAAATGCTATCCGTCAATCAAACAAGAAAAAGTTATAAATTTTGTGAAGAAATATATTAAGAATGACAAGCTAATTCATTTGATTGAAACATTGATAAAGACATTTGAGGCAGGATTAAGCATTGGCTCATATTTAAGTCAATATCTTTGCAATGTATTTTTATCTCAGTTGTATCATGAGATAGCTGAAAATATGTATAGAATCAGAAAGAAAAGAGACGGAACGTCTGAAAGAATCAATTTAGTTAAGCATCAACTTTTTTATATGGACGATATTTTGCTACTGGGAACAAATGCAAAAGATATACATAAAGCAATAAAACTTCTTATCAAAAAGGCAGGAGAATTAGGACTCGAAATAAAAGATAGCTGGATTGTGTTTGCAACAGTAACAAAAAATAAAGATGATGGACATTTTATTGATATGATGGGTGCGAGAATTTATAGACATCATATCACAATCCGGCAACGAGTGTTTTTGCGAGTAAGAAGAACGTATAAACGTGCAAAACTGCTGATAAGGCGCAAGAAAAAGATACCTTTGTGGCTTGCGAGAAAATGTATTTCGTACAAAGGACTTTTAGATAATACAAACAGTCAGAAACTAAAAAGAAAATATAAAGTGGCACAGACAATAAAAATATGTAAGGAAGTGATATCACATGAAAGCAAGATTCGATACTGCGCAAGATGCGGTTTCTGTTAGATTGATTGATGGAATTGTTTATGTCTACATCTGTCTGAACGAAAATATCGTAACGGAGATTCCAGAGGGTCAGGAAGAGGAACAGATCTATTATGAATATAGTTACAGAGAAATCTCAGAACATGCAGGAACACTTGACTTGAGCGATGTGAAAACAAACCCGGAGAAGTATCTCAATTACAAAAACGAGGTCAAGACAGATACAGAACGTATCGACACACTAGAAGCAACTACAGACGATATCATCTTAATGATAGCTGACTTAATCGGAGGAGAAGCATAATGAAAACATTAAACGCACTGAAACTTAAAATCATGATAAGAGCATTTAAAATTCGCATCAAAAACGGAGAAGAGTTTGAGGATATTGCAGCTGACTATCCAGCTCTCACAGTAGACGACCTTGAGGCGATTCGTGAGGCACTGGAAAAGTAATGGAATTAGGGAACATGACAATTTCGGAATTGATTGAATTACTGCATGAAATTACTAACGAAATCGAGTCGAGAATAATAGAAGTAATTAACTAAATGGGGCAATTAAGAATCATAGCATGCCTCTGGGGATATATAACAGACTTGCTACTGTAAGAAATATACAGAAGAGTAGGTGAAAGCATGGAAATTCGAGCAGGACCGCAAGGTCTTATTTTTTTACAAAGAAATCAGAAAAAGGATGGATAGAAGATGATGCACGAAATTATTTTACTATTAGAGCATAATTCGTTTATTAAAATTTTAATTCTTGCAGTGACACTTGATACCGTTCTTGGAGTGCTGAGAGCACTGAAAGAGCATAAGTTCAATAGTTCGGCAGGAATTGATGGAGCTATCAGAAAATCAGCAATGTTGTTGTCAATTTGTTTACTGATGGCAACGGATGTTGTAATGAATATCAATATGCTATTCATGATGCCAGAGCGGTACGTTAAACTGCTAGGAATACAGAAACTTGGAGTTTGTGAGTTCTTCTGCATTTTGTTTGTGTTATACGAAGCAGTGAGCATTTTGAAAAATATGACACTCTGCGGATTGCCGGTACCTGTAAAAATTAAAAAATGGATTCAGAAATTTCTGGAAGATATGACAACAGAAATGCCAGAAGAAAACGAAAGTGAGGAAAAATAATATGAGTAGAACAAAAGAACAGATTATCACAGCTATTATCAATGATGCAGTCAGTTTTGCAGTAAATATTGCAAACGACAATTCGCACGGCTATTCTCGAAGAGTGAGAAGTCTGTACGAGATTGACAATCCGAAGTCTTTCGATTGTTCCAGTCTCGTTTTGACTGCATATTACTGTGCATTTTTAAAAAGCGGACTTACAAAACAAGCAAAATATCTGAAAGAAAATTGTAGTTACACAGGGAACATGCTGAACATGCTGAACATCGGATTTGAAATTGTCGCAACGAATCAGACTGCTCACGCACGGATGAGACGAGGCGATATCGAACTTAACACTACATATCACACCGCTCTAGCAACGGATGCGAACAATATTGTTCATGCTCGCAGCTCTGAGGGAACGACTGACACAGTAGACAATTCCGGAAACGAAATTCGAACCCAAACATGGTACCTCTATAGTCACGGCTGGACACACCGGCTGAGATTCACAGGCAAAGGGATTGACTTTAGCGGACTGACTGATATTGAAAGCTCCGTGCCGGTAGGATACAGCTTTTCGCTCGAAACAGTGAAAGTTGGCAGCAAAGGGACAAGCGTGTTATTGTTGCAGGAAATCTTGAAAGCGAGAGGGTACTACAAAGGCTCTCTCGACAAAGATTTTGGCAGAGAAACAATGGATGCAGTCAACAAGTATCAGATTGAGCGCATGAAACAGGGAAAAGTTATCGGAAATGGAAAAGGGAACGGAGTCTGCGATGCAGAAATGTGGAAAGACTTGATTGCAATTTAATATTTGCTAAGTTAGAAAAATAACAACAAAAGGCTGCCGTATAATTGGCAGCCTTTCTTATATTTATTAGGTGAACAAGTCTCAATAAACAAGTAATGAACAAATAATAAACAAACAATAGCTTTTTTACTACTTTTTATCACTTCTTAAAAGACTTAAAATCCTTAATTTTAAAGGAGTTCTTAGAATTTACCAGCTTTAGCAGCTTCCTCAACGGCTACAGCTACGGCTACAGTCATACCAACCATTGGGTTGTTACCGGCACCGATTAATCCCATCATTTCTACGTGAGCCGGTACAGAAGAAGAACCAGCAAACTGAGCATCAGAATGCATACGTCCAAGTGTATCAGTCATACCGTAAGAAGCAGGACCTGCTGCCATGTTGTCTGGGTGAAGAGTACGTCCTGTACCACCGCCAGAAGCAACGGAGAAGTATTTTTTACCAGCTTCGATACGTTCTTTTTTGTAAGTACCTGCAACTGGATGCTGGAATCTTGTCGGGTTAGTGGAGTTACCTGTGATAGAAACATCAACGTCTTCTTTCCACATGATAGCAACACCTTCACGAACATCATTTGCACCGTAGCAGTTAACTTTTGCACGAAGTCCTGTAGAATAAGGTTTTCTGAATACTTCTTTTAATTCGCCTGTATAGTAATCATATTCTGTTTCAACATAAGTAAATCCGTTGATACGTGCAATAATCTGAGCAGCATCTTTTCCAAGACCGTTTAAGATAACACGCAGAGGCTCTTTACGAACTTTGTTTGCTTTTTCAGCGATACCGATAGCACCTTCAGCAGCAGCGAAAGATTCGTGACCAGCTAAGAATGCGAAACATTTTGTATCTTCTTCAAGAAGCATTTTTCCTAAGTTACCATGTCCAAGACCTACTTTACGCTGGTCAGCAACAGAACCAGGAATACAGAAAGACTGAAGACCTTCGCCGATTGCAGCAGCAGCGTCAGCAGCTTTTCTGCAGCCTTTTTTGATTGCGATAGCAGCGCCTACTGTGTAAGCCCATTTAGCATTTTCGAAGCAGATAGGCTGAATGCCTTCTACCATTTTGTAAACATCAAGACCTGCAGCTTTTGTTACTTCTGCAGCTTCTTCAATGGTATTGATACCGTATTTGTTCAGAGCAGCAAGAACTTGCTTCTCTCTTCTTTCATATGATTCAAATAAAGCCATTAATTTATCCTCCTATTCTTTCTATGACAGTCGCAGTGATAAAAATAAATTATGTAATCAGTCGTCAGAAATTATTCTTTTCTTGGGTCGATGATTCTCACTGCATCGTCAACACGGCCATACTGTCCCTGAGCTTTTTCAAATGCAGTATTTGCATCATCACCAGCTTTGATGAAGTCCATCATTTTACCGAAGTTGATGAATTTGTATCCAATGATTTCATCATCTTCGTCAAGAGCAACACCTGTTACATAACCGTCTGTCATTTCCAGATAACGAGGTCCTTTTGCAAGAGTTCCGTACATAGTACCAACCTGAGAACGAAGACCTTTACCTAAATCTTCAAGACCGGCACCGATTGTCAGACCATTTTCAGAGAAAGCACTCTGGCTTCTTCCGTATACAATCTGTAAGAACAGTTCTCTCATAGCTGTGTTAATTGCATCACATACAAGGTCTGTGTTAAGAGCTTCAAGAATTGTTCTTCCTGGTAAAATTTCAGATGCCATAGCTGCAGAATGAGTCATACCGGAACATCCGATTGTTTCAACTAAAGCTTCCTGAATAATACCATCTT
>ENA-OPYX01000357-OPYX01000357.1-human-gut-metagenome-genome-assembly--contig:-NODE-357-length-27393-cov-4.916416_pt1 | contig 27393 bp, 24 predicted proteins | sample MGYA00242639_ERZ504486 | MGnify/ENA primary metagenome ERZ504486 (study PRJEB26092, sample SAMD00036296) | human gut metagenome | host: Homo sapiens | study: EMG produced TPA metagenomics assembly of... | reverse complement strand
ATACTTCATAATTTTTATCAATGCGGATGACAGTTTTTTTCTTCCTCGCCCGTGCCTCTTCCATATACGACATAGGACTCTTCGCCATCCTCTAAAAGTTGACGGTGAATACAGGCTACGATACGAGCTGCACCGCCCTGATTATAATGACTGTTGATCTGTAGTATTTTCATATCAGTTCCTATCCAAGTATAAATTTTGCAGCTTCAATCGCCACACATTCGATCATGTACCACCTGCTATAACCATTGATGCGATAACAATAACGATATCTGTCTCTGATCCTTTTCACTGCTGCTCCCAGATCTTTATGATTGCTGGCTCCGCCCATATGAAAATTTGCAAGTATCTGATCCACAATGACAATTTTCCGTTTCTGGCTTTGCATTTGTAAAAAAAAGCCATAATCATCATGAATGCCTTTATTTCGAAATGGATACTTTTTGTACAGTTTCGCTTTGACAAACGTTGTCGGATGATTCCAGTCTCTTGATGTCTGAAATCTGCGCAATCGTGCTTTTTTACAAAAGTACTGCCATCTGCTTTATACATCCTGATATCAGCAAACATCAGATCACATCCGGTCTTCTCAAAAGTATGAACTGCAGTCCCAACAGCATTCGGTTCATACCAGTCATCACTGTTTATAATTCCAATCACATCCCCTGTTGCCAGCCGTATTCCCTTATTCATGGCATCATAAATGCCACCGTCCGGTTCGCTTAAAATATGATATATAATTCCCTTTTGTTCCATAGCATTGCAATATGACTCTGCCAAAGCTACCGTACCATCGCTGCTTTTTCCATCAATGATCCAGTATTCTATGTCATCATATGTCTGTGCTAAGACAGACTCTATCGTATGTGCAATTGTTTTTTCGCTGTTGTAAGATACTGTAATGATGCTTACTTTCATGTTTTTCCTGCCTTTTTATCTGCTTTTCCATACATTTCATTCTCTTCTGTCAACCATTCAGATGCTTCTTTCTGCTTTCTGATATCCTCAAACACATCTCTCCACACTCTCCTTCAATCCGAACCGCTGATATCCATCAATTTTTTCTCTGCTCAGTTCCTGGTCGATCACCATAGATCCGAACGCCTTTCCTGCCATACCGCCGATCTTCCCCGGCATTTTTTTTGCCAGCGCCACAAACGGATTCATCCAGTTACACAGATGTACGTTTTTCCCTTTTGCCGTAGCAATCGCTGCTACCATCTGTGCCGTGGTCACGCAGGAAGCATTCTGCGGCAGAAAGACTCCTGACTTCTGACTCTCCACAAGAAGGCATAAAAACTCTGCGAGATTCTCCACATAAATCATGCTCCGCTCATTTTTTACATTTGGAAATACCGGTACCTTATCCGCTAACTTTACAAGCATCTTAAAATTACCTTTGCTGTTTTTTCCATAAATCATCGGCGGACGGACGATTGCAAGTGCAGTATTGTTTTTTCCATCATCTTCCTTAAGCTCCTCAAACAGTACCTGTAGTTTCTGCTCAGCCTGCCACTTGCTGTCCCCATAAAAATTTGACGGAGCAGGCTTTGTATCTTTTGTGATATGTATTGCCCCTCCGCCATTACTGCTGTCTCCGTATACAATTACACTGCTCAGGTAAATATATTGTCCCACGCCATCCTTTACAGCTTTTTGGGCAGCTTCACATGCCAGATCACAGTTTACGGCATAATATTCCTGTTTTTGTTCTTCTGTCAGGATGCCAATATCCGCATGTGCTTTGCCAGTCACGTTTAAAATACTGTCATATCCTGACCAGTCATCCTCTTTCCACGCCTCACCACGCAGACTGACTTTATGAACCTCATACTGGTCATTATAATTTTCTCCAATATATTTTTGAAATGAGTTGCCAATATAACTGTTGGCGCCTAAAATCAATACCTTTTTCATTTCCCCTTCATGCTCCCTGTTCCACCTTCAACCACTCCATCCTGTCTCAAAACGCTTAAGAATGTACCAAAGAAACACCGTACATCCATTGTAAACCCATATTTTTTCACATACTCGCCATCTAATTTTGCCTTGACCGGAATTTCAAGTTCGTCACGTCCGTTGATCTGCGCCCAACCGGTTAATCCCGGTGTCACATCATTTGCACCGTATTTGTCACGCTCTGCGACAAGGTCATCCTGATTCCAGAGTGCCGGGCGAGGACCTACGATACTCATATCCCCCTTAAAAATATTAAAGATCTGTGGCAGCTCATCGAGGCTGGTCTTACGAAGAAATCTGCCGGTTTTTGTAATGTACTGTTCCGGATTTGCCAGCATATGTGTCGGCATATCTTTCGGTGTATCGGTGCGCATGGTCCGGAATTTATAAATCTGGAAATATGTCTTGTGGATGCCGACTCTCTTTTGTGTAAAGAAGATTGGTCCCGGTGAATCTAATTTGATCGCAATGCATAAGATCAAAAGCAGCGGGGACAATATAATAATCGCAAGCCCGCTGAGTAAGATATCTATGATTCGTTTTATATAACGGTATCCTGTCATTTTCTGTCTGTCCCTTCTAATTTTTCAAACGGTTTTGCTAACAACTGATACACAGACTGCAGATTTTCTGTAACATCTTTCATAACCGTTTCTTTTCCATCTGCCTGTGCAAGGTAATAATTCGTAATATGATCCACATTATGTTTTTTCGTATATGTTTCAATCGCCTCTAGAAAATAAGGACTGTGTGTAGTGATTAGTATCGTAAGATGAAGATATTTTTCCAGTAATACGATCAATTCTGCATATATAAGCTGCCATTCCGGATGTAGGTGTATTTCCGGCTCATCTAGCACCATCACATCTTTCTCATGGATTTCGCCTTTTTCTAACAAAGTGCGAATAATTGTAAATGCCTTGATTCCCATGGATAAATTTCCAATTTCAAAATAATGCATTTCTTCATCTGCCAGAAAAAAATCCCCATCCTCATTTTTTATTACTTTTCCGATCGTTACCTCAGATAACATTTTCAGTATATCACTGATTTTTTCTTCTGCCATCAGTTTTCCAATCGCATTGTCCGGTATATTCGCACTTAATTTCTGAAGCAAGTGCAAATCCTGTTCACTCAGCCCATCACTGTACTCCCACGAATTCATATAATCCATAATTGCCGGCGAATCAATTGAGATTGCTTCATGCATGACAGATATTTCTCTTTCTATCATATATTCACTATTCTGTTTTATCCCAACCTGTATTTTTTTCCCTTGAATAAGCAATATTGCTTTCGCCTCGCTTTCTGGCTCATACAGATCATTCATCTGACCATAAAAATATCTGCCAAAAGTGTCTGCTATCAAGGTCTGCTCCACAGCCTCATTTTTTAAATTTAATATACTATTTACTTTCTCTAAAACTTCATGGCACAATGCATCTCTGCTTTCATCATCAATCACATTTCTGAGATTATCATATAATTCAGAAATAATTTCTATTTTTCTCTCCTCATCTGCTGCCATAATCAATTCTGCTGCATTTGCATATCTTTTTCTGCTGGTTCGGGAAGGTACATTCACAGTTACTCTCTGATCATCATTTTTCAAATTATGATACCAGCTATTCTGCCAGTTATAACGGAGCAGTGACTCTATCTGTTCTTTCTTCTTCTGTGAAGCTTTTTCATCCACTTTATACATGGAATTAAACATACATGACAAAATCTTTCCTACCGTACTCTTTCCCGTATTATTTTCACCGGCAATCACAGTAATTCCGTCAAGTTTGATAGATGCCTGTTTAATTTTGGAAAAATGCTGAATTTCCAGTCTCATACTTTCCCCTTTCTACTCCTCCTTCGGCTGATACGTCGGCACAATTTTTTTCACCCACTCACGAATATCAGATGGCTCTGTCACTACATACTCTTTTAATTCTTCTAACTGCTCTAAAAACTTTCCTTCATCCAGTTCGATTGGTTTTCCGATGTGGATCAGGTTATTCTCGGTATCCTGCAGTCCTTCTTCATCCATCAGCATCTCTTCGTATAATTTTTCCCCAGGACGTAGTCCGGTAAACACGATCTGGATATCTTCATCCGGTTTATGACCGGATAACAGAATCAGGTTTTTGGCTAGATCAAGGATTTTGACCGGTTCTCCCATATCCAGAACAAAAATCTCTCCGCCTTTTGCATAGGCTCCCGCCTGTAATACTAAGGATACAGCCTCTGGTATTGTCATAAAATAGCGCACGATATTCGGATCTGTGACAGTCACCGGGCCTCCACGTTCGATCTGTTTTTTAAATAAAGGGATCACGCTTCCGTTACTGCCAAGTACATTTCCAAAACGCACTGCCACATATTCCGTCTCAGAGCGCTTATTGTAAGTCTGAATGATCATTTCACAGATTCTTTTACTTGCGCCCATGATATTGGTCGGATTGACCGCCTTATCGGTAGAGATCATCACAAACCGTTTTACATGATAACGGTCTGCAGCCTGCACGATTTTCCATGTGCCAAGGACATTGTTCTTGATTGCTTCATTCGGGCTCTCCTCCATCAACGGCACATGTTTATGAGCTGCCGCATGGTAAATGATCTCCGGATGATAGGTCTCAAAAATCCAGTTCATTCGATTGGTATTCCGCACAGAACCGATCAGCACAACCAGATCAAGATCCGGAAATTTTACCTTTAATTCATTCTGTATATCATATGTGGTATTCTCATAAATATCTAAAATAATCAGCTGCTTTGGTTTGTGTCCCGCGATCTGTCTGCACAACTCACTTCCGATAGAACCACCCCCACCGGTTACCATGATAACTTTCCCGGACACATAACCCATGATAGACTCAAGATTCACCATGACCGGTTCTCTTCCAAGCAGATCATTTACATCAACATCTTTTAATTTGCTGATACCAACTTCACCATTGACAAGCTGATAGATTCCAGGCAGACGTTTTAATTCGCAGCCGGTCTCTTTACAAATATCAAGAATCCCCTTCATCTGTTTCGGGGAGGCTGATGGCATCGCTATAATGATCTCATGCACATGCAGTTCCAACACCTTATCCCGGATGCAGCTTCTGTCACCGATCACCTTTGCTCCATGGATATAATTACCAATCTTCGTCTTATCATCATCAATTACACCGACAACTTTTTTCTTTACATAACGGCTATTGTTAATCTCTTTAATCAGCTGATTACCAGCCTCACCTGCACCGATTACCAGTACATTCCTACGATATGTGCCGTCTCTTCGCATATTCCGGATTGCCCTAAGTCCACGATAGGAATATCTGCATCCCATGATCAGCACAAGTAAAAATAACCCATATAAAATATAAAAGCTTCGTGGAACCGGGAACATATCTCCCCAGTTACGTACCAGGATCAATGCAGCTACCACAATCGCATCCAGTATACATGCCGAAACAACATACATCATTTCAAGTGCCCCTGCGTAACTCCACAGACTTGAATATAATCGGAGTGCCCAGAAGATGATCAATGTGATCACCATCATATACGGAAGTGTTCTCCATACTTCATTCAGATATTCTGTCGGTACATTGTAAAAGTTCAGATCAAACCGTATTATCAGCGCAAACATACTCGCAACAAATACAGCAAGCATGTCATAACACATCAAAAAAATACGGCGCATAAATAACTGTCTATCTTGAATTAACTGTTTCATCTATTGTTATTGTCCTTTATATTCAAAATGCTGTTATACCCAAGGGTATAACAGCATTATTATAGCATATCTATTCTGTTTGTGTAAACCGATTCCCTTTTTTCTCAGGGATTTCGCTTTTAACTTTTTTATCTATGCATTTTTATAAATAATCCAGTTATCAGCATTCCATCTGCGGTTACCCTTCATTCCTGGTCAATACGCGCAAAATTCCCCCTGCTTTTTCCCTATATATTTTTTCTGGTGATTTTCTATCCACCTTTTTCATATAAAATCTGTTTCACCTTTTCTGTTAGCAGCTCATCGCAAAAAATCCGGTTTATGCTCTTTCGGCTTATACCACTTCCTGCAAAGTTCCAGCTTCTTCGGTACAAATATAACTCTCTTACATTAAAGCCTATGCTTATCAGATTAAATATGGTTTCAACCGCATCTCGACAGTAACAGTGCTTTGCGTGATAATACGTTTTCAATTGATGGAAACCATTCTCCTCAATGTCCCACCTGCGGTGCATCATTTCCCATAAGACCCGGTAGTCTGCCGCTTCCAGTGTCGTTACAAGTCACATGAAACGCTCTCTTTCTTTTCCATTTTCTTCCCACTGCTCATGATACCGCACCACACGCAGTTTATATGGACACCCTTCCAGACCATTTTCCTTCAGAGTGTTGATAAATGGAGCATTCAGATATAACGCATCCGCCACAATCACATCCGCAAAATGTCCATGCCGTTTCTTCAGCCGCTCAATCAACCTTTTTCCGCCTATCGTTCCTTCCCAGAATACCCGGTTACGTTTTATGATATCAATCATTTCTTCATGTATGCTGCGTATTTCATCCGGGTTTATTCTGGAGAGAAGGTCGCGGACTGCAGCATCAGAAAAAGCAGTACCGGCATGACAATGTTAAACAATGGAATAGATTTTCTTTTTCTTTCGTCCGTTAAACACTTGATTTTTTGCGGGATTTTATATACACTCTTCATATAAGTTAGCAGTTTCTTCAATGCTAATTTTTCATTCAGGACACCTTCTTTCGTATGTTTTGTTCCATAACATAATTATACAATAAAAGGTGTCCTTTTTGAGTGATTATACAGAAAAAAACAGTAATTTGATACCCAAAATTGATATCCCCTGCTTTACCTGGAATTCACAGGCAGAACAGGGACTTTTATTTTTTTAAGCGAAATCTCTGCTGTTATCTACACTTTCTCTTCCTCCCGCATAGAAAACAAGAACCCCCCTAACAATATAAACACAAACCATACAATCCAATGGAATGGAATATCTACATTGTCCATCATGTTCTCTAAGAAAAATACAACATATATGATCAACGGCAGACATGCATAATAATTTCTATTTTCCGCACTTTTACAATACCTGACCGCCCGCGAAAAATATCCAACAAACATCATTATATAAGGAACTATTATATAAACTCCATACATATGTGCATATGCCAATACTCCATTATGAGCAGAATTAATATTTGATCCATAAACAGTTGCTCTTTTTGTATGACCAAACAAATTCATCTGACTCAGATACGTCGAATAGTGGTATAGCCTGCCTGAAAATAAACCATTTATCGAATTCGAATTTAATAACTTTTGTCTGATTCTCTGTGAAGTTTGGGACATATCCTCTCTTTCTGCTGCATAAACATGTATGGTTCCAGTTAAATCATCTAAATCTCTGACAGATGCATATTCATAATCCACCGGATATACAATCTGCGTTCCGATTGCCTCTGATATATTGGTAATTCCCCACTGTAACCCATTGAAACGGGAATATAACATATCACAAAACACATCACTGCGATCATAGTTTTTTTCATGGTCTTTTCAGGATCTTTCTATTCCCCAGCACAATGCACCGCACAGAATTGCTAAAGTAGCTGTTGTGCTTTGTGTTTTTTTCAGGAAAAAAAATGCTGTTGTCAAACCAATGGCATATGGAAGAATCTTTAAAATTTTAACTTCCTTACATTTTATGTAATAGTCTATTTCACATAAAAAGACACCTATCATAACAGCCATATATAATCCAAATGGATTTGGATTGGTATAAAATCCTTTATATCTGTATCCATCTGTTTCCGGGCGAAACATCAGGCAATACACCACACATAATACAAATGTTATTTCCAGTGCCTTTAATAATTGCCACAACATCTTCTCCCTGTTTTCCTGATTATTCCATACAAAAAACAGAAAACCTGTCGGGAACAGTATAAAATATCCATAAAAAGAGAAATACGCACTTTTTTTTGTTACAATAAAGTCCGAAATACAAGTCAGTACCCATAATACGATCCAAGATATTACCAACAAATTATTCCAGTTACGATATTTCAAAGGTTTTCGTATATTCAATCCAGCTATCAATAACATACATCCAATTAAAACAAACATTGTATATGCATGTGTCATTTTTTTAAAGAATAGGCCATATACATTTATAAATGACAAAAAAATAAACATCACCGAAAAAAGAAATATACTAATAAAATTTCTCATTTTTTCCGGTACATTTCTAAGCTTTCGCCAAATCTCATTTCCCACCAATATATAAATACTTTGTAATCCCCTTCCCCATTTATAATTACCTTTTCTGCCATATCTTATTTTCAGCCAATATAAAATTCCTGTTATGATCATACAGATTATTGAAAATAATACACTTACAGCTGGCAGCTTTTCATCATCCTTCATTTTATCTGTAGAAATTTCAAATTTATTAATTGAAAATTCTTTTCCTTGTTCATTTTCAAAACAAAATACCACTTTTGAAAAACTCTCTCCATTTAGCTGATATAGATTCTCTCCCTCCATTAAATTCAATTCTTGTTCCCCTACATTTTGCCATGTCCGATCATAGAAAACAATTTGTGCAGTTATTGAGTCACAGTTCATATTATACAAATCCGTTTTCAAGTAATTCCACTGGTTATTTTTATTTAAACTGTCAAAAACAATTTGTGCAGTGTCTCCCTGTATAATAAATTTTTCATTTTCAAATGATATATTCTGCAGATTGTTTACAATTTTTTCTGTATAAAACTGCAAAGAGTCGCCCCTATTATAAAATTGGGTTATATTTCCTCCTGTTACATACCAGGCTGCACAGCTAATCCCTGTAATAATTGAAAATAATATCCATATACAGATTTTTACCAAAAATATTTTTGTTTTCATCAAAACATCTGTATTTCCTGACATAAATTTCTCCCTGTAATGTATTGCAAACCTTTCACTCTTTAAAATAAACGCCATTAAAAAGGAAATAACACCATACTGCTATGTTTCCAAAATTGACAGACGCATTCCCAAACACACAAAATACTGTAAAAATAATATTAACACATAGTACAAATATATACGGATTTTTTTGCCAAAAAATCTTCTACATTTTTTAATGATATACAAAACCCATAAATTTGATATAATACAAATGGAATTACTGCAAAAATACCGTAATGATACATCAAATCCAGATATCCATTATATGCCTGAACGGGCTCACTGTTTCTATATATCTGCGTTGCATTTCCATATAACCCCATCATTCTTGCATAATTTTTCCAACTTCCCATAACATTGATAGTGTCTTTCGATGTCACATTTTCCAATGTTATTGGAAACATCTGCTGATAAAGCTGCAATTCATCCTCTGGTAGTACACTGACCAATTGTTCATCCTCAAACACAACCGTTGTCTGCAAAATATCTGGCAAATATTTGACCGAAATATGTATAACTACCACACATAAAATGAAAATACAATTGCCGTCAGTATTTGCTTCCACCGATATCTAAAACCACCCCTTTTCTTCACCCATATATAAACGCACCCATATAAATATGTTATGGCTACAAGAATCAATGCAATTTTTGCCACTACTCCGCCTGATCTAAGTACAAAATATAGTGCTGACGCTGCCCCCATCCCATAACCTATCCACTGAAGATATGACGCATCATTATCAATTAACCCATATATCTTCCATACAAACAGGGCAAATATTAACAGGGCATACATCGCAAAATCCTCTGGACGTCTGCAAATTCCATTATAATAAACTGTTATAATCTTAGGTCTAAAAAAGACACAAAACAATACAACCAGAACATAATCTATTTCTAATGCCCTTAAAAACAGACATATCACCGCATCCGCTTTAAATCGCTGATTATACGCAAAAATAAAAAAGCCTGCTGAAAATATCATCACATAAGAAAAAAACTTTTCCCCATCCTCTTTAAAGACATCTGATAATGCCATCATGATCCATAATCCGTACCATGATTTCAGGACTGATGACATAACTCCTGTATTTTTCCATTCTTTTTTCCACAACAAACATCCACAGGCAAATAAAATAACAGCACATCCCAATGAAAAATAACGATAGCTTTCCCCTTTTGTCCATCCCATTATTTCAAAAAACAAAATCCATGCAAAAAAAACACATAACAAAATTTCAACTGTCACTTTTCTGTCTATTTTTCTGCACTTCTGAATTGCCTTTTTTCCAACAATATTCCCCTGCAGCACATAAAGACTCTGCAATATATATAAGAGTCCAGTATTTTTCTCCAAAGCATAATTTTCTGTATTAACATATTTTTTTTCTAACAGAATATCCCATGAATATCACACATCCACAAATAAGTAGACTCATTCCCATACATTCATAAAACTTCTGCCACGAAAATCCAGCCTTTTCACTTCGTATCTCCATTGAATTCATAGAAAAAAAGATACCTTTCGCATCACGAATACGTATGCCTATGCGATATATCTCTATAGTTTCATCAAGCTCTATCTCATTTTCTCCATTGTAAATTACAATGGGCTGTTCTTTTAATATATTTTTTTCTTTATCGTAATATTCTAATATTGCGTGTACTTCTGACACTGAACAATTGCTAATTGTCAAATATAAATATTTCCATGTCCTGACATAGCGATCTACACGATATTTATTAACCGCATTATTCTTGACAATATAATATCCATTTTCTTCTTCATGATATTCCCATCCTTTTGCATTTTTTATCATATCGGTTTCTGGGAAATCATATATTGCTTCTGATCCAAGAAAATACGTCAGACTTTTAAATCCTCCCAAATACATCAAGGTAAACATCAGACATATTGTACATCCAAGCAGCGCAACAAACAGGCTTTTTTCATTTTTGTAGTTTTTCATTTTCTATCCCTCAAGTTATTCCTTCAATCTGTACCTTTTCCCCTCAAATGCAATTCCAAAATAATGCCGTTATTTTCAATCAAAATCTGTAACGCCTGTATTCCGCTTGCTGCTATTCTTTCCATGATTTCTCCAATATAACGGATAACTAAAAATATCCTTTTGATTCTTTGCTATCCTCTGACTTAGTATATCGGATTTCCATCCAATTTACAATATTTATTCCTCCCCGCACATTTTACATTCCATTCCCCATCTTTGACAGTTGAAAAGCAAAAAAGCGGTCGTAAAGCCAGTAAAATCAAGGCTTACAGCCGTTTTTTGTTTCGCAGTGATATGTGTTAATTGTGCTATATTTTTTACACTATGGTAAATCTATTTCTTTTGTTTGCTTGATGATGCTTCGCATCGTAGATTTTTTTATAAATTCATAGTCTGTCCGAAAACCAAAAGTTTTGTGTAAAGAGTTCGTTATTTCAGTTCGGGTGTAGGATGGAACATAGCCATTAGCGGTATTTAACAGTGTCATTTTCATGGATCGCAGAGTCTCTATGATCTGCTCTGTTGTATAGCTGTTTCCTATTTTCTTTTCTAACAGACGGTAGAGAAGAAGGCTGATGTAACAGGTCATGAAATGTGCCTTGATCCGGTCATCTCTTCTGACATAAACAGGTCTGGCTTCGAATTCTGTTTTCATGATTCTGAAAGTTTTCTTCAATTTCCAAGCGCTGCTTGTTAATCTTTATGATTTCCTCGATATTTCCCTCCAGATTTGTCATAACCGCGTAGAAACCATCGTAAAGTTCTTCTTTGGCTATCTGTTCCTCATCAATCTCATATACTTTGTTTTCTGCAATCTCACCATCGTTTGTTACGGCAGTATTTTTCACAAAACGCATTGGATCATTTTGATTTTTGCCCTTTCGTTTTTTGCAAGGAGAGTTAATAATCATCTCTGCACGCTCGATTTGACATGACCGTATTCTTTGCTGATAAGCTTTATATTTCGGTGAGTATGTAACGATCAGCGTCTCATCCAAATCTCCGGTAACAACAGGGACTTCCTTGTAGTAAATGGAGTTAAAAACTTCATCATCAGTTTCGTCCAAAGTCCTGATATCTATAAAATCTGTCGAACCAGCTTTTCTGAACTGTGTTGGATTCAGGGCAATATCACGGTCTTCCTGCTTCATCTTTTTAAGGGAATGCGTGATGACATAAGCCCGATTCCCGATGCTGTTAAACGCTCGGTTATTTGCACTTCCAAGACCGGCATCTGAACAGAAAATAAATTCACTACAGTTAAAATCTTTTATGATTTTCTTCTCCAGAGGCTTAAGCGTTGTCTGCTCGTTTTGGTTACCTGGAAAAACATCAAATGCAAGTGGAATGCCATCAGCATCCATAAACAGCCCCATACCAACAATCGGATTTGGACGGTTCTCCTTGCCTTTTCCATAGTGCTTCAAACCGCTTTCTTCCTCAATCTCAAAGTAATAATTCGTACAGTCATAGTAAAGTATCTTCTGATTTCTTGGATGGATGAAGTTTGAATTTTTGTATAGTTCACTTTGGATAAAATCCGACTCTTCCGCGATTACAGATAAAGCTCTGTAAACATCCTGAATCTCATACTTTGGTGGTTCAAGAAGCGTTTTGCAAAAGTTATAACTGCTGAGCTTGCTTAAAGGAGAGAGAACACTTGCGTAAACGAGATCAGTCAGAATCGCATGAAGATCATACTTAAATTTATGGCGCCCTTTAATCACACGGCAGATGTTATCAAGGCGTAGCTCCGTACATAATTGTTGAAGAAATAGATAACCGGCATGAAAAGAACGTGTCTCGTTCATAGGAATGCAGGCAGCTTGAGGGAATTCAACCGTTACTTTCCCCGTACGCTCATTGTAGAGATCTGTTTCTTTGGCAGCTTCGCTTTTCGCCCAAGCCATAAGTTTTTCATTATCACCATCAAACTGTTCCAACAAGGTGTTGTATTTTCCAAGCTTCTTATAAATACGAGAGGATGATTTTCCGTCTTTTTTTCGGAATGATTGATAAATGTAAATATCTTTATTATTTTTACTACCTGTAACTGCAATATACATAACACAAACCCCTTTTCTTTTAAGTATACCACACTATTGCAAACAAGTACATATCAAAACGAAAAATTTGACATAAAAACGCAGGTTTTATGCGACCTGCGATAACTTTTTTTAATATTCAACTGTCAAACTCCCGTGATTATCTTGTCACATAGTACCTCAGGTGGTACACTAGCACTATAATATTATTTATGGAGGTATATTTATGAAAAAGAAATGTTTTTTTAAGACAGTATGCAGTTGTATTCTGGGTACAGCTTTATTACTGTCATCCACTTCATCATCATATGCATCACCGAATATTCAAGATATCGATTCTATTGCGGATACAGTATCTGAAATGTTCAAAAAATCCGAGGAATTGAAAACAACTGAAGTGTCGGAAATGACCGAATCATCAGAAACTACTGAATCATCAGAAACTACTGAATCATCAGAAACTACTGAATCATCAGAAACTACTGAATCATCAGAAACTACTGAATCATCAGAAACTACTGAATCATCAGAAACTACTGAATCATCAGAAACTACTGAATCATCAGAAACTATCGAAGAATCAGAGAACAATGATAATTTCGAAATTATCGAATTAACGGAAGATACTGAAATTTCCGAACAATTTGATACTCCCAAAGGAGCTGTTTCCAATGGGTATTATGTTATTAATGTAACCAAAAGTGAAATTTCTTCCACCAGTGCATATGCCGCTATACAATCTGCACTAGATGAAGCTCAGGAAAATGCAACAACAGACTTACCATACAAAGTTTTTGTAGATCCCGGAAAATATTCTCTCACACAAGGACTTCGTATTTACAGCAACACTTATCTTTGCCTGACAGGTGTTACCCTTACTCAAAACAAGGGAAGCAATTACAACATGATAAAAGTAGGCGACAGTAATGATACACATTCAGGTTATTATTACCAAAATATTACCATTGATGGCGGTATCTGGAACGAAAATGGCAATAGCAATACCGCCATCAAGATCTGTCATACACAGAACATTACTCTGATGAATGCCACATTGAAAAATTGTTCCAATTCTCACCTTATGGAGATTGCTGGCAATAACGGTATCACAATTCAAAATTGTAATTTTGCCGATCAGGCATTATCGACAAGTGCCAAACCCTATACCTATGAAGCCATTCAGCTTGATATTTTACTAGAATCTCACTTGTCCGGTTATCTATCTGAAGATCTTCCTTTAAAGAATGTAAAAATTACCGGTTGCTCCTTTAAAAATGTTCCACGTGGTATTGGTAGTCACACTGCAATACTAAACAATCCAGTAGACACGATAGAAATTTCCAACAATACATTTACCAGTCTTAAGAGTCTAGCTATACAGGCAATGAATTACATCAACTGTACTATTACAGGCAATACCATAACTGATACTCCGCAAGGTATCATGATATATTCCGTTCGTGAAAGTGGTACTTTTCTTGCTTCCACAGCAGTAAAAGAAGGACATATTCCATCATCAACCCCGGTTACATATCAAACTCCTGTGAACAATCAAAAAATGGTTATCAGCAATAATACAATTGCAGCTTCAGGTAATGACCCTTATGAAGATTACGAAAATGCCGCTATTTTTGTCAGTGGTTTAAATCTAGGTTCTGCCACTACCGGCTCTGGAGATACAATTCCTGCAGGTAATTATTTTATCAGCGGCATAACCATCTCCGATAATACGATCAATACGGATGGACATGGAATCCGTCTGCAAGACGCCAGGAACTCAACAATAACTGGAAATACAATAACTTATTCTCAGGTTTCAAAGCCTAAAAATACCTTCTATGGCATACAGTTACGCGAATCCTCTACCAATGGAATCATTGACAATAATACAATCAATAAGCCCCTTTCCGGCATACATATATTTGAAAAATCCTCTGCAAAATCCATTTCAGGGAATACAGTAACTACACCAACTAACAATGCTATTATGATAGAAAATGCCAGTGCTACGAATATTTCTTCAAATACGGTTAACAAGCCTGGTATCAACGGAATATTTATTTATAATAATTCTAATGTTGACTTAATCACAGACAACAATATTTCTGCCGGAAATGTCAACATTAACATTGACGGAAGCACAGTCACTAAAATAAGTAAAAATACGCTTTCTTCTGCAAAAACAAACAGTGTATTTTTGCATAACAAATGTACAGTAAATAAACTTTCCAGTAATACCATTAATGCTTCTGGAAAACATGGTGTATTTATCGATTGTGCTACTGCCAAAACCATAAAAGCCAATACGATACAAGCATCTGCTATTACTGGTGTACATGTATATAACAACAGCAAAGTTTCTACCATTGCGAATAATCAAATTACCTCACCTGGTAAGTATGGCATCTGTGCCGAAAAGAGTACTGCAAGAACTATCTCTGGCAACTCAATCAGCAAACCTGCCAATACAGGTATTTTTATCTTTACCAAAAGCAAAACAGGTACAATATCCGACAATACCATTACCTCTGGAAAAGATAAAGGAATTGCGATCAACTCTGTAAAGTGCAAAATGACGATCAGTGGAAATACAATAAAAAAATGCAAGGCTTACCCTATTTATTGCAACCCTGCCTCTACCTCCTACGCAATTACGTTGAAGAAAAATATCATAACAGGCAATTCAAAAAAAATTGATGGTATCCGTGCTGACTCAGGTAAACTTATTCTTAGCAGCAATACAATCTCTTCCTGTAGTAGGGCGATTATTCTTTCTTCCAAAGTAAAGGGGACTGTTTATCCGAATACTTTCAAAAAGAATACTTATAATAATGTAAAAGTTAATTCCAGTTATGTTAATACATTAACTGTAAAATCACTTTCCGGAAAATCAAAGTCAGCAAAAACAGCTACATTAAATTGGAAAAAACTTTCATCAGCTTCCGGCTATGTTGTTTATCGTTCAGCCTCCAAAAATGGCAGCTATACAAAAATTTCTACGATAAAAAAGAATAAAACCATTACCTATAAAGATTCTAAATTAAAGAGGAAGTCTACTTATTACTATAAAATTGTTCCATACACTACAATAGGAAAAACTACAGTTTATGGACTAGATAGTAAGATTGTATCCATCAAGATCAAATAACCAATTTTTATAATACAGCTACACTATCATAACAAAAGCAGATGGCATTTGAATCTTTCAAATAAACCATCTGCTTTTTATAATCAAAACATTTTTTTAATTTTCTTCCAAATTTTATTTTTGAAAGCATCTCGCTGCAATTGCTGCTCTGATTTCGGTGTATCCTCCACATCAGGAAGCTTAATTTCACTAATAATTCCCTGACTTTGTAATTCATCTACATATTTTTTGTACTTTCTCAGGTTTTTTAATGTATCCTTATTATTTTTTTTCAAATAATTTTTTATCATCCAGAAGTTTTCTGCTTTTCTTTAACCACTTCTCTAACACTTCTGTTTTCATGTTATTCTGCCACTCTAAACGCTCCAACGGTGTATAGGTAGTCTTCCGCACCTGTTCTAATGGCAGATCACAATTCTCATACTTGGCAACAAAATCCTGTACATCCTGAATCAGCTTTTCGCGTAAAGCAAGATATCCTTTTTTATTTTCTGGCGGATTATTGAAATCATACTCAAAATTACCAGATAAGAAATCTTCATTATCAATACAACGAACCGTATCCATATAACATCCCCAGCGTGTCCCATTTCCTTCCGCATCCTTGAGATCAACGATTGACAAAACGGGGGTCTCTAGTGCAAGACAAGGCAATGTTACATGCAGCCTTCGCGTAATAACAAATTTAGCATTTTGATATAAAGTAAGTATCTCCTCTGCTTTTGCCATTCTCTCTTCAAATGTTGCGTTCGATTTTCTATAATCACAATTATGACTTATAACCCGAATTTCTAGTCCTGTATCTTTCAGATATTCCATTGCTTTCGCTCTGATCTTATCGTTTAAATCAACCAAACAGACATATGTTCCCGCATCTTCCGTTTTCTCCTGTTTCGGAATTGTTAATGTAAGACACCCGCTAAAATAGCAATCTATACCCTGTTCTTTAAAAAAAATCAAGCGATGCCATATCTCTGCATCCCACCGGACCATACTTCTTAAAAAAACTCTCCTCCACATCCCTGCGCCCATTCGGCATAAATTGGAGATGATTTTCTTGCAACCCCATAATTATTAATATGCATGCTCAGTAATTTGGGGATAATACAGTCTGCAGGCGGCCAGTTCCATTTTTTCCACATCCACCATGCATTCATGATAACAGCTACCGGTTCATCATTTTCACTTTTAAAATCACTAATATATTCTCTATCTATCTGATAATCAACATGAGGCAATAATTTAGCTGCTGCATAGGTCTGAATATCATCCCCCAAATTCATTGTCGGTTTGTGAATCACTACACCAAATTTCATATTGTAGATCTCCTTTCAAATTATTTCTTCATTCCCTTTATCAAACGCTCAAACATCTCTTCTAATCCAATTGTTGCTTTCCAGCCAAGCTGCATTAATTTTTTACTATCCAATCGGATTATCATTTCCGGATTATATCCGAAAGAGGCTAAATCCTCAGGAATATCGATCACAGTTTTGATTTTTCCACTTCCAATTGTCTCACAGACCAATTCTGCCATTTCCTTAATCGACACCGCAGTATCCATATTCGTAACATTATATGCTTCCCCTGCTTTACCGGAAATTAAAATGTATAATAATGCAGAAAGTGCATCTTTTGTGTAACAATAACTTCTTACCGTATGTCCCTGCGTATGCAGTACAATATCCCGCTGTTCCAATGCACAGCGTGCAAATTCCGCAAACACCCTTCCATCTTCGTATGCAACTCCCGGTCCAAAGGTCTGAGAAAGTCTGGCAATCTTAACCGGTACACTATATTCGTGTGCATAAGATGCACACAAACACTCTACCATACGTTTTCCTTCGGAATAGCTGCTTCTTACACTGAGCGGTTCAATATATCCATAATCATTTTCTGTAATCAGATCTGCATCTTTCTCCGGTGTTCCATATACCTCCAAAGATGACAGATACACCATCCCATTTATCTTTTTTTCTGTAGCAAACTTTAAGATATTTGACGTTCCATCCAATGCCGTATAAATTGTTTCAACAGGATTAGACACAAAATATTTTGAACTGGTTGCACTGGCTCCGTGTATAATGTAATCTACAGAATCCGAATATACCACTGGTCTATTTATATCACCAACAAGCAATTCAACATCCCCACGCCCAATCAGATGCGAAAACATCTTTTTCCCTTTTTCTTCATTACGCACCATAGCAATAATATGAATCTGAAGGTTACGCATTCGGTTATAACATGCAAGCAAATATACCATCTGCGAACCAATCAATCCTGTCGCACCTGTCACAAGTACCGACTTACCCTCTAATGCTGTAATTGGCAGATCACTATCTACAAGCATCTCCAGATCTTGCTGCATAATTTCATTTTCCATGCACTCGTTCATTTCAACTTCTCCATTCTCCATATGTTTATATGTTTATACTTACCTTTTCTATAAAGGCTTTCTTCCATTTCCTATACGATTTGTAATACCCAGTCCAAATGCCTGTTCATTCTCTTTGTACTGTAACAATGCACGAAACGTATACACATCTTCCGGTGTCGTAACTTTAATATTGCCTCTGTTTCCTTCCACCATATGTGCTTCAATCCCCTGGCTGCGAATAATCGTACACGCATCAACCATATTTTCATATTTTGTAGGTGTACTTCTAACTGCATCATGTGCAGCAATAATATCTTTTAAGTAAAAGCTCTGTGGTGCCTGCGCTGCAAACGTTTCCTTACGATATGGAACAGAGTCGACGTGACTCCCATCCTTACTGATCATGATTGTTTCAAAACAAGGAGTACAGGTAATTGCATTGCCTTTTTCCTGTACAGAGCGAATATTATTACTGATCACTTCATAAGATACAAATGGGCGTACACCATCATGCAATAGTACGATAGAATCCTCTGCATTTTCACTTTCTGCTTTTTTTAACGCATTATAAATCGAATCCTGTGCAGTCTCTCCACCTGGAATAACATCTGCCACCTTATTCAAACGGTATTCATCTACCAATTCTTTCATATAAGGGATATAATCAGCAAGTACTGAAATATATATTTTATCAATCATATCATGGCACTGAAAAAGTTGAAGTGTATGAACAATAATCGGTTTCCCATTTATTTCCAAAAACTGTTTCGGGACACCGGCTCCCATTCTGACTCCGCTTCCACCAGCAAAAACAATCGCTATATTCATGATTCTTCCATAACCTCCCTTTTATCTTCCTGTTTGATTTTTCCGTTTTCTTTTTTTTATTCTTTTTTTTCACAAGATTTTTCTGACCCACTGTTAACTCATCCAGTTCACCCGTCATTTCTGCATAAACCTGTGCCACTTCATCTACATCCCCAAAAGCAATCATTTTTCCCCCTTCAAGGATCATAGCTTTATTGCAGATACGTTTTACCTGTGCAAGTGAATGTGACACAAATAAAACCGCCGTACCATCCTGCATCATATCAAGGATTTTCTTTTCACTCTTCTTTCTGAACTTACCATCTCCTACAGAAAGTACTTCATCTAAAATTAAAATTTCCGGTTCAGCTATCGTTGCGATTGCAAATCCCAACTTTGATTTCATACCTGATGAATAGTTTTTAATAGGTACATCCATAAAATCCTCTAATCCGGAAAACTCTACAATCTGATCATATTTTTCTTCCATGTATTGACGACCATATCCAAGCACTGCTCCATATAAAAATATATTTTCCCGGCCTGTATAGTTCTTATCAAATCCTGCTCCAAGCTCTAATAATGGTACTATTTTTCCATTTCTTATTACTCTGCCCTCTGTGGGTTTAAATACTCCTGCAACCACTTTGAGTAACGTACTTTTTCCTGCTCCATTTAGTCCAAGAATTCCTATTCGTTCTCCTTCATGAATACTAAAATTAATATCTTTAAGTGCCCAAAACTCATCCTTCTCTAACTTTTTACCTTTGAGCATTCTTATTACATATTCACGAAAATCATTCACTCGTTCTTTACTTAGATTAAATTTCATTCCTATGTGTTCTACACGTAATAATTCCTTTGCCATCTTAACCTCTATATCTGCAAAATAAAATCATCCTGTTTTTTATAAAAACAAATCACGCCTAAAATCAACACTACAATAGAACATACTGCTGCATATGCCGTCAACCCCATGTCCATAGCTTCCCCAAACATTGCATTACGAAAACTCTGGATCATACAATACAACGGATTCCATTTTAAAATCCACGCATACCCGCTGTTCATTAAACGTTCCGGATAATAAAAAATTGCACTTGAATACATAATAAGCATTAAAAGCACTTCCCATATATATTCCATATCCCGAAAGAATACATTGATCGTTGTCAATATCATTCCAACTCCAAATGTTAAAATAAAAAGAAGTAACAGTGGGATAATTGCCTCAATGATATGCCATGTCACAGTTACATTACAATATACCGCCAACGGAACCATTACAATTAACGAAATAGCAAAAATCACATAATTATATAATACACAGGATAGCGGATATAAATATTTCGGAATGTATACCTTTTTTATCATCGCTGCATTTAACCTGATAGATTTGGATGCTGTTTTAGTTCCCGTTGCAAAAAAAGAATATACCAGCCTTCCACATAAGATATATAATGGAAATTCCTTATCATTATTTCCAAACAACGTTCCAAATACAATTGTTAATACAATTGTGGTTAATATCGGTTCTAACATAGACCATAAAATACCAAGATACGAACGACGATATTTTAATTTAATTCCCTTTTTTACCAGCTCATATAACAGAAATCGACGATTCCAAAATGTCTTCACATGTTTCTTATTAATACTCATCCTCTAATTTCCTTTTCTGACACTATACTTTCTATTAAGTTGCATACACGTACAGATGCTTCTCCATCTTCCACCGATCCTTTTTTCTTTAAGAAATCTTCCACCTGCATGCTATATTTTTCCTGATTAAAATTTTCTATATTATGAATAAGTTCTTCATTTGTATGTGCGATTGGAAAAGGAGTTTCTTCCAATTTATAATAAAACCCTCGTTCCTGATCATAATGTTCTAAATCAGGCACAAATAAAAAGCCAGGTCTTACTGTTAATAAAAAATCAAAAATACAACTGGAGTAATCTGTGATCACCACTTGTGCTGCTGCTAATAACTCCTGAATATCAGGATAAGCATCTGCTTTCACAATCTGTTTTTTTTCATCTATACAAACCTTTTCCAACGAATTCTGCATCCTTGGATGCAGTCTTACAACAATTTTCCAGGATTGGTCTGTTTTCTTTTCCAAAGCTTTTTTTAATTTTTCAATATCCAGTTTATAATTAGGAAAATCAAGCTTTTCTCGGAAAGTCGGCACATATAGCAAAATTTTATCTTTTCCATCAATTGATAAACTCTTGCGCACTTTTTTCTCCACAAGATCCTGTCCATCCTTAAAAAAGATATCATTTCTGGGATGACCTAATTTCAAAATATTTTTTACCGACCAAAAAGCATTCTGATATACTCATCTTCGAAAAAACTATTCGAAATCCAAAAATCGGTATTCTGCGAATTTTTTTTGGCAAGATATGTCCAACTTTGACTATTGGTTAAACAATCACAGTTTTTTTCGATCTTTTTTATTCCAAATGATCCATGCCACATCTGAATATAATACTGTCCAAATCTTTTTACCAGTCCCTGATTCCAATAATGAATCAAATGATAATTACATACCCATACAGCCGCTGTATAATATTCAAACATAGCTTCTTTAGATCCATATTCAACCAGCCTCACCTTGGGGGGAAATTCCCCTTTATGTGCATTTGCATCTTTCACAATCCAAACTAAATCAAAATCCGTTCCGCGACGTATTAATTCTTCCGTCACATACTTACAATTGCATCCGTATCCATGTCCCATATAATTATCAAATATAATCTTTTTTGTGTTTATGGAAGTATTACCATATTGTTGAAATGTTTTTTTTATTAATGATTTTTTAACAGTAAACGGTGTGTACTTTAACTGATATACTCTGGTATCATTTTCGATTTTATATGTTATAAATAACTTTATTATTCGTTTTAACTTTTTTTTGATTGCCTGCACGATTTTCTTTACACCACCCGGTTATTTTTTATATAGCTCATGTATCTTATGTCTGGGATGCTGCTCCATCTCAGGAGGCATTTTCTTATAATCTCCATACAGCCTTTTCAAATACGGATCATAATTTCCCGGTATCATAAAAACTTTATTCTCAAAATCAGCCTCTTTTAATGGAAGCAGATAACTTTTCGGCATCACTTCCCTCTCATACCCGGCAACCCCAAATAAGCTACAGATATACTCACTATCCGAAGTTCTCCATGATGTCATGATCTTTTTACACACTCTCATATAAAACCGGAATATAAAACCGGGGGTTATTTTAAGAATTACCTTTGAAATATTCCGGATTGCTTTTCCTTTATTTTTAACTGGAAGACGATATTCTGACAAATAATAAATAAGTGATGTCCACTTCTGAACCTTCTTTAATACTCCCGATTTTGGAACACCATCAATCGGATGTATGTCTATTTTTGCCGTATTTTCATATCCGGCATCTGCATGCAAGGTATCATATAAATAACCAATTGGCGCATCCGGTATCATATGCTTCTCGACCGGTGAATATATAAATTCACCCAGCCGGTCATGCTGCAGACTCATCAGGTATTCCATTTTTTCGAAATCTTCCCGCATCATTGCAATATCCACGTCGTCGTCCCATGGTATAAATCCCTGATGTCTGACTGCACCTAACGCACTTCCGCCTACCAGAAAAAAAATCATTCCATTCTGTTGTGTAAATTTCTGAAAAGACGACAGCATTTCAACTAAACGTTGCTGCAATTCTTTTAATCCATTTTCCATTGCATTCACTCTCCATTACGACTAATGCAACCTTATTACCATAGATAATAGAATGCACGCTTTGCGCATATTCTCTTACCATGAATTATAGCATACACCAATTTTTCCGTCAATTTTGCGTCTGTCTATACCTTTTGTATCTGTATTAGTCATGTTACTGTTCACTCGCAAGTTTGACACTTGCTGTCAAACTGTGCGCCAAAGACTATATTATGCCAGATTACAGCCCCATGCATCGAAGATGCATGGGGCTGTAATTGCTACTGCTCACACAGTGTGTGAACAGTAGCTTAGTCATCCTGTTGTACCAACATACCTGTAGCAAAATCAAGCTCATGCATACGCTGTATTTCTTCCTGTTTTTTCTTAATCGCATTACTGATATTCTCAGGCATCTTTCCAAGTAAAATCCAATCTATCACACGATCCGATGCACCGCTGTCTATATAATCAAAATGATGTGTGATATATTGTTCAACTTTTTCATATTCAAAGTCCTTATCTGTAATTGCAGAAAGCACCTCCTCAAATGAATAACATACCTTACCCGGTGCAGATTCTTCATAATCTCTATGAAATCCTCTGGAAAAAGAATACTGAATCTTGTCGAATGCAAAAAACAGCATCGGTTTTCTCATGAGTGAATATTCAAAAATATTCGACGAATAATCTGTAATTAATAAATCAACAATATAGAACAGATCATTAATATTCGGGTATTTTTTTACATCCAAGAATTTATCCGCATATTTTTTTCCTATCACAATATCTTTATTTACCCATGGATGCATTTTAAATAAAACTACATATTCATCTCCACAGATCTGATATAACTTTTCAAAATCGATCAATTCATACGGATAATATGCTGTTTTTTTATTTCTTCCACGGTAGGTAGGTGCAAAAAGTATGACTTTTTTACCTCTGCACATTGGAAACTGCTCATACAATTCTTTTATTTTTTCATTCCTATGCTGCTCATCCAAATACTCATCCATACGGGGCATTCCTGTTGGCAATACTTGCTCATCATTAATTCCCCATACTTCCGAAAAAAACGGTGCGATATTTTTTTGAGCCAGCAATTCCGTACTTATATTGTCTGTGGCAGGACTGCGGTGAAGGACATCCTTCATGTCCCCAGCGACTGTAGCCTGATGATTTAAACCCTGCTCCTGCATGCCATAATTGAATCAGCGTTGTATCATCATCCAGTTTTAGCCAATCCAGTACCGGTGCATGATCGTCAATAAAAATAGTGCCGCTCTGTGCCAGTAATTTCATAAGACCAATCCAGCTTTTTTTACTTTGCGGCTCTGCCGCTGCAGGACGTGCAGAATACAATAACCGATATTGCTGATCCAGCTGTCTGTCAACCATTCTGTCTGAAACTGCTTTTAAATTTGATGCAATTTTCTGATCCTGTTCTGTCATAAAAAGGACTGTATTTTTTCGTCTGCTTTTATACAAAAATGAATACCATTTATATACTCTTCTTAAAACAGATCTGCTAGATAAATAGCAGTCTTTCAATGCTTTTATCAAATTTATTTTTTTCGAGGAAGCTTGGATTCTGTGGAAATTGTAACCCCTACTGCCCCTAATGCGATACAATTGCATACGGAATGGCAGTGTATCCGTTCCATCTTCTATATAAAATGTAACATTGTAAGATTTTCCCCTTTCACCGTACAAAAAGTTTCTGGACATTGCTTCTAATTGATCTGCAATATCAGGACTGGTTTCACACTCTGCCAGAACACAATCTTTTTCACATACAAAAATACGATATGTTCCCCTCGGAATACAACGTAGTTCACCACTATTTGTTACATTAACATGAAGTTTGATGATATCTTCTTTCCTGCGTACATCGAACTTAACTCCACATCCCCCCAAATTATTTACCGCATAAAATTCCATCTTATCTATATCATACGTTTTCTGCCCGTCAATATGCAGCCTTACTGTAAGAATCAAGTGTATTCTTTCCCATTCAATATTTTCAATTGTCGCTGATACACCACTCTCATTGATTCTCCAATTCATTTTCTAACTCCTTTTTATCTATTCCATGTATTCCAAAAGACTGCACAATTATATCATACCAGCTATTTCACGTCAATTTATTCTACTCTCTTGATTTTCCGCAGTTTTATCCACAACCACTTGATTTTGTTAGATTCCAATAAACAACTTTCAAAAATGCCCAAAATATAAGGAATCCTTTTCTGTTTTACCTTAAATTAATGTGTCAAATCAAAATAATACTAAACAAAAAAACAGGAGGACTCCTTATGCTTAATTCTACAACAAATACTTATACTTTGAAACGGGAAATTTTAACTTTTTCCAAAAAAATTTCAAAACATCTTTCCAAACCAGAAAGAAAGTTTACCGCTGATATGACCTACGGCATGCTTGCCTCTCAGAGCTGTCTTCTGACAGACATTGTTGACCAGCTTCATGAGAATTCTAAAAAAGTTAATTCTGTGGAGAGTCTTACAAGACATCTCAACAAAGGAATTCCGAAAGATGCTCAAAAGTCATATCTGACCTTTGTTCGTACAATGGTTTCCAGCAATCCCATTATCCATATCGATGATAGTGATGTGATAAAACCGGAAGGCCGCAGGTTCGAGGCACTTGGACTTGTTCGTGATGGTTCTAAAAGCACTAATACTAAAACCGTTTATGAAAAAGGCTATCACGTAACAGAAGCCTGTGTTCTTACCGGCAACAATCATCCCGTGAAGCATATCTGTCTCATGTAAAAGTTCAGATAACCGCTTCTAAAAAAGATATTGACCTGGTGCTCGTCTATGGTTTAACCGAACATCCAATGATGCTTGCAACCAATAAAGATATTAAATCAAAAGAAGATGTAATCGCTGTTGCAAAGCAGTACTTTTCGAGATGGAAAATAGAGGAATATTTCCGCTGCAAAAAACAGATGTTTCAGTTTGAAAACTTTCGAGTACAAAAGCTGTCTGCCATCAATACGTTAAATTTTTATATCACCTTATGCATGGCTTTTCTTGCACATATATCTATGAAGTCAGAAACAAATGCCCTTAAGGTTTCAATTATACAAAAAGCAGACCCTGTAAAGAAAAAAGTATATTTCTGCTATTACCGGTTAGCTAAAGGTATCTCTGGCATACTATCGTATGCAAAAGAAGGCGTCAGGCTATGGTTCCGGACAAAACGTCCGGCATATCGTCAACTCTGCCTTAAGCTGACCGCTTAGATAGATACAAGAATATATCTCCCAAAGCCCGATTTCGGTGGGGCTTATTAAAGTACTTCTACTCACAGAACTTCCATTCCTAGCTCTTCAAAAAAGCGGAAGATTAGTGCTTTGGGAAGGTGTAACCACTTTTTTGATTACATTTTATGGAAACTCAAGATCCTACTTTAAGCCAGAGATTTCGCTTTTAACTTTTTTATCCATGCATTTTTATAAATAATCCAGTTATCAGCATTCCATCTGCGGCTGCCCTTCATTCTTGGTCAATACGCGCAAAATCCCCCCTATTTTTTCCCTAGGTTTTTTTCGGCTGATTTTCTCTATCCGCCTTTTCCATATAAAATCTGTTTCACCTTTTCTGTTAGCAGCTCATCGCAAAAAATCCGGTTTATACTCTTTCGGCTTATTCCGCTTCCTACAAAGCTCCGGCTTCTCCGGTACAAATATAACTCTCTTACATTAAAGCCTATGATTATCAGGTTAGATATTGTTTCAACCGCATCATGACAGTAACAGTGCTTTGCGTGATAATACGTTTTCAATTGATGGAAACCATTCTCCTCAATGTCCCACCTGCGGTTCATCATTTCCCATAACACCCGGTAATCTGCCGTTTCCAGTGTCATTACAAGCCACATAAAACGTTCGGCTTTCCCCCTTTTTCTTCCCACTGCTCACGATACCGCACCACACGCAGTTTATATGGACACCCTTCCATCTCAAAGCCTGAAAGGTCCCTTGGTTTTAACATTTCCTGCCCCAGAATTACGTGTGGTGATTTTCCTATGGTCATGCACACCACACTCCGGTGAAAGTATTCGGTTTCCCCTGTGAGTTTTTTCCGAGTCAGACAGTTCGGACAGGATTTTTTTGTACTGCTGAATAATTCCGCACCATCAAAACCTGCCACAACATATCCGCTTATCGTTCCATTCCGGAATATCCGGTTACGTTTTATGATATCAATCATTTCTTCATGTATGCTGCGTATTTCATCCGGGTTTATTCTGGAGAGAAGGTCGCGGACTGCATCAACTTTTGGAATCCTTCCACTGATACAGTTTTTCAGT
>ENA-OPYX01000355-OPYX01000355.1-human-gut-metagenome-genome-assembly--contig:-NODE-355-length-27443-cov-4.454056_pt1 | contig 27443 bp, 30 predicted proteins | sample MGYA00242639_ERZ504486 | MGnify/ENA primary metagenome ERZ504486 (study PRJEB26092, sample SAMD00036296) | human gut metagenome | host: Homo sapiens | study: EMG produced TPA metagenomics assembly of... | reverse complement strand
TAAGTCACAGAACTGTATGTGATATGTAGATATTATGTAATACAGTTTTTATTTTCGTTGTCTTCGTTTCCTGGCGGATGGCATTTTTTTGATATTATGTGACAGAGACCGCGGTGGCAGAGATCTTGTATCTCAATGTAATTGACAATCGAAAAACAGGAGGTAGAAAGAAATGAAAAAGAAACTGGTAGTAGTATTATTATCAGCAGCTATGATGTGTAGCGGCATTTGGCGGATGTGGAGCAAAATCAGACAGCTCCGACAGCAGCAGTAACAAGAAGACAGAGACTTCTTCAAAAAAGGAAGATCAGAAAGCAGCGGATGCAGTTGCAAAAAAGATTGATGCGATCTACGTTCAGGAAAGAACAGACAAGACGGATGAACAGTGTAAAGCAGCAAAAGAAGCGTGGGATAAATTGACAGATGCGCAGAAAGAACTGGTAGAAGGAGACAATGCAGATCCGGATTACTTCGGAAGAGATACAGGAGATGCTTCCCAGGATGACCCGTTAAATGGAGATGATATCGGAGAAAAGGAACTTCTGGTAGTAAGTTTCGGTACTTCTTTTAATGCGAGCCGCGCAGCTGATATCGGTGGAGTAGAGAAAGCACTTCAGGCAGCAAATCCGGACTGGTCTGTAAGAAGAGCATTTACAGCACAGATCATCATCAACCATGTACAGGCAAGAGATGACGAAAAGATTGATAATGTGGATCAGGCTTTAGATCGTGCCGTAAAAAATGGTGTCAAGCAACTGGTTATACAGCCAACACACTTAATGCATGGTGCAGAATATAAAGAGTTGACAGAAGCAGTGGAGAGTTACAAAGATAAATTTGAATCTGTCAGGATCGCAGAGCCGCTTCTCGGAGAAGTCGGATCAGATGCAACAGTGATCAATGCAGATAAAGCTGCAGTAGCAGAAGCAATTACAGCAGAAGCTGTTAAGACAGCAGAATATGACAGCCTTGATGCAGCCGCAGCAGACAGTACAGCATTTGTATTCATGGGACACGGAACATCAGATGAAGCAAAGATCAGCTATTCTCAGATGCAGACACAGATGGAAACACTGGGATATAAGAATGTATTTATCGGAACAGTAGAAGGAGAACCGGAGGAAACTTCGTGTGAATCTGTTATCGCAAAAGTAAAAGATGCCGGATATAAGAATGTCATTCTTCGTCCACTGATGGTTGTGGCAGGTGATCATGCGAACAATGACATGGCCGGAGATGATGATGATTCATGGCTGAGCCAGTTCGAGGCATCTAAGAACTTTGACAGTGTGAAGACACAGATCGCAGGTCTTGGAGAAATCGATGCAATCCAGCAGTTATATGCAGCTCATACAAAAGCAGCCATGGATGCACAGTAAAAAAATATTAAAGGGAGAGAACAATGTTAAGAAAAAGACTGATGACGCTTGCATTAGCGGTAGTGATGACCGTGTCTGTATTTACAGGATGCGGCAGTAAAGATGACAGTAAGACATCTAGGTCAGAGAGCAAAAAGATAGAACAGCAGAAGTCTGATGCGAAAAAAGAGAAAGCAGCAGAAAAGGAAGAGACAAAAGCTCCGATTGAAGATGGAACCTATACAGCAGAGTTTAAAACGGACAGTTCCATGTTTCATGTAAATGATGCATATGATGATAAGGGGACATTGACGGTAAAAGACGGAAAGATGACGATTCATATCAGTCTTGTATCAAAAAATATTGTAAATCTGTTTCCTGGTACAATAAAAGATGCCAAGAAAAAAGGAGCGAAACTTTTACAGCCAACGACGGATACCATAACAGATGAAAATGGCAATGCTGTAATAGGTATAGATGGTAAGCCGAAAGAAGTCTATGGTTTCGATGTTCCGGTGCCGGCACTGGACGAAGAATTTGATCTGGCACTGATCGGAACAAAAGGAAAGTGGTATAATCATAAAGTAAGTGTTTCCAATCCTGTAAAAGCTGAATAAATATCAATTGATCATAAAATCTCTTGTCTTTCATATTATTGTATAAAGTATAGATGTGAAGGATAAGAGATTTTTTATTCATTTGAAATAGTGAAAATGCATAAAAAATATAATATTTACTAGACTTTTATGTTAAAATATACTAATATTAAATCAACAGCAAAATGTAATAAAAACAGGAAGGAAACAAGCGAATGAAAGGAAATGTAATAGTAGGACAATCTGGGGGACCAACTGCAGCGATCAACGCGAGTCTTGCCGGTGTATACCGGACAGCAAAAGACCGTGGAGCGAATAAAGTGTACGGAATGCTTCATGGAATTCAGGGATTATTAAAGGAAAAATATATTGATCTGTCAGATCACATCAAGACAGAGCTGGATGCAGAGTTATTAAAGAGAACACCGGCTGCATTTTTAGGTTCCTGCCGGTATAAACTTCCGGAGATACATGAGAACCGGGAAGTTTATGATAAGATTTTTGAAATTCTGGATAAACTGGATATTGAAGCATTTATTTATATCGGCGGAAATGATTCTATGGATACGATTAAAAAGTTATCGGATTATGCAATTGTGTTTGGACATTCCATCCGGTTCATAGGATGTCCGAAGACAATTGATAATGATCTTGCGTTGACAGATCATACACCGGGATACGGAAGTGCGGCAAAATATATCGGAACATCGATGAAAGAGATTATCCGTGACAGCTTCTGCCTGGAATATGAAAAGGGCGTAGTATCTATTGTAGAGATCATGGGAAGAAATGCAGGATGGCTGACAGGTTCCACAGCACTGTCACAGGGAGAGGATTGTGAAGGTCCGGATCTTATTTATCTGCCGGAGCTGCCGTTTGATCTTCAGTTATTCGGGGAAAAAATCAGGCAGTTATTACAGGAAAAGACATCCATCGTAGTTGCGGTATCAGAAGGAATCCGTACAGCAGATGGTACATATGTATGTGAACTTGGCAACAGTATTGATTTTGTGGATGCATTCGGACACAAACAGCTATCAGGAACTGCATCTTATCTGGCGAGTTATATTGCAGGTGAGATCGGATGTAAGACACGTGCGATTGAATTAAGTACATTGCAGAGAGCTGCATCGCATGCGGCTTCAAGAGTAGATATTCTGGAGGCATATCAGGTTGGAGGAGCTGCAGTAAAAGCAGCAGACGAAGGAGATACCGGAAAGATGGTTGTCTTAAAACGTCTGTCCGATGATCCGTATCAGTGTGGAACGGAAGTGAAAGATGTACATAAGATTGCCAATGATGAGAAGCTGGTTCCAAGAAGCTGGGTAAACAAAGAAGGCACTTATGTAACAAATGAGTTTATTTCATATGTACGTCCGTTGATCCAGGGAGATGTATCACCGGTTATGGTAGATGGAATTCCAAGACATCTGTATACACCGAAAGAACTCAGCCACAGATAATCCATTTAAAATCAGAGAGAAGATAAAAGAACGTCTTGTCATGAGGATATCTCATGTCAGGACGTTTTTTTATCGGGACGTCTAATCTTCTGCGATAAAAAAGTGCATGAAAAGTAAAAAAAGTCTTGAAATTTTGAAAATAATCAGGTAGTATATGCTTAATTTATATTTTCAAGATAGATTCGGTTAATCAATCTATAAAGATTCTATAACCTGTGTGAGGTTCAAAAAATTACCATTTGTAAAAAACTGAAGAATAGAATTGAGGTGGAATGCATTGCAGCAAAAGGAAAGCTATGATGTACTGCGTCTGATCGAACATGGACAGATCTGTTATATCAGTTCTGAAAATGTACAGGGAAGAACACTTGCCAGATATTTGAAGTATCATCCGGTAATGGAGAAGAAGGAAATGTTCCTGTTGTTAAAGGCAATTGCAGAACAGCTGGAACTGATCCATAGATGCAGAGGGAATCCATGCTATCAGTATGTGAATCCATACAGTATTATTCTGGCGGAGGACGGCAGGGTTTATTTTCTGGATATGAAAGCCGAGACAAACATGAAACAGGTAGTATTTATGCAAAGGAGGGACATGCGGGAATATTTTCTCCCTCCGGAAGAGAATTATTATCAAAATGCCAGTAAAGAGCTGGACATATATGGATTGGGAAAGACATTTCAATATATTCTCGCTTCGTCAGAAACAGAACCGCATCTGAACCGATGGGAAGAACACAGACTTCAGAGTATCATTTCAAAAACAATGGGAACAAAAGGGTCTTATTATCAAAGCGTTTCAGAAATTCAAAAACAAATCCCAAAATGGAAAGAAAAAGTTAATAAAGAAAGTTCGGGAGACAAAGGAAAACGCAGGTGGAAGATATATATCGCATTATTTTTCGCAGTGGTGGCGGCAGGGTACATGTTGATACAGCAAAGAAAAAATGTACCTGACGGAATCATAAAGGAACAACAGAAAGCAACCAGTAATGCCAATACAGAATTACGCACAGACAGTCAAGGAGAATGAGAAACGGGACGAAGAATATCTGGAACTGGCACTTGCGTATTTCTTAAATGTCGGGAATGTGGAGAAAAGCCGTATTTGTCTGAATGAACTGACCAATAAAGAACTTGCGGAGAATCTGAAAATGTTGATCGGCGCATATGAAAAACAGGAATGTCCGGAAGATGTAAGAAAATATAAAGAGAGTCTTGCATATCTGGAAAAGGTATGGAAAAAAAAGAGCAAGATATCCGAGGAGAAGCAAAAACAGGAAATCCAGTGCCTGATCAGAGGATATGGACTTCTGGATGACGAGGACAGTGTAGAAAAGGTATTAGAACTGGTAAAGAGGGGGATGCAGACGGATTATCTGAATGATCCGGTAAAAAAAGAAATGTTAGAATACCAGGCGGCCGCCTGTGAAAAAAAGAAGACGGAGGAGGAAGCGGCAAAGATATATACAGAGCTATTGGAGATGGAGCAGGAGGACGGAAACAGAGAAATGTTGTATAAAAAAATTGCACAATTATATGAAGCAGCAGGCAGGTGCGATATGGCAATGGATATCTGTATTCAGGGAATCGGAGAATTGAAGGAATCTAAGGAGTTAAAACTGATGCATATCCGATTCATGTGTGCAGATCCGTCCGTCAGCAGGGAAGAATGTTCCATGAAGATCAAAGAGTATGTAAGAGATGACGGACAACTGCCGGATCAGGAGGAATTTAAAAAGCTGCAGAAAGAATATGCGATCAAGATGGAAGGAGAAGAGGTATGGGTAGGAAGATAAAAAAAGCAATCACGGTTGTAATAGCAGGAATGATCATAGGCTCACAGTTTGCAGATATGTCAGCAGTTGGAAGCATTGTACAGGCAGAGGCTGGAGATCACAGAGAAGCAGAAAAAGAAACAGATCCGGAAGAAGACAAAGATGAGAATAAAAATCCGGAAGAAGACAAGGATCCGGAAGAAGACAAGAATCCGGAAGAAGACAAGGATGAGAATAAGGATCCGGATAAAGACTCTGAAAAAGAGGATAAAGATCCGGAAGAAGACTCTGAAAAAGAAGCGATAAAACCTTATCAGATTGTATATAACGAACCAGATGGGGAAAACGGATACTATATTCATCGTCCGGATGGAAGAATTACGCATATGAGCAAAAGAGGGACAACAAGATATCTCTTCAAAAATGGAAATAATGAACAGCAGGAAGGAATATTGGACAAACAAAATGAAAGCTTCCTGTTGAAACAATTGAATTTTACAGACGGTGGAAATGAATTGAGGATATGGATGGAAGATGAAAAAGGACACCGGGTAGAAAATTCAGAAAGTCAAAAAGAATTCTGGCTGGATAGCAGTAAACCTGTAGTACATTATGAAATAATAGGAGGTTCGGAGATATGGCACAAAGATATTGCGGAAGTCCGGGTAGAATCTTCCGATGGGCTAAATGGAAGTCAGATTGCGGAAATTATCTGTAAAACAGGAGAAAAAGTAATTGGAAAAAGCAATAAAGAAACAGAAATATTTCGAATGGAAGAAGAATCGAAGAATGGTGAAGGAATTCCTGTAACTTTTATTGTAAAAGATGTTGCAGGAAATAAGACGATAGTGACAGATAAGGTCTATATTGACAGGAATGTTCCGGAGGCAGCTATACAAGGAGTGCAGGATTATATGATCACCAGTAAACCGGTTAAAGTGAACTATCTGGCAGAAGAGGAAAATATATTTCAGGTTGTGCAGGCACATATTTCGAAGGAAGATATCACCGGAAGAAAAGAAGAAACAGAGATCACAGAGTGGCGGATAGGAAAGTCGGATGAGTCAGGAAAGATGAGAAAAGAAAGCAGTCAGACACTTACAGAAGACGGAATATATAAACTGAGAATGAATGCAGCTGATATGGCAGGACATGAAAATCAGGTGGAGCGACAGGTGATTATTGACAAAGAAAATCCAGTGATTGTTCATGTGGATGAACTCGATGGAAAATATTTAAAATACTTCCGATGGGATTATTCAGCCGGAGAATCGGTCAAAGATTTTACCAGTTATACGTACACCATGAAATTAGATGATACAGTATACCGTCCGGGAGAGAAGATCGAAAAAGAAGGCATGCATACACTGGTTGTGGAAGCGGTAGATTCTGCAGGCAATAAGAGTGATGCAAAGGCAAGGTTTACAATTGATCATACCCCGCCGGTGATCAGATTTGAAAATATCAGAGAAGGAGAAAGCTATGAAAAGGAAAGAAAATTTTATATCCGAACGGAAAATCCGGAAGATCAGATTGAATACATTAAGATTAATGGAGCGAAGCAAAAGAGTGAAAAGCAAAAGGGACTTTATGAATGTAAAGTAGATGAAGCAAAAGCATATGAAGTTGAAGTAAAGGCAAAAGATCTTGCGGGCAATGAACAGATCTCACGGATTGGATTTCAGATAGAGCAGGAAAAAACATTATTACAGAAGATAACAGAGCCTGTAAAGAAATATATTTTTTATGGAAATGAGAAAGCGGTAAAAAAAGAAGAGCAGTTAAAAGAAGAACAGATGAACAAAAGAAATGGTAAAAGTATATTATGTTCAGGTATTATGCTCACGGGTATGTTAACGGGAATTGGCTTCTGGAAGAGAGAAAGATTGGGGAATATATTGAAAAAAATGCAGCCAGACAACAAAAACAAGTAGAATCTTTCCATAAAAGGGAGGATGCCGGGTAACCGCTTTCGCGATTCCCGGCATGTATTATGAAAAAGTTTATTCCAAATAGTATTTACATACTAGATAATGTCTTGTGTATTTCTTTGATGATTATAGTATAAAAAAGACCTATGAAGAAAGAATGTTAAAGTAGTGAAAGAATTTTGAAGGATAAATGAACAAATTGTGAACACGGGATTTTACAAAGATTTTATTGGAAAACAGAGGAAAATAGATTATACTAATAGAAGTCAATTTTGAAGAAAGAGGAGAAAAGAAGAATGAAATATATTTCTTTTGCCATTCCGTGTTACAATTCACAGGACTATATGGCGCATGCGATAGAAAGTATTCTTCCGGGTGGAGAAGACGTTGAAATTATTATCGTAAATGACGGATCAAAAGACAGAACATCAGAGATTGCTCACGACTATATGGAAAAATATCCTACAATTGTTAAAGTAGTAGACAAGGAAAATGGTGGACATGGAGATGCTGTAAACTCCGGACTGACACATGCCACCGGCAAATATTTTAAGGTTGTAGACAGTGATGACTGGGTGGATGAAGATGCACTTCATAAAATTCTGGAAGTATTGCGTCATATGGAAGAAGATGCCATGGAATTAGATATGCTGATTGCCAACTACGTATATGAGAAAGTTGGAGCAGCACACAAGAAAGTAATCCATTACCGTAATGTACTGCCGCAGGATGAGATTTTCCGTTGGGATGATATGGGACATTTTCATCTGGATCAGTATATTCTGATGCATTCAGTTATCTATCGCACCGATATGTTGAAATTAATCCAGCTTCATCTGCCGAAGCATACATTCTATGTGGACAATATTTATGTATATTATCCACTTCCACATGTGCGAAAGATTTACTATATGGATGTAGATTTTTACAGATATTTTATCGGACGCGAGGATCAGTCGGTTAATGAGAAAGTAATGATCAAAAGGCTGGATCAGCAGATATTTGTCACAAAGACAATGATTGATATGTATCAGTTGAAAAACATCGGGAGTAAGAAATTAAGACAGTATATGTTGAATTATCTGGCAATCATGATGACAGTTTCTTCTATTCTTTGTATCCGTTCCAAGAATAAAGAAAATCTGGAGAAGAAAAAGGAATTATGGCGGTATCTGAAGAAGAAAGATCTGCGCAGTTTTATAAAGATCCGCTATGGAATTCTCGGACAGACTATGAATATTCCGGGAAAATCAGGACGTAAGATATCATCGCTGGCGTATACAGTTGCAAGACGTCTGATCGGGTTTAATTAATTTTCTATTTAATGCATTATGGCGGCTATCACCGATCGGAATAAACTTACAAGGTCCGTATGCACAGGATAGGACCTTGTAAGTTTATTCCTGCGGTTTCGCATGCCATAATAATTAAATGGAGAACTGTAAATCTTTTATTACGGTTCGGGGATTTGGCTTAGTGCATTAAATAGAAATCTACCCTAAAATAATTCTCAATAGTACTTTATCCAACATAATCGTCCGGTTCCAAGGATTGATGATGATGCCCTGAATGTTATCAGCTGTAATGGCAGAATTAAATAACTGTTTCATGTCAGTAAGAAATGTAGACATTACGCTTCCGGAACCTTTGAGTTCTTCATCGAAGCTGGTAAATGCCGCCCACCATTTGCGGCCGTCATCGGTCTGGATTGCCTGTACCTGGAGGCCGGAGGCAGCGGAAGAGGGATCTACTGCAATGATCAGTTCGCCATGTTCATTCATGCGTCTGCGGATGACCGTCAGAACGTGAGCCAGCATTTCCTGAGACGGTTCCTGTTGAAGAGCTGCAATGGCTGATTCAATCTTGTCATTGCCCTGTAAAGTTTTGTCGGTATGTGTATGTTCAGTCATGATGTACAAAATCCTTTCTATATAAATAATGGGGTACAGAAAAACTGTTATTGGCAGCTTTTCTTGCATACTTTGGTATAAAAAATATACGGACAGCCGGAGGGCAATCCGTATATTAATATAAAGTATTTCAGGTGGAAGAGCAAGTTAATTGAACTCCAGCGGAGAAATATATTTATTAGGAGAATAAGCACATCCATTATTGTATTTCACCGTAACATATAAAGAGTCATCACCATCAACCAGTTTCACATAGCAGATATTATCTTTGTTGAATTTGTGTGTGATATCGATGGACTGATTTTTGTAATACAGGATGACGGAACCATCTTTTTCATATTCTATATCCGGAGCATTTAGTTCTTCCATAATTTCTTCTTCTGTAAGGCTGCGCTCGGATCCATCCGGGTTAAATGCAACGCCGCCTCCGCCAAATTCTTTTTGTTTGCCATCTTTATCGGCATAAGTTCCATTATAAGAACCATCAGAACTGATCTTTAAAGTGGCAGTTGTCTGATCTCCGTGGATCCAGAGCTGGACTTTCCGCTGAATTCCGCCAAGATCGGAAGCGTAGGCTGTTCCGGTTCCGGCTGTTACGATCAGGCATGCGGCAACTGCGGCTGCTATTGTTTTTAATTTGTGCTTTCTATTTAAGATACTCATTTTATCTACCTCCAGGGAAAAATTGTCGGAGGCGGAAAGTGTATCAAAAGCCTGCTTGTATTTTTTCTTTATTCGTCATCGTTCCATTCCTCCTTTAAGGTTTCTTTGAGAAGAGCACGTCCGCGGGAAAGCCGGGTCTTTACATTGCTGACAGAAAGATGCAGGATATCACTGATCTCTTGTGTTGTATAATCTTCATAGTAAAGAGATGCAGGACAATTCGGTATTTTTCAGGAAGTTTCATTACTGTGTCAAACAGAGTTTCTGATTCCGGTGTTTCGAAGGTTAATGTTTCCATATATTCTTCTAAGTTGCATTTATTTCTGTGCCAGAATGAGCGGGTGATATTCTTTGCTTTATTGATCGCAACCCGGATCAGCCAGGCACGGATATGTTCTTCTGTATCAAACTCTTTTTTATATGTGTGATATTGAATAAATGTATCCTGAACGACATCTTCTGCATCTTGTTGGTTCCTGCATATATTAAATGCAATCGCATACAGATGCTTTTGATATCGTTCGATTAAAACTTGTGTTGCTGGTTTCATGAGTACTCCTTTTTGGTGTTAGTGGGAAAACAGATGTTCATTTCTTAAGGCCTTTCACTTATAATACAAATGAAAATACGTAAAGGTTACAAATGGAGGTAAGAATATATGTTTTAACTATATCTTACTATCGAGCATAAGCATTTTACATTTTAAAATATACGTTGTAAACTATATTATGAAAAAATAACTTCGAAATAAGAGGTGAAAGATAAAATGTATCTGGTATCGGTGTATTTTGATGATAAAAGCAATAAAATAATTTCCGATTATATTAATAAGATTGCACAAAAGACAGGAAATACTTTTATGACGGACAATCACGTTCCTCCTCATCTGACGATAATGTCAGTAGAGGCAAGGGAGGAAGATAAATTGACAGAGGTGATGGGAAAGTTGGAGAGATATCTGACAAAAGGACAGATCCAGCTGGTCTCTGTCGGAGTGTTATTGCCATATGTACTGTATGTGACACCGGTCCTGAATCTGTATCTGGAAGATATGATCGAACAGGTACATGATATGGTAAAGAATATTCCGGAAGTCAGGATGAGCCGGTATTATCAGCCAATGCAGTGGCTTCCTCATATCACACTGGGAAAGAAGCTTTCCAAAGAGCAGATGCAGGAAGCATTTGCAGTTATGCAGGAACAATTCGTACCGATGGAAGTTACGGTATCGGAGATCGGGCTGGCGAAGACCAATCCACATCAGGATCTTGTAAGAATAGAATTAAATGATTAATTGCGGTGGAAAATAAAATGATTAACAGAGAAGATATGCTGGCACTGACCAGAAGAATGACAGTAAAGCGAACATCCATGACAAGAATTGCAGGAGGATATCTGGACCGGGATGGATATATAGACGGAACATTTAACACTGGATTTTTGAAATTGAGTCCGGATGAGAAAGAAAAAAATTTACAGATAGCAAAATCCATTCCATTTGCAGATACGAATAAAAATCTGAAAGAATATGCATTTTCCGATGAGAAGACGAAAGGCGACAGTATGTGGAAACTGTTAATGGGAATGCGTGCGTGCGGTCTGAAAAATGATGCACTGATGGAGACTTTTTATGAAATTGTTGGTGAACGATATCAGTCAGAGGGAGACTATGCCATTTTCGTATTTCATGACCGATACGATATTCCGGCAAAAGGGAAAGATCATGTCCGTCAGGGTGAATCTGAAGAAATGTTTGAATACTTAATCTGTGCCATCTGTCCGGTAAGTGGAGATTACGAACCGGGAGAACCGGAATGTGGATTCTTATTTCCGGCATATATGGACGGCGGGGCGGCCATGAATTATGTGGATGTATATCAGAAAAATCAGGAATATCCGCATACAGAGCTTTTGAAATTACTTGGAGTATATGAGATAGAGAAAATTTCTTATAAAGGTGTTTAATGGTTTCAAATTCATCTGGGATATCTTATAATATAAAGGATTGAGTTTAGAGGAAAAGGTAGGAATATACAATGCATACAATGAAAAAATTCATTCGGTATTATGCCCCGTATAAGGCGGTATTCTTTCTGGATCTGATCTGTGCGGCAGTCATAAGTCTGGTGGATCTCGCATTTCCACAGATTTTACGTACGCTTACGAAGACGTTGTTTACAGAATCAGCAGATCACATACTGCATGCCTTGCTTCCGATTGGGGCAGGATTGCTTGCAATTTATATATTACAGGCGCTTTGTAAATATTATGTAAGCTATCAGGGACATATGATGGGAGCCAATATGGAACGCGATATGAGGCAGCAGCTTTTTGATCACTATGAAAAACTGTCATTCTCATATTATGACCAGAATAATTCCGGGCAGATGATGAGTAAACTGGTATCAGATCTTTTCGATATCTCGGAGTTTGCACATCACGGACCGGAGAACTTATTTATTTCGCTGATCAAAATTACCGGTTCGTTCATATTCCTGTTTCTGATCAACTGGAGACTGGCAATACCGCTTCTGGTTCTGGTAGTGTTCATGTTGTTCTTCTCGTACGGGCAGAATAAGAAGATGCAGGCGACATTCATGGACAACCGGCGTAAGATCGGGGATGTTAATTCGAGTCTTCAGGATACACTGGCCGGGATCCGTGTTGTACAGTCCTTTGCAAATGAAGAGATTGAACGGGAGAAGTTCCGAAAAAGCAACCAGGGATTTCTGCGTTCCAAGGATGCCAATTATAAATGTATGGGAAGCTTTATGAGCGGCAACCTGTTCTTTCAGGGGATGATGTATCTGGTAACGCTGGTATTCGGAGGATGGCTGATCGCACATGGGAAGATGGAGGCAGCGGATCTTGCGATGTACGCACTCTATATTGGGATCTTTATCAGCCCGATACAGATTCTGGTCGAGCTTACTGAGATGATGCAGAAAGGACTGTCCGGATTCCGCAGATTTCTGGATGTGGTAGAGACCGAGCCGGAGATCGTGAATGCACTGGACGCAGAATCAATAGATGAAGTAAACGGACACGTTTCTTATGAAAACGTATCGTTTCATTATAGCGACGATGATACACCGGTGCTTTCTAATGTTACATTCGAGATTCCGGCAGGAAAATCCGTGGCTTTAGTCGGACCTTCGGGAAGTGGTAAGACGACGATCTGCTCTTTGCTTCCGAGATTCTATGATGTAACAGGCGGACGTGTTACGATTGACGGAAAAGATGTCCGGAATCTGACACTGGAAAGTCTGCGTAATCAGATCGGACTGGTACAGCAGGATGTGTATCTGTTCTGTGGAAGTATTAAAGAGAATATCGCATATGGGAAGCCGGGAGCATCTATGGAAGAGATTGAAGACGCAGCAAGGAAAGCGAACATTCATGATTTTATTATGGAACTGCCGGACGGATATGATACATTTGTTGGTGAACGTGGAACAAGACTTTCCGGCGGACAGAAACAGAGAATCTCGATTGCAAGAGTATTTCTTAAGAATCCGTCAATCCTGATTCTGGATGAGGCGACAAGTGCACTGGATAATGAGAGCGAACGCTGGATCCAGAAGAGTCTGGAAGAGCTTGCAAAGAACCGGACAACGATTACGATCGCGCATCGATTATCAACAATCCGCAATGCGGATGAGATCCTTGTAGTGGCAGATAATGGAATCGCAGAGCGTGGAACACATGAAGAACTGTTAAAACAGGGCGGAATCTATGCGCATTATAATGAGATGGGATAGGCAGAAGATAAGAAAAACGGAAGCTGCTCTGTGAGTAGAAACATAAAAATTATCAATAAAGAAATTTGCAAAAGAAAAAGATTGTCGTGAAAAGAATATATGATATAATTTACAAAGATATCAGCGGCAGAAAAGACAGTGCAAAACTGTAAAGGAACAGTAGAAATGATTGATATCAGTGAATAAAAACGGCCACAGAATAAGGCGGCAAATCATAAGAAACAGAGGTAGAATTATGGGAAAAATCAGAATTGGTATCGTTGGATATGGTAACATCGGACGCGGAGTAGAGCAGTCTATCAAGCGTAATGATGATATGGAATTAAAAGCAGTATTTACAAGAAGAGATCCTGCAAGTGTCAAGATCCAGACAGAAGGAGCAGAAGTAAAGCACTTTGACGATATGGAAGCTATGAAAGATGAGATCGATGTTATGATTCTCTGCGGCGGATCAGCAACAGACCTTCCGGTGATCGGACCTAAGGTAGCTGCATCTTTCAACACGATCGACAGCTTTGACACACACGCAAAGATTCCGGAGTATTTTGCAAATGTAGATAAAGCAGCAAAAGAAGGAAAGAATGTAAGTATTATCTCAGTAGGCTGGGATCCGGGAATGTTCTCTCTGAATCGTCTGTATGCAGAGTCTATCCTGGTACAGGGAAGCACTTATACATTCTGGGGAAAAGGGGTCAGCCAGGGACACTCTGATGCAATCCGCCGTATCGAAGGTGTGAAGAACGGAATCCAGTATACGGTACCGATCGAAGCAGCGGTTGACCAGGTAAGAAGCGGAAGCGAACCGGAGTTGACAACAAGACAGAAACATTTAAGAGAGTGTTATGTAGTAGCAGAAGAAGGAGCAGATAAAGCAGCCATTGAAGAGGCAATCAAGACAATGCCGAACTACTTCGATGAGTATGACACAACCGTAACATTTATCACAGAAGAAGAGTTAAAAGCAAATCACAGCAAGATGCCTCACGGTGGATTCGTGATCCGTACCGGTGAGACAGGATGCGAAGGCAACAAGCATGTGATCGAATATTCTCTGAAACTGGATTCCAACCCGGAATTCACAGGAAGTGTTCTGGTAGCTTATGCACGTGCTGCACACAGACTTTCTAAGAAAGGTGAATCAGGAGCAAGAAGCGTATTCGATATCGCACCGGCTATGCTGTCTCAGATGACACCGGAAGAGTTAAGAGCACATATGTTGTAAGAGATAATTAATAAAAATGTATACAAGTTCTATCGTAGACTATTAATGTTGTGATGGAATATAAGGAGCAGAAGTAAAAAAATCAGGCATCGGAGGCGAAATGAAAACTCGTTTCCGGTGCCTGATTTTGTAGAAACTACGGATGATGATTTTGCGGGTCTTTGACAATATTTCCATAAGAAAATGTAATGTGAAATTCCTCGTAAAGTTTTGATAAGGCGGAGAGTGCTTTTAGTAAAAGAAAGAAGCTATCTAAAATGAGAGCTTTTACGTACAATACCGAAACGTACGATCGGTCAGAATTCTCGCAAATATCAGTCCAAGCGGCAACATCACAATAATCATAATCGCAGAAGTGAACCATGAAACCGCATCCGTCAGGGACATAATCCCGAAATTATAAATCGCACGGTACAGGTAAAGTCCCGGAACCATGATCACGATAGAAGGCACGGTAAGCGAGATTCTTGGATATCCATTACTCTTTTTAATAAAAGAAGCAAGCAATCCGGCAGTCAGAGCCCCGATAAATGCGGCGGCGGCCGGAGGCATATGTGTGAAATCAACAAGTTCAAGCCGGAGTGTATTGGCAATGGCACCAATAAATGCAGCCGTTGCCGCCATCGAATGAGAACTGTTGAACATGATCGAGAAACCGAATACTCCGCAAAAGCTTGCAATCACACGGAAAATCAGACGGGCAGCAGCACTTAGATGCAGTGCCGTAAAATTGGCCGGTTCCAGATGCAGAAGTAAAGCCATGATCCATGCAAATAAAGTGGCAACCATAACGATAATGATTGCATAAGTAAGCCGCTCCAGTCCCGAACGCAGATCCAGCTTTGCAAGGTCGATCCCGCTTGTAATAAATGGAAATCCCGGGATGATGAACAGCATCGAGCAGATATAACCAGCTTCATGAAATTCTGGAATGTGAAAGACAAGTTCCGCAAGTTTCAGAAAGACTGCATAGGTAAAACATGCTGCTGAAACAGAGACTGCTATATTCAAAAACAGTGTGTAATTGTGTTTGATCAGTTTCGTCCGGATCAAATTACCAATCCCGGCGGCAATAAAAGCAAGAGCCATCTCAACCGGTCCGCCTCCGAGTAAAAAAGTAAAACCGCAGCAGGCAAGAGCTGCGGCAAGCCCCAGCTTTGCAGGTGAATAAAGAGCATGGATTTCTTCAATTTCATCCAGTCGTTTATGGATATCTTCACCGGTCATATGTGCTTCTTCTTCCGGAAAATGATCTACAAACTGTTCCATGCGGTAAAGCTTGGAGGTATTCACTCCCGTATTGGCAATAGTCAACGACTGGGAAATACAATCGTTTCCATCGAAACAGTTAAATACAATGGACATCAATCCCACGTCTACCGTACAGGTTACACCAAGCTCTTTGGAAAGCCGGTTCATGGAAGTCCGTACACGCCATGCACCGGTTCCACAGGAGAGCATGATTAACCCAACACGGCCGATGACGGAAGCTTTCTCGATCAGTCCGGCTTCTGCAATCAGCACATTACTGTCATCATTGGCGTAGTCATGCCATGGAATCTCCATATGATTTTTTTCCATAATATCAATAAAGTCAGAATTAGTTGTCTGCATAAATGATCGCCTCTGCTTTGGAAACGTGGCGTTCCAGATTTTTTAAGAAATGTGAATTCGGAAGGAAAACTCCGATCTCATCATAACGGGTATTATCTTCAACAAGAGAATCCTGTCCATAGAATACATAGGACATAGGAAGCTCTTTCTGAAGTTTTATGACAATATCCAGAATAGCAGAATAAGCTTCTGCTTCGGTTTCTTTTAATTTTACGGTATCCGGTAATTCACGGATCAACAGTACACCGTTATTCTTTTCCAGAATGTTTTGTTCCGGTTCCATATCGTCAGATGTATAAGAATGGCTGTAGCGGTATGCCTGTGCCAGAAAAATATTCTTTGGAGCTCCGAGATCTGTATATACCTCATGGAAATGACGGTATTCCCGTTCATGAATCGATCTCTTATAATTCAGGAAGTAACATTCCGTTTTCATCTGTCATGATCATCGGATTCTGTTTTCCGTCCGCATTGAACCGATAGGGAATCAGGAATGCATTTCTTAAAAGATCAAAGACTGTATTCTGACAGATAGCCATCAGAAACGCAGATAAATCCCGATTGCGATAAGAATTAAAAAGAGCCTGTGCAAATTCTGTAGAAGACGGAGAATCGGGAAGATCGACACCATCATTACTGAACAGATAACTGCAGAATGTTTCCATCAGTTTTTCACATGCCCATTTATCTTCGGATATTTTCTTAAATAAGATTTCTGATTTTTCTTCTCTGGGAAAAAGTGTTTTTTCCTCCATAATAAAGCGCTTCCTTTCATATTTTCATCCGAATAAATTATACAACTGTGATAAAGATAAGTGAAAACTATAATTGATATAATGGATATATGATTATGGTATGCCAGAGAAGTTATCGGTGGCAGCTTCTGTAGATAGTTGGTTGATGATTTGAAAGGGATATTTGATATAGTTTAAAACTATGGCAAATACACATTTTTTTGTATTATACAAGTTTATCAATACAAATTATAATAAATCTATCGATTGAGAACATCATCAAGAATATGAAAAATATAAAAGAAAGCCATCAAGGACAACAAAAAAGACAGAAAACATAAGTCCCTGGCGGCAAGGAGGAAATAATCATGAACACACCATTTCGTTACGACTTTGTAGGAAGTTTTTTACGCCCACAGAAATTAAAAGACGCAAGAAAGAATTTCGAAGAAGGGACAATCTCACAGGAAAAACTGACCGCAGTAGAAGATGAATGCATCCTGGAACTGGTGGCAAAGATTAAGGAACTTGGATATCATGTGATCACGGACGGAGAATTCAGAAGATCGACATGGCATCTGGATTTCATGTGGGGATTTGAAGGTATCGAGCATCAGAAGACAGTAGAGGGGAATACAACATTTGACGCAGAAGCTGCAATGATTGATGATACATACATGACGGGAAAGATTTCAGTAAAGAATCATCCTTTTGTAGAGCATTTCAAATTCATCAAAGCATTAGAAGATGAAAATACTGTCGCAAAACAGACTATCCCGTCACCGGGACAGTTCTATGCATACTTTACTGGGGCACAGCTTCTGAATACAACATTAGAAATCTATGGATCGGAAGAAGCATTTGCCGAGGATGTGATTAAGGCATACGGTGAATTCGTGCAGGAAATCTATGCAGCAGGCTGCCGTAACCTTCAGTTTGATGACTGCGTATGGGGCGGAATGGTAGATGCGAAGATGGCAGTTGCATTGACCGGAAGAACAGGACAGAGACTGGAAGATTACAAGAAACTCCTTCTGGAACTGAATAACCAGGTAGTAGCACAGGCACCGGAAGATCTGGTGATCAATACACATGTATGCCGTGGAAATTATCATTCTACATTCTTCAGTTCCGGAGCATATGATTCCGTAGCGGATTTGTTATTCGGAGAAGAAAATGTAAATGCATATTATCTGGAATATGACGACAAGAGATCCGGCGGATTTGCACCACTTGCAAAGGTATCCGGCGATAAGAAGGTCGTACTTGGACTTATAACAACCAAGACACCGGAACTGGAAGACAAAGAAAAAGTAATCTCAAGAATCCACGAAGCAGCAAAATATGTTCCGCTTGACCGCTTATACTTAAGTCCGCAGTGCGGATTTGCATCCTGCGAGATCGGTAATAAGCTGACAGAAGAAGAACAGTGGGCAAAGCTTAAGCTTGTAAAAGAGATTGCCGACGAAGTCTGGTCAGACAGATAAGCCAGAACAGATTGGCCATAAGCCAGCCGATACCGGTAGCAATGGCAAGGGCTGCCAGCCAGAAATGAGGGAAGAAGAACCAGGTTAAGATTACGCGAAGTGCAATCTGGAGCGTACTTCCGGCTAACGTCAGAACCATTTTCCCAAGTCTGTTATAAGTACCGGTGAAGGTTCCGCCGGCAGGAAAATTTCTGGAATTTATCAGAACAGAAGGTCTGATGCCATAAACGTACAATTCGTTATGGAGACAATAAAAATCGTTCTGTCATCTGGAAGTATGATATACTGATAACAAGACCTGCAAAAAAAGATGGAGGTGGACTACATGGATGTTGCAACGATGGTAGCGATTAATAACCTGAATATGGTTACGGTGATGGCAGTACAGGCGGCAAATAATGTAATCACGATCGTAAATGGAGAAAGGATGGAAGAAGATATGGATGGTTCAATGTTAGATCAGTATATGGGAAAAGATTGTACGGTAAGTCTGTTCAACGAAGTAGGAGCAATCAAAGGAAAGCTCATGGGCGCAGATATACAGTGGGTAAAGGTTGATACCAAGAAGGGAACACAGCTGATTAACAGAAATATGGTACGGAATATTACTTTTGATAATAAATAGAATGAATAAAAATAGTTGTTTCGAAAAAAGTCAGAAATCAGAAAAAATGAGTTGACATTTCGTGCAGGTGTTTCTATACTTAAACATGTGGATAAAACACGGGGAGCTTGTGTACCAGGCTGAGAGGAAGTTAAGAACTTCGACCCATATACCTGATTTGGATAATGCCAACGTAGGAATGTATGACGTAGATTTTAGGAGAGATGCATTTAGTTGGTATCTCTCTTTTTTGTTGCTATGTGACGTAAATCAGGAACAATAGAATATCGGATAAGTTGAGAGTGAACGAGAGTTCACGAAGGGGTGCACCACCACGGGTGTATTTACTTCGTGAACTCTTTTTTTATCTGACAAGTACTTTTGAAAGTATGATCCGGGAAAGGAGAACGCATGATTATCGTAAATGGAAAAGAAATCAATCTGACAGAGGATACGACTGTTGCAGAATATCTGGAACAGAATCAGTATCAGGTAAAAAGAATCGCTGTAGAGTTAAATGGAGATATTCTTCCGAAATACAGCTATTCCGATACCATGTTAAAAGACGGCGACCGTCTGGAAGTTGTGACATTCGTAGGAGGAGGCTAACATTCATGGAAGAAACCGGATTAGAAAATATGACGGAGAATATAGAGAAAGAAAAAGTACTTAGTAAAGAAGCGATTGTGGCAGCACTAAATGAGAGACATTCTCCGGAGAAACAGAAACTTCTGTCAGCGGGGAGGGTTGCGATCGCCGGGCTTGGCGGATTGGGGTCAAACGTGGCATATGCACTTGCAAGAATCGGAGTCGGCCATCTACATCTGATTGATTTTGATGTGGTGGATATCACGAATCTGAACCGGCAGCAGTATTTTATGGAGCATATCGGGATGTATAAGACAGATGCGCTGAAATCATTATTGTTAAAGATCAATCCATATCTGGATATCGATACAGATTGCATAAAAGTCACAGAAGAAAATCTTACGAAATTATTTTGTGACGACCTGATTGTGTGTGAAGCATTCGATAATCCAGAAGCAAAAGCAATGCTGGTAAATGGAATACTGGAACATTTTCCGGAAAAGAAACTGGTATCGGCAACCGGTATGGCAGGATACGGAAGCAGTAATACGATTCGCACACAGAAGTTAATGAAGAACTTTTACCTGTGCGGAGACCGCGAGACGGCACCAACGTATGGAAATGGCCTGATGGCACCAAGAGTTGCAATCTGTGCAGCACATGAGGCGAATATGATCACACGTCTGATCCTTGGAGAAGAGGATGTGTAGGAAGACAGGTAAGAAACATAAGATTCATGCCGCAAAAAAAGATAGATAAATAAAAAAGCATGAGCAGAAAATAATAGGAAAGAAGGTCCTGATTATGGATAAAAAAGAAATAAAAAATACAGATACATTTACACTTGGAGGAAAAGAGTTTACTTCTCGTTTTATATTAGGTTCAGGAAAATTTTCACTGGATTTGGTGAAAGCATGTGTGGAAAAAGCAGGGGCACAGATTATCACACTGGCACTCCGTCGTGCAAATGAAGGCGGTCTGGCAAATATTCTGGATTATATTCCGGAAGATGTGACACTTCTTCCGAATACATCAGGAGCCAGAAATGCAGAAGAAGCGGTACGTATTGCCAGACTTTCCAGAGAAGTCGGATGTGGCAATTTCGTCAAAGTGGAAGTGGTAAGAGATTCGAAATATCTCCTTCCGGATAATTATGAGACGATCAAAGCTACAGAAATTCTTGCAAAAGAAGGATTCGTGGTTATGCCGTACATGTATCCAGATCTGAATGCTGCAAGAGATCTTGCAAATGCCGGTGCAGCATGTATCATGCCGCTTGGCGCACCGATCGGATCAAATAAAGGGCTTAGCACAAAAGACTTTATTCAGATCCTGATCGATGAGATTGATCTGCCGATCATCGTAGATGCCGGAATCGGACGTCCGTCCCAGGCATGCGAGGCAATGGAGATGGGAGCAGCCGCAGTTATGGCAAATACAGCAATTGCGACTGCGGGAGATGTACCGGCGATGGCAGAAGCATTTAAGAAAGCAATCGAAGCGGGCAGAAGTGCATACCTTTCCGGACTTGGAAGAACGATCGAGCGCGGTGCAAGTGCTTCGTCACCTCTGACAGGATTTTTGCAGGATTAGGAGGAATGACTGATGGAAACAAAGCATGAAGATACACATATCAATGAAAGCATTCTAAGTGAGGAGATTCTGGAAGACCAGAAGAAGAACCGGATTGATCACATGACTTATCTTCCGGGTATGGAGGATATCGGATCAGAGATCCTCGACCAGGTCGTAACAGCGATGGAAGCTTACGATTATAATACATATACAGCAGAAGATGTAAAACGTGCACTGGCACATGCAGAGCGCACACCGGAAGATTTTCAGGCGTTATTGTCACCGGCAGCACTGCCATTTCTGGAGGAAATAGCGCAGGCAGCGCAGATCGAGACGAGAAAACATTTTGGTAACAGTGTCTATATGTTCACACCAATCTATATCGCAAATTATTGCGAGAACTATTGCATTTACTGTGGTTTTAATTGCCATAACAAAATCAACCGTGCACAGTTAAATGCGGAAGAGATCGAAAAAGAGATGGCGGCGATCGCAGAGACAGGTCTTCAGGAAATCCTGATTCTGACAGGAGAAAGCCGTAACAAATCTACAGTAGAATACATCGGTGAAGCATGTAAGATCGCTAGAAAATATTTTAAAGTTATTGGTCTGGAGGTTTATCCGGTAAATTCAGACGAATACGCATATCTGCATGAATGTGGGGCAGATTATGTAACGGTATTTCAGGAGACATATAACTCAGATAAATATGAGACACTTCATCTTGCAGGGCATAAGAGAATCTACCCGTATCGTGTAAATGCACAGGAAAGAGCATTGAAAGGCGGTATGCGCGGAGTTGGATTCGGAGCACTTCTGGGGCTAGATGATTTCAGAAAAGATGCATTTGCGACCGGATATCATGCTTACTTATTACAGAGAAAATATCCACATGCAGAGATCGCATTTTCTTGTCCGAGACTTCGTCCGATCATCAATAATGATCGGATCAATCCGATGGATGTGCATGAACCGCAGCTTCTTCAGGTAGTGTGTGCATACCGCCTGTTTATGCCATTTGCAAGCATCACGGTTTCGACAAGAGAGTGTGAAAGAGTCCGCGATAATCTGGTGAGTATTGCTGCAACGAAGATATCTGCAGGCGTAAGTACCGGTATCGGAAGTCATGTAGAAGATATCGAAGACAAGGGTGACGATCAGTTTGAAATCTCGGATGGACGTTCGGTGGATGAGGTCTATCAGGCACTTCTGAAACACAATCTTCAACCGGTGATGAGTGATTATATTTATGTGTAACAGGGAGCATCTTGTGTTAAAAACATGCCGAATACAGCTGAAAGGAGTTGTCAGTGATAAAATCTGTAAACAATCAGGACTTTAAGATCATTGCAGTCAGCAATCGGAAATTATGCAACCGCCCGTTTTTAGAGCAGATAGAAAGAGTCTGCAAGATACATCCGGAAGCTGTGATCTTAAGAGAAAAAGATCTGACAGAAGAGGAATATGGGACATTGGCAAAAGAAGTAATGAATATTTGCAGCCGTTATCAGGTGTCTTGTATTCTTCATAATTTCTGGAGGACTGCACTAGAACTGGGATGTACATCTGTACATCTGCCACTTCCGATTTTGCAAAAAATAGCTGATGAAGAAAAGAAAAAATTTACAAAGATTGGAATTTCCATACATTCTGTAGAAGAAGCGAAAGAAGCAGAGCAATTGGGAGCTTCCTATCTTACAGCAGGGCATATCTATGCGACAGATTGTAAGAGGGGATTACCGCCAAGAGGATTGGGATTTTTAAAAGAAGTTTGCCGGGAAGTCAGCATTCCGGTGTATGGAATAGGCGGAATAAAGTTCGATGAAGAACAGTGGAATGATATGAAAAAATGTGGAGTAGTTGGAGGATGTGTTATGTCCGGAATGATGGAAATATAGTAATCGAAATAAAACAGCTCATTTTTAAAAGAGCAGGAAAGCCTTCTGAGTCGGTACTCGGAAGGCTTTTGCTTTGCACTGGCATATAAGTGCATATCAGATAGTACTTTACAAAATTATTTCTAAGTGTTATATTAATACAAAAATGAATAGTTCAAAATTGAAATAAAAAGGAGACCTACATATATGAACACAGGAATCGAATTTGCAGAAAAGCTGTCAAAGGCATACAGTGAGACCTGCAAACCGTTATGCCATGAACTGAATATTCCACAGACCGCATTTGACATCTTACTTTTCCTGGCGAACAACCCAGAATACAAAACTGCCAGAGACATCGTAGAAATACGAAAAATTAAAGCCAATCTTGTATCGGTAAATGTGGATAAACTCGTGAATGAAGGCTATCTGGAGCGGAAAAGTGTAGAAGGTGACCGAAGAAAAGTCAATCTGATCTGTACAGAAAAGTCAAAAGAGATTATCCAAGAAGGACAGAAACTTCAGCAGTCGTTCGTTGAAAAACTATTTGAAGGAATGGATGAAGATACAAGAAAAGCACTTCAAAAAGGAATGGCGCATATGGAAGCGAATATAGAGAAGATGTTGGAGGAAAAGAACTAGATGAATACAATATTAATGATTATCGTAACATTTTTCGCGGGGATGGGAGCCGGACTCGGAACCGGATTTGCAGGAATGAGTGCGGCGGCAGTGATCAGTCCGATGCTGATCACATTTCTTGGAATGGATCCATATATGGCAGTCGGAATTGCACTTTCATCAGATGTACTTGCAAGCGCAGTATCTGCCTATACATATGGAAAGAATAAGAATCTGGATGTGAAGAATGGTCTGATCATGATGGTCAGCGTACTTACTTTTACCGTTGTGGGAAGTTATGTGTCCAGTCTGGTACCATCTACAACGATGGGAAATTTCTCGGTATTTATGACATTCTTGCTCGGCATTAAGTTCATCGTAAAACCTGTCATGACAACAAAAGAAGCCATGGAAAAAGTATCGCCGAAGAAACGTGCGGTGCAGTCGTTAATCTGTGGTGTCATGATCGGATTTATCTGTGGATTTATCGGTGCCGGAGGCGGTATGATGATGCTTTTGATCCTGACCTCTGTCCTGGGCTATGAGCTTAAGACGGCGGTAGGAACGAGTGTGTTCATCATGACATTTACTGCCTTTACCGGTGCAGTTTCGCATTTCGCAATCGGGGGAATGCCAAATATAGCGGTGTGGATCTTATGTATTGTGTTCACACTGTTGTGGGCAAGGATTGCGGCAGTATTTGCGAATAAGGCAACACCGAAGACATTGAACCGGGCGACGGGTGTGATATTAGTGGTTCTTGGGATTGTGGTTATGGCGTTTTCTATTTTAAATTAATAGAGAGCAGGAAGAAATTAATATTATAGGAGAGAATAAAAGGTATTAATAGAAAAATAATATGATGTTTTGTTTATTATGCATTCTACAGGGACTGCCGGTGGTAGGTCCTGTAGAAAGAAAAACATCGCTTATGATTCTTTAATATTTCCATTCTCTATATTTTCTTTGAGTATCTGGTCTGTTACTTTATATAAAGTCTCAGATCCCAGCTGCGTTTTCCGTTGTCTTCCGTATACCTGTTCGGAAGTAACCTGATGCTCACGCCAGTCGCCACCGCCGTTACTGTTATTGAGAAGCAATGGCTGCAGGTTATCCAGGGAATGTGCAAATTTGGATTCCGGTGTCCGGTAATTTTCGAATTCATCAAAGAGTGCAGTCAGTTCTTTTTTCTGATCTTCTGGTAACAGTGAGAAGATCCGTTCTTTGGCAGCATCTTCACGTGCTTTCTGCGTCTTTAATCCTTCTGTATCGTAGGCATAAGTATCTCCGGCGTCAATTTCCACAATGTCATGGATCAGGCACATGATCATAACTTTTGCGATATCGACGGGTTCATTGGCATAATCTTTTAACAGGTATGCCATAATTGCCATATGCCAGGCATGTTCCGCATCGTTTTCACGTCTTCCGTGTCCGGAAAGGTGGGTTTGTCTTAATATATTCTTTTCTTTATCAATTTCGAGAATGAAATCAAGTTGTTGTTTTAATCTTTCATTCATGTTGAATTCCTCCTTGTATGATTGGTACGAACAAACTATAAGATAGTATAACATAAATGAAAGTAGGATGAAAAGCAAAAACACATAAAACATATAAAACATATTGACTTGATAGGAAAACGGTGTTAAACTCCAGTTATTAAAAGATAAAAGAGCTCAGAAGGCAGGTGCAGGAAGTAATGAAACAGATATTATGCTTTGGGGATTCGAATACGTGGGGGTTAGATGGAGAGACCGGAAAGCGTTTTCCGTGGGAAGAACGATGGACCGGAATCTTACAGGAAAAACTGGCGGACCGAGATATTAGAATTGTTGAGGAAGGTCTGTGTGGAAGAACGACCATATTTGAAGATCCGCTTCGCTTGGGAAGACGGGGAACAGAATTGCTTCCGACATTATTGGAGACGCACACGCCGGATGCAGTCGTATTGATGCTTGGAACGAATGACTGCAAAACCATATTCGGAGCGTCAGAAGAAATCATCGGAAAAGGAATTGCCAGGTTACTTGAACAGATTAATCAGTATACAGATAAGATGAAGGTTCTTGTGATATCTCCGATCTATCTGGGAGAAAAGGTATGGCAGGACGGATATGATCAGGAATTTTCGCCAGAATCTGTAGAAGTATCAAAGAAATTAGAACCGGTATATGAAAAAGTGGCCGGAAAGTATGGCAAACGATTCATGCGGGCAGCAGATTATGCGAGTCCGTCGGAAGCGGATCAGGAGCATATGGATGGACAGAGTCATAAGATTCTTGCAGATGCGATTTATAGAAAATTAGAAGCAGAGATTTTGTAGAAAAGATAAAAATCCGTTGTCAGTCAATGGCATCTCCTGTTTTACTGGATTTTCAGTAAAGGGAGCATATCAGGATAAGACAACGGGTTTTCTGCTATCTTTTGGATGTAACTTCTGCAACGGATTTTCCGGTGATTTATTCCATTACCGTACTTTTGGCATCGATAGCGGTAAACACTCCTGCAAGAATGAAAATGGCCCCAAGATATCCCATTTCCGTGAGCTTCTCATGCAGGAAGATGAAGGAAAAAATCGCTGCAAAGATCGGTTCCAGGGAGAACAGGAATCCGGTATTCTCCGGTGTTGTATATTGCTGCACAACAGTTTGTACAACGAATCCGTAAGCTGAGGACAAGAGAGCAAGTCCAAGAACGGAGATCCAGTCCAACGTGGTGCTCGGAAATATCGGGGATCCGAACACCAGCAGACCGATTATGGAATAAAGACAGGTAAAGCCCTGCTGGTAGACTCCGAGTGCAAGTGGATCTACCTGTCTGGTAAAATAGCTGTTTAATACAATATTGATTGAATAACTGAAAGCCGAAAGCATACAAAGCAGCGTTCCGGGCTTGACAGCAAATATATCACCGCCGTTGATCAGTACCATTCCGATTAATACGATAATGATTCCAAGCCTGACATGATGCTCCGGAAGTCTCCGGGAAATAACTGCATGAATGACCGGAACAAGCACAACGGTGGTGCTGAGGATGAATCCACTCTGAGAAGCAGTGATCGTATTTAATCCGTAAAGGATTGGCGTAAGGTTTGTAAAAAGCAGAAAGCCGGTGATGGCACTGTAGAGTAAAAGTCTTTTATTAACTTTCAGTAACCTTTTGAAATAAGGCTACCGCAATTCCACTGGCTTTAGACGGTGGGTTAAGGTAGCCAAAAATCAGAAATTATTGTATACTCATGGCATGGGAACATGGAAATCTAAAAACAGACACAAATACCTATTACAATATCACATTATTTTTGTCTGTAAATATAGGAAGAAATTACTGGTTTCGAGGCAGATATCAGATGATATAAAACAGTTTTCGTATGAGATATGTCAGAGACACAGTGTGATAATAAGATATATGGAAAAGATATCCCCAATATTTACGAAAACAATTCTGGAAAGAACATACCTTTTGGACAGATGGATATTTTGCCTGTAGTGTAGGAAATGTATCGGAAGAAATGCTGAAGAGATATATAGAAAATCAAGGTTGAGAAAGAAGGTGACAGTGGATGTTAAAGGCATATAAATATAGAATATATCCAAATAATGAGCAGAAAATACAGATTGCAAAAACATTTGGCTGTTGCCGTTTTGTATATAATCAGACA
>ENA-OPYX01000353-OPYX01000353.1-human-gut-metagenome-genome-assembly--contig:-NODE-353-length-27477-cov-4.308080_pt1 | contig 27477 bp, 25 predicted proteins | sample MGYA00242639_ERZ504486 | MGnify/ENA primary metagenome ERZ504486 (study PRJEB26092, sample SAMD00036296) | human gut metagenome | host: Homo sapiens | study: EMG produced TPA metagenomics assembly of... | reverse complement strand
AATAACTGCATAAGGCATGGGAAAAGCCCCTGTTCTTATCAAAATCAACAGCAACCAAGGACCGGTTCTTGTTATTGCAGTCTTTTTCCGGTATGCCGAGGTATTTTCCCCCGTCATATTCTTAAAGAAGCGGCTGAAAGTACCCACACTTCAAAGCCCAAAATCACCGATATCTCTTTGATGCTGTGCGAGGTATGCAGCAACAGCCGTTTCGCTTCGGTCACCACTCGTTCTTGTATAATCTTCAAAGGGGAAGGCATACCGTAGGCGGCAAATAAATTGGAAAGCGTCTTGGGAGAACGATGCAACAAAGCAGCATATGCCTGTACCTGTTTTTTCTCCTTGAAGTGATTGTCCACCAACACATAATAACGCTGGATGATGTCAAAACCTTTTTCATTAACCGGAAAGCCGGACAACTGCTTACGGGCCAGCCGGGTACACAGAATGATGAAACGTTTCAACAGCAGGCGGAGCATTTCTCCCTGCAGGTTATCCCGCAGGATGTATTCGGTAACCATTCTGTCCACCACCTCGTGCAACAGTTCGGAATCGGCTATCGGGAGCCGCAGATGCACTATACCGGAAGTTCCGTTAAACAGCACTCCGCTGCACGATACTTCTTTCTCGTGCTTGTAAATGCCGTAAAAATTCTCGTTGAAAAGAAGAGCAAGATACCTGCCCGATACATTCTTGAACTCCGTGCGGTGAAGATTACTCACAGAGATGATTTCATCCTGCTCCATCTCTATTTCCACATGGTCTACTATCAATGTCAGTTTGCCTTCCTGGACCCATATAAACTTATACAGACTACCATTGTCACAGATGACCCTGTCTGTGTGAAACGCTTCAGTCAGTATCATCGTTTCCTGCAAAGATGTATCGTATGCGTAATTCATCATGGCTAAACTGTTTTGTGCATTTCTTTCTGTTGGTTTATACAAAGATAGTGATTTTCACTTATATTAAACCACCCTGTTATTGCACAGTCCAGAAGCAATACACATAATTAACAATCTGATTTACAACGCATAGCACATATCACAATGTAAAGAGGAGGCAAAGTATCAGAAGAAAAAGGAATTTTTGCCATCATTTTAGGAAATCTAGCTATGATATAACCCTACAGGGAATTCGTCAACCATTAAAATAAGCGTATCTTTGTACCAAGAGATTTCCTTCTATAATCTAGACGAAAAAGAACACTTGATTCTTTTAACCTGAACTTTGGACTTTGATTTTCTCCCAATAAGGATTTCTCTCATAATAAATTCAGATTTTATCCCGCCGGGAGGCAAGATAAGGTCATGCAAAAAAATCTCCCAAAAAAGAAGAGGGTGTCCACCATTGAAACGGACACCCTCTATTATGTGTATAACCTACATTGCCGGAAACCATTTATTTCGCTGTTTCCTCCATCGTGTTTGCAGGTTTCTCAATACCTTCGCTTGTAGCACGTTCCTCCATACGCTGGATACGTGCGTCAAGATCGGGATGAGTAGAGAACAACTGATTCAGCTTGCTGCTTTTCTTTGCTCCTGCCTCTTCTTGCAATTTTTTCAATTTCTGGAATGACAATGCCATCGCCCAAGGATTCTTACCTGCTTTCTTCAGAAATTCGTAACCGTAATCATCGGCGGCGCGTTCCTGTTTTGTGAATAAGTAGCATTGACCAATGCCTCTCCCAAGTCACCCAACTGGGAATCTGTCAGAGCAGCCGCTTTTCCTCCTTGTGATGAAATACCATCTTTCAATGCCGATGTCAGCAATGCGGTACGGAAGCCGTTCTTTGAGTCCTTGTGTGCCACATGGCCCTACCTCATGGCCTATTACCCCCCAACAGTTCTTCGTCTGTCATGATATCCATCAATGAAGAGAATACCCGCACACTACCGTCTGCACAGGCGAACGCATTTACATCAATCACATAATATACTTTGAAATTCAGCGGCATCCCTTCCACTTCGGTCAACCCTTCAGTCAGTTTTTTCAAACGGACAGTATACGGATCATCGTCTGCACAAACCTGATTATGCTTATCCATCCAGTCAATGTACTCCTTTACATACTCTGTCATCTGTTCATCGGTCAAAGTCACCGCCTTTGCAGCCTTCACGGCTCCCCCCACTGCCTTCTTCAAATTAAACTGGGCCATTGCAGGAGTTACCCCCGCCAAGCATAACAGCATGACGGCCACCTTTAATAATGCTTTTTTCATTTTTGTGTGTTTTAGATTAAACGCTTCATTTTATTTCTTAAGAAACGGTACAAAAGAACACATTTTTATTCTATCTACCAATCTTTACAAGAATATTTTTGCCAACGCCCCGCCTCAAGCACCCGCCGGAAAGTGAAAAGCCATCGCGAATCCACTTCGCGATGGCCCTTACCCATTTTATATACACCTTTAAACAAAATGATACTCACGCCCTAATTCACTAACCCCTTGCGGGCATGAGCTGATCTTTTTCTTATTTATTTGCGCGGGCTTCTGCAATGTAGCCTAATGCCTCTTTACATTTTGCAGTTACATACGCCCAGTCTTCTGCGGCTACCTTGTCGCCAGGGAACAATTTAGAACCCATACCTACACAGAACACACCTGCCTTAATCCAAGAAGTCAGATTTTCCTGAGTCGGTTCCACACCACCGGTTACCATCAGTTTAGACCAAGGCATCGGAGCCAGCAGACCTTTAACCAATTTTGCTCCCAATACATCACCCGGGAATATTTTGCAAAGATCGCAACCTACTTCCTGAGCGAAACCCACCTCGGACACGCTTCCGCATCCCGGAGTATAAGCCACCAAACGACGGTTGCACACTTTAGCGATTTCAGGATTGAACAACGGACCTACCACAAAGCAAGCACCCAATTGCAAGTAAAGAGCGGCAGTAGCAGGATCAACGATAGAACCTACTCCCATAGCCATTTCAGGACACTCCTTTGCCGCGTATTTCACAACTTCCGCAAATACCTCATGAGCAAAGTCACCACGGTTTGTAAATTCGAATGCACGAACTCCGCCGTCATAACAAGCTTTCACCACTTTCTTTGCCACTTCTGCATCTTTATGGTAGAATACAGGAACCATTCCGGTTGAACCAATCTTGTCCAACACAGCTATTTTATCAAAACGAGCCATAATGTTATATTTTAGTTTAAATGAAAGATAGGAACACAAATGATACAAATAAAACATGTATCAAAAATTTGCGTTATTTGCGTCATTCGTGTTCCTATAAAAAACAAATTTAGCGTTGTACACGTCCGCTGGCATCGCCACCGGCCAATGCTTCCACTTCATCTACAGATACCAGGTTGAAGTCACCGTTGATAGTATGCTTCAAAGCAGAAGCGGCAACAGCAAATTCAAGGGCGGCACCCTGATTCGGTTTGGTCAGCAGACCGTGAATGATACCTCCGGAGAATGAGTCGCCACCACCTACCCGGTCAATAATCGGGTTGATGTCATAGCGTTTTGATTCATAAAATTCTTCTCCGTTGTAAATCATAGCCTTCCAACCGTTATGAGTAGCCGAGAATGATTCGCGCAAGGTAGAAACCACATATTTAAAGCCGAATTCTTTTGCCATAGCCTTGAAGATTCCTTTGTAACCTTCCGCATTGGTTTCACCGGCTTCCACATTCGCTTCCGGTTTGAAGCCCAGACAAAGTTCGGCATCTTCTTCGTTACCTATACATACATCTACATACTGCATCAACGGTTTCATGATAGACTGTGCTTTTTCTTTTGTCCACAGTTTCTTGCGGAAATTCAAGTCTACAGACACAGTAACACCATGACGTTTTGCAGCTTCACAAGCCAGCTTGGTCAGTTCAGCAGCCTTGTCAGAAATAGCCGGAGTGATACCTGACCAATGGAACCAGTCCGCACCTTCCATGATAGCATCAAAATCGAAATCGCAAGGATCGGCTTCGGCGATAGCCGAGTGGGCACGGTCATAAATTACTTTGCTAGGACGCATGGAAGCTCCTGTTTCCAGATAATAGATACCTACGCGGTCGCCACCACGACTGATGAAATCGGTCTTCACACCATATTTACGCAATGCATTCACAGCAGACTGTCCAATTTCGTGTTTCGGCAATTTAGTTACGAAATAAGCTTCGTGACCGTAGTTCGCGCAACTCACCGCTACGTTCGCTTCACCACCGCCATAAACAACATCAAATGAATCCGACTGCACAAAACGTGTGTTTCCCGGAGTTGACAATCTCAACATAATTTCACCTAAGGTTACTACTTTTCCCATAATTTCGTGATTTTAAATTGTTATATATTATTCGTTTAACTTTCAACCCAATTAAATACTGGTTTACATATCCATAGACGAATCACATCGTAACCTTGTACTCAACAGACCACTCAAATAATTCATCCAGTGTGCGTGCACAAAGGTACTATTTATTTTTTAAACCAAAAAATTGTTATATATTTGTATCGCAAAAAAAATAAATTATCAGTGTGCACGAGCACAATATATATAATTAAGGTATGAATAAACTGCCCGAAAGAATCAGAATCAAGGATATCGCGCGCCTGGCAGATGTGTCAGTCGGCACAGTAGACCGTGTATTGCATGGCCGCACAGGGGTATCCGAAGCCAGCCGGAAACGGGTGGAAGAAATATTGAAGCAACTGGATTACCAGCCCAATATGTATGCCAGCGCATTGGCATCCAACAAAAAGTATCTGTTTGTCTGCCTGCTGCCACAGCACAAGGAAGGCGATTACTGGACCGATGTGGAACTGGGGATGAAAAGAGCCGTAGAAACCTTTTCGGATTTCCACATCACCCTGTCCGTGATGTACTATGACCAATATGAATATTCCTCCTTCATCAATGCCGGTGAGGAAATACTGAAACAAGAGCCGGACGGCGTATTGCTCGCCCCCACTATTCCTGAGATGACGGCCAGATTCACCGACAAATTACAAGAACGGGAAATACCTTATATATTTATAGACTCCAACGTGGCCAGTCTGAATCCGCTGGCATTCTTCGGGCAGAAATCCGACCAAAGCGGATACTTTGCCGCCCGCATGGCCATGATGTTGGGAGAATGTCCCAAAGAAATCGTTATCTTCAGACAAATCAACGAAGGCCGCCTGGGATCAAACCAGCAGGAAAACCGTGAAAAAGGATTCAGAAAATATATGCAGGAGCATTTTCCCGACTGCAAGATAGTGGAACTGAACCTCTACGCCAAGCGTCCGGACGAGGACGAGGCGCTGATGAACCGCTTTTTCCAAGAGAACCCACAGGTTACGTGCGGCATCACTTTCAACTCGAAAGTGTACATTATAGGAGAATATCTCATCGGGCACAACATGAAAAATTTCAAACTGATTGGGTACGATTTATTACACCGGAACGTCTCTTGTCTGAAAGAGGGCGCAGTGGATTTCCTGATTGCTCAGCAACCTACCGCACAAGGATACAGCGGCGTAGAGAGCCTGTGCAATCACCTGATCTTCAAGAAAGAGGTGAAACAATGCAATTACATGCCCATCACCTTGCTTGCGGTGGAGAACGTGGATTTCTATCTGGACGCGCATAAAAAGTAAATCTGATAACTAAAAATAGAAATGGAAACAAAGTATTTGAAAATCAATCCGGCTGATAACGTAGTGGTGGCTATCTCGGATTTAAAAGCAGGCGAGGCCATCACGGTAGACGGTCATGCCATCACGTTGAAGGAAGACGTGCCTGCCGGCCATAAGGTGACACTGAAAGATTTCGCCCAAGGCGAGAATATCATCAAGTATGGTTACCCCATCGGCCATGCCGTGACTGCCGTGGAACAAGGACGCTGGATCAATGAAACCCAGATAAAGACAAACCTTGCCGGACTGTTGGATTACACCTACAATCCGGTCAGCGTAGACCTCAATATCCCGAAGAAAGACCTGACGTTCAAAGGATACCGCCGCAAAAACGGTGATGTAGGTATCCGTAACGAGGTATGGATTATCCCCACCGTGGGTTGTGTAAACGGTATCATCGGACAACTGGCCGAAGCGTTACGCCGCGAAACCAACTGCGAAGGTGTGGACGCTATCGTGGCATTCCCTCACAACTATGGCTGTTCACAGCTGGGCGATGACCACGAGAATACCAAGAAAATTCTCCGCGACATGATTCTGCATCCTAATGCAGGAGCCGTACTGATTGTCAGTCTGGGCTGCGAGAACAACCAGCCGGATGTTTTCCGCGAGTTTCTGGGAGATTACGACACAAACCGCGTAAAGTTCATGGTAACCCAGAAAGTGGGGGATGAATTTGAAGAGGGTATGAAGATTCTGCGTGAACTGTACACCAAAGCCAAGACCGATGTACGCGAGGATGTTCCTTTGTCCGAGTTGCGTGTAGGCTTGAAATGCGGCGGTTCGGATGGCTTCTCAGGTATCACCGCCAATCCGTTGCTGGGTATGTTCTCCGACTTCCTGATTGCACAGGGCGGTACTTCCGTACTGACGGAGGTTCCCGAAATGTTCGGTGCGGAAACCATCCTGATGAACCGTTGCCGCACCAAGGAACTGTTCGAGCAGACCGTACACCTGATTAATGACTTTAAGGAATATTTCCTGTCACACGGCGAGCCAGTGGGCGAAAATCCGTCACCGGGCAACAAGGCAGGTGGTATCTCCACCCTGGAAGACAAAGCGTTGGGATGTACCCAAAAATGCGGCAAAGCATACGTTGACGGAGTTATGGGCTATGGCGACCGCCTGAAAGTGAAAGGTTTGAACTTGCTTTCCGCACCGGGCAACGATTTGGTAGCTGCCACCGCCCTCGCCTCCTGCGGCTGTCACATGGTGCTCTTCACTACCGGCCGCGGTACTCCGTTCGGTACGTTTGTTCCTACCATGAAGATTTCCACCAACTCCACTCTGGCTAAAAACAAACCGGGATGGATTGACTTCAATGCCGGAGTCATCGTAGAAAACGAACCGATGGAAAAGACCTGCGAACGCTTTATAGACTATATCATCCGTGTTGCCAGCGGAGAACCGGTAAACAATGAAAAGAAGAATTATCGTGAAATCGCCATCTTCAAGACAGGCGTGACACTATAATCCAATTTTATCCCCAACTTTCCCAATACCCTTACAGCCCTGCCTTCCCTGTTACGAAGGTGGGGCTGTGACCTTTTTCCCCCATATATTGTTATACAGCAAGTCTTTTTGTAACTTTGCACCTCATTTTATAAAATACAAATTCATGAACGGTGAAAAATTAACTCCAATAACCAATAAGCCCAGTCTATGGGCACTCAGTCCACTGCTGGTATTTCTATGCCTGTATCTGGTGACTTCCATCATTGTAAACGACTTCTATAAAGTCCCCATCACGATTGCTTTCATGGTATCCTCGGTCTATGCGGTATGCATCACCAAAGGCCTGAGCCTGAATGAGCGAATGCTGCAATATTCCATCGGCGCAGCCAACAAGAACATCATGCTGATGATCTGGATTTTCATCCTGGCAGGCGCATTCGCCCAAAGTGCCAAAGATATCGGGGCCATTGACGCGACCGTCAACCTTACGCTTCTCCTGCTACCGGACAATCTGCTGCTGGCAGGCATCTTCCTGGCTGCCTGTTTCATCTCACTCTCCATCGGAACCTCGGTAGGAACCATCGTGGCACTAGTCCCCGTGGCAGCAGGCATCGCAGAGAAAACCGACATGAACCTGGCCTTCATGACAGGTATCGTGGTGGGAGGAGCCTTCTTCGGCGACAACCTTTCGTTCATTTCGGATACTACTATCGCCGCCACCCGCACCCAAGGATGCGCCATGCGTGACAAGTTCCGGGTGAACTTCATGATAGCCCTTCCGGCCGCCCTGATGGTTTTCGGCTACTACATCTTCAGGGGAATGGACGTGATGACCACCCATGACATCCAGTCGGTGGAATGGATCAAAGTCCTCCCCTATCTGGTTGTGCTGGGAACCGCCATAGCAGGGATGAATGTAGCACTCGTACTGATACTGGGCATCGCCACAACGGGAGTGATCGGCCTGCTCACAGGCAGTATCAGCCTGTTCGACTGGCTTGGCTCCATGGGCACAGGAATCACCGGAATGGGCGAACTCATCATCATCACCCTGATGGCAGGCGGTATGCTGGAACTGATCCGCTTTAACGGCGGAGTGGACTATATTATCCAAAAACTGACCAAACATGTCAACAGCAAACGCGGAGCCGAACTTTGCATCGCAGCTTTGGTGAGCATCGCCAATTTCTGTACAGCCAACAATACGATAGCCATCATCACAGTGGGACCGCTTGCCAACGATATCGCTACCCGCTACAGGGTGGACAAACGCAAGAGTGCAAGTATTCTGGATACTTTCTCGTGTGTCATCCAGGGAATCATCCCTTACGGAGCACAAATGCTGATTGCTGCCAAACTGGCTTCCCTGTCTCCTTTGAGCATTATCGAATACTTGTACTATCCGGTAGCCATCGGGATATTTGCCCTGCTGAGCATCTTCTTGAGATACCCCAGACGGTATTCGTGAAAACAAGCGGCAGACGGTTATATTCCACCACGCACAGACCGGCTGAATTCTTTCGCAATGTCCAGACGATGAAGGTGAAAGATTTATAATCTTACAGCTGTAAGATATAGCATCTTACACGTGAAAGATCCATATCTTCCGTGATTAACGGCGCGTACCTGGGGGGGCAAATAGCATTCAACAAAGATACGATATGCATTTATCCATGGGCGGTCCAACTCCTCTTTCTTCCAAATCCGGAATCGTGCGTGGTGTATCCACCCGAACCCGGATAGGGAAAATCTCATTGATATAGCGTTTCTGTCGAGGTGCAAATCCTATGTTTTTGAAGAGTTCAACAACAGCAACAACAGTTATTTCTTTTTCTTTGTTACTGTTGTTTTTCTTCTCTTCTCTATTCTTTTCTTCTCTTATAAAGTTTTGCTTAAAGCCTGCTTGCAAACTCCTATTAACGCATTCATTATCAATACATTGCAGTGTATTTTCGGTTACATTTTCATCATCACTTTTTTCAATCGTGTTTTTCATGCATTTTACACTGTTTTCCGCATTGTTTTCCGTGTTGTTTTCCTTATTGTCTGCATCGTCATTCGCTTCTTTATCCGCTGCCGTGAGGACAGTAGAAGTGATTACTTTTTCAGCTGTCTGCACAGTCTTTTTCTTGCTGCTTCTTCCTCCTTTGCTACCGGCGGCGGCACGTTGCTCCGAAAGCTTATTCTGATAACCCATCACCTCATCCAGATACAGGCATCGGAAATATCCGTCCTCCGTTATGACAAACAAGTTAAAGTCTTTAATGAGATGCTGCAGATCTTCCACTGTAGCCCCCCATTGTTCAGCCAACAAATCCAGTTCGTTAAAATCGTGTTTGTATTCCTGTTGCCTTCGCAGGAACAATATCATTTGAATATATAATCCTATTCCCATGCATTTCATTTCGGCATTCAGCTTCATCATTTTGTAATCCGACATCAAGCTGCAATTCAGCCGGATAAACTGTTCGGTGTAATCCATTCCTTTTGTTTATTATATAGATGACAAAGTTACGAAAAAAAGTGAAACACAGAAAGATATAGTGATAGAATTAAGTTACAATAGTGTCGGTTGAACTGCCGATTATTCGTAAAGCCATTACAATCCCCGCCGAAACCAAATCCTGCCACCGCTACGTTACTTGTTCGTAACCATGCCCGAAAATAATAGTTACCCCATGGATTAAAAAAACGTCACTGATGAAAATCTTTATCCTCGACACCAAACGCTACAAAAAGGAATAAAATACAGAATCTTTAAAAACTTGTTATTCGCTATTCTCGATAAAAAGCAGTACTTTTGTCCTCATTAATTAATTCACAAATTGAATGATCGCAAAAAAAAACAGTCATACAAGATATTAAGCTCGCCGACTTCCCCGAGGAAATTGACGAGCAAAACAACATAAAAGTGTACGGAGAGACCAGTTGGGAAAATCAATTGGCTGTACTCAGCCATTATCTGCATAACAACGACTGCATCGAAAGCAAAGAAAGTAAGCGGGAAGTGATATACGCCATCCGTGAGTTTTTAGAGCAGAAAAAAAGAGAGCAAGAAAGAAGAAATACGGATGAATATGTGACCAAAGTCGCAGAGATCCTACCGCATACGGTCTGTTCTCGGATTTCTTCAACGTACCATTTCCTGATCCTAAAAACCAAAATTCACTTTCATCGACCTATTTGCCGGAATGGGAGGTTTCCGCCTAGCCATGCAGGCGCAAGGTGGCAAGTGTGTATTCTCGTCGGAATGGAACAAATATGCCCAAAAGACTTACTTGGCAAACTTTGGAGAAATGCCTTTTGGCGACATTACAAAAGAAATAACCAAAAGCTATATCCCTCGGAATTTTGATGTGCTATGTGCCGGCTTTCCGTGTCAACCATTTTCTATTGCCGGAGTATCGAAGAAAAAAAGTCTCGGACGGGAAACGGGCTTCAAGGATAAAACACAAGGTACGTTATTTTTTGATGTGGCAGACATTATCAGTCGTCACCGTCCCAAAGCATTCTTTTTGGAGAATGTGAAAAACCTGATGTCTCATGACAAAGGCAACACGTTCAAGGTAATCAAGGGCACATTAGAGGAATTGCGTTATTCACTCCACTACCTTGTCATGGACGGACAAACCTATGTGCCACAACATCGGGAACGTATCATGATAGTAGGTTTTGACCAAGATGTCTTTCATGGAAAAGAGCAATTCGCCTTTCCCGAGCAGAAACAATCAACCCAAAGCATCAAAGAAATACTAGACCCTGATATTGACGAAAAATACACGTTGAGTGATAAGCTTTGGAGCTATCTGCAAAACTATGCAGAAAAGCATCGCGCCAAGGGAAATGGATTTGGTTTCGGAATGGTGGATCTGAATGGCATTTCCCGTACTTTAAGTGCCCGTTACTATAAGGATGGTTCCGAAATCCTTATTCCACAAACAGGAGGAAAGAATCCTCGCAGATTGTCTCCTCGCGAATGTGCCCGACTAATGGGATATCCCGATGAATATCGCCTTAACCAAGTTTCTGATGTACAAGCTTACAGGCAATGCGGGAATTCAGTCGTAGTACCTCTTATTACAGCCGTTTCAGAACAATTAGTAAAAGCCATGTTAAATAATTGATTATTATGAGTGAAATTCTAAATAGTGCCATAGTCAAAGTACAAAATGCCAAATATGCATTTTGCCGTTTCATTACAGCCAATGATACTGGGAAGAACGGTTCACATCAAGCAGGCTTCTATATACCAAAATGCGCAGCGGCACTTTTGTTCGACACTCCGGGAGTGAAAGGTGAAAACAAAGACAAGATGGTAAAGGTCAAATGGCAAGATGATTTTACAACTGACAGCCGTTTTATCTATTATGGGCAAGGAACACGTAATGAATACCGAATAACCCGTTTTGGGAAAGGCTTTCCTTTTTTTGAGGAAGACAATGTAGGCGATTTGCTCATTATTGCCCAACAGAGCGAAGATTATTATTATGGTTTCGTCTTGCAGACAGATCAGGACATTGACGATTTCTTTGCCTATTTCAACCTTTCTCCGGAGAAAACAAATCAATTGATTGATGTTACACAAGCAAGTACACCGGAAAAGCAATTGGAAATCGGCATCCAAGAGCTTGTTGCCTTATACACCGATTTTCCGGAAACCCGGCAAATGGCTCAATTCGCCAGAGACATATATAACAAAGCTCATCATATCACGGACTTTCATATTTGCAAGTTTCCCGATGAACAATTATTAAAATGGATTGATACGGAGTACAGTCTATTCCGCTGTTTCGAGGAGAAAGTTTATGCACCTATTTACAGTGTGCCTTTTCTAACTGTCAAGAATTGGTCAAATTCTCAAACATCATTCTCAACCGTCGCAAATCCCGCGCAGGCAAATCCTTGGAGCATCACCTTGCAACGATATTCACGGCGGCACAATTGGAATACGAAGAACAAGCCGTGACGGAAGACAATAAAAAGCCCGATTTCCTGTTTCCCAACGGAGAAGCTTACCATAACATGCTGTTTCCTGCTAACAAATTGGTATTTCTTGGAGCAAAAACAACCTGCAAAGACCGTTGGCGACAAGTTCTGAACGAAGCAGACCGCATCGAAACCAAATACTTGTTTACCCTGCAACAAGGCATTTCCAAGAATCAGCTTCGGGAAATGAAGCACGAACACCTTAAACTTGTTGTCCCTGCCTCTTACCGGACATCATTTGACAAAGAGTTCCAACCTGAAATTGAGACATTGGCTTCATTCATCGAAATGGTTAAATTAAAACAAAACAGTAACCCCATCTATTCAGTATAAATCACCTCTTCCCATATTCCGCTTCGCCCTCGGTCACCACGCCGGGGGGATCTTTGTCCTCCGGTATTTCATAAAACATGGAAGGTCGCGACCTGAATCGTTCCAAATACGTATGGTTGATGTAATATTCTATCTCCAGCAACGTCTGCTGCCTCACCGCAGATTTCAACTGACACTCCCACACGGTTATTACCGACCAACCCATTTTACGTAACTTCTCCTTGTTACGCTTGTCCCTCAGCTTGTTCCCTTCAATCTTATTTTTCCAAAACTTCGACGGTTGGTCTTGGGCATGGTACCGTCCACCTCATGCCCGTGCCAAAAACATCCGTGAATAAAAATCACGATGCCGTATTTGCGCAATACGATATCCGGAGTTCCCGGCAGCCCCTTTACATTTTTGCGGTAACGGTAGCCACGGGAGAAGAGGTAACGGCGCACGATCCATTCCGGTTTCGTGTCCTTGCCCTTGATTTTCGCCATGACGGCGGAACGCTTCTTCTTACTCCAAATATCCATACACTTCGGTTCGATATGGCAAAATTAACCAATTTATGTCAATTCTTCGAATTTCTGAATATGAGAATACATGTAATAGTTCTTCGCAAAAAACGCATCTTCCTCTGCACGCCGTTCCAAGATACATCTGTATCGTTCTCTTGGAATGATCTGTTCCTTTCATATCGCTGTCGTTTTTAGATTGTCAGTTTCAGTATCTCTCTCCAATAGGTCGGATCCGCCTCGCTTAGAAAGAAATCTATGAAGTCCCTTCGTGTGTCCTTGTTCAACCGAGTGGCAACAATCATTCTTCCCGCATTCCGGCAAAAGGGGACAACGAAAAAAAGAAATATCATTTGGTAGCCCGTAAAAGCACCTTTTAGCATAAGTACAAAAGAAAGGGACATTGCGTCATCAGTCTAAACATCGTCTAGGCGCACGAGGCTGTACCTTTTTCTCCAGTTAGGCGGTAGTCGGCACACGCTTGCTCAAAAATCGTTTTGGCAATGGTGTCCAACGGACAAAACCGCTTTTACAAAAAATCTTATGAATAAGGGAATAAAAAACCGAGAGTTTATTTCAAAATCTCCGATTAAATTAAAAAACACGCTATATCCGTCCAAAGGTAACAGAAGAAGATTTATGAATATTTATTTTGAAAATATACATAAAAGGATTATCTTTGCACCGCAAATGAATCAATGATATGAACCAATTACAGACTACATACAGCATACATCACCTTACATCGGGAAATACCCCCCTGTGTAATCACTTCATTGTGCATGTACATTGGTTCAGCGGATTTGTTTAGATTTCCACTCACACGTAATTTATTACCCAACTTTCATCCTACCCACACACGTGCCCGATGAAAGATATATTGCATGATGGTTCTCATTCGGTGAAACCGTCGGGTTGTATATGTTTTACTATAAAAATTGATTGCTATGTTTACTATTATATCTATTATGTTTGTTGGTATCGGTATAGGATATGTATTGCGCAACTTGCAGTTTTTACAGAAAATAGAAAAGAGTACATCACTCACTATCTTCCTGCTGTTGTTTGTTTTGGGAATCTCTATCGGCTCCAACAGCTTAATCATTAACAATTTAGGCAGATTCGGATGGCAGGCGGCTATATTGGCTACATTAAGCATTTTGGGCAGTATGCTAGCTTCTTTCCTGGTATTTCATCTGTTTTTTAAGAAAGGAGGCAAACAATGAAAGGCAGTTTGGTTGTTGTCGCATTTTTTTGTGCAGGATGTATGATTGGAGCTGTCAATAATTTCCAGTATGACATGCACTCTGTTTCCATGTATGTGCTTTATGCACTGATGCTCCAAGTAGGAATCAGCATAGGCAGCAATAAGAAATTGAAAGAACTGATTAAAAGCTTACGGCTGAAAATGCTCCTGGTACCGATGGCTACCATTGCGGGAACCTTGCTTTTCTCGGCACTGGCCAGTCTGCTATTAAGCCAATGGAGTGTATTCGACTGTATGGCGGTGGGCAGCGGCTTTGCCTATTATTCACTGTCCTCCATTCTGATCACACAGTTCAAAGAACCGTCTATCGGATTACAACTGGCCACCGAATTGGGAACCATTGCGTTACTGGCCAATATTTTCCGGGAGATGATGGCATTGCTCGGTGCTCCGCTCATACGGAAATATTTCGGACAGCTGGCTCCTATCTCGGCTGCCGGAGTGAACTCGATGGATGTATTGCTGCCATCCATCACACGTTATTCGGGAAAAGACATGATTCCCCTGGCCATATTCCACGGAATACTGATTGATATGAGTGTTCCTGTTTTTCGTATCCTTCTTTCTGTAATTTATAAAAAAAGAGAAGCCCGCTTGATTAGGTTAAGCGGGCTTCTTTTTCATATATAATATAGGCGGGAATTATTTCGCAACCTTTTCCAGTTTCTTCATGATAGAGAAGATGAACAATGCGGAAAGCAAGCAGCACACAATCAATACACTCCATACCATCCACAACTGCATATCACCCCACAAATAACCGATGATAGCTACCAGATAGTTACCAATAGCAGTAGCCACAAACCAAAGTCCCATCATAGCGCCTTTATACTTGGGAGGAGCTACCTTGGAAACAAATGAGATACCCATCGGTGACAGGAACAATTCGGCAAAAGTCAATACCAGATAAGTCGAGATCAGCCAGTTGGGTGAAACCAACGCGCTCTCGGCAATACCATTGGCTTCTACTTCAGCAGGAGTAGGCAGACCGAATGAGCCGAATGCCAGCAACATGAAACCTACTGCGGCAATCACCATACCGATACCGATTTTACGCGGAGCTGATGGTTCTTTTCCTTTCTTTGCCAACGAACCGAATACAGCCAGTGATACCGGAGTCAGAGCTACTACGAAGAAGGGATTAAACTGTTGGAAAATCTGAGGAAGAATAGGCAATGTAGGGTCCATAGTACCATAATTGACTCCTAAAACCACAAGAGCCAAGGTAGCAATAACGCCTGAAATCAATTTGCCCTTGCCTGTCTTGGACTGGAACAGTGAGAAACCTGCATAAACGGTTACAATAAGCAGAGCCAGATTCCATACGCTGAAGCCAAGGCGATCCAGACCGGTTACCTCATGTGCCGTGTAGTCACGGGCGAAGAAGGTCATGGTAAGACCGTTCTGATGGAATGCCATCCAGAAGAAAATAACCACAGCGAATACCAGCAACAAAGCGACGATGCGTTCTTTGGTCTGTGCGGGAGTCAGCTCTTCTTCGTGTACATTGGCCGGTTTAGCCTGCTTGGAGTTGTAATCGGCATGTTTGAATGTAGAACGGAAAATAACATAAATAGCCATAGAGGCAACCAGTGAGATACAAGCTACACCGAAACCATAGTTATAGGCTTCTGACAATTTATCAATATAAGTAGTACAGAAATCAGCCATGCTTCCTGTGAAATTCTGTGCGGTCTGCATGGCAGTCAGTGTGGCCTCGCCTTCGGCGGTAATCGTACCGTCCAGGAACTGGTGTGCCAAAGAAGGTATCTGGGGCACATAGCTGAAGCCTGCTTTGCCCAACACATAGTTGGTCATGGCAGTAGCGGCAGTCGGAGCGAACAGGGCACCGATGTTGATTGCCATATAGAACAAACTGAAAGCGGTATCACGTTTCGCGCTATACTCGGGAGCATCATACAGATTACCTACCATTACTTGCAGATTTCCCTTGAAAAGTCCGGTTCCCAAAGCAATCAGGGCAAGAGCGCCGAACATGGAATACAATCCGATATTGGTTGCCATCGGGATAGCCAGCAGCACATAACCGGCAAACATGATAACGATACCGGTAGTAACCATCTTGCCATAACCGAATTTATCGGCCAGGATACCTCCGATAAGCGGCATGAAATACACTCCTGCCAGGAAACTGGCAAAGATTGTTGACGTCGTGGCGGCTGTAAAGCCGAATTTCGCTTGCAGGAAGAGAGTGAAAATAGCAAGCATGGTGTAATAACCAAAGCGTTCGCCGGTATTGGCGAGAGCTAATGCGTATAAGCCTTTAGGCTGTCCTTCAAACATAGTTGATAAAGATTTAATTAATAGTTAGTATTCTTTTTTTGCAAAGATATAACTTTTAGTCTATCTGAAAAAAAAAGAGCCACAAATGTGACTCTTTTTGGCATATTTATTCGGTGAAAAGGGAACAAATCTCTGCTTTCGTTTCTTTTATCAGGTCATCGGCCGCTATTTTTATCTGTAATCCGCGGATACCGGCACTGATATAAATGTACGGGAATGCGGTGCAAGTCTCGTGTATATAGGTGGGGAAATGCTTTTTCATGCCGATGGGAGAACATCCTCCCCGGATATATCCTGTCAGGGGAAGCAGCTCTTTCATGGGAATCAGGTCGCATTTCTTGTTACCTGAGACTTTTGCCGCCATTTTTAAATCCACCTCGTGCTCGCCGGGTATGACACAGACAAAATATCCGGATTTATCCCCATGAAGCACCAAAGTCTTGAAGACTTGTTCTATGTTCTCGCCCAAACTGGCGGCAACGTGAACAGCGCTGAGGTCGTTCTCGTCTACTTCGTATGGAATAAGCTCGTATGCTATCTTGGCCTTATCAAGCAGACGGGCTACGTTGGTTTTAGCTATTTTCTCTTTCATTGCTGGTATGCCGGTTAATTTTCCAATTCTTCTTTTATAAATTTCGGGGTATATCCTTTCTTGCTTCCGGCCACTTCCTCAGGAGTTCCGGCAGCAAGCACCTGTCCTCCGCCCCTTCCGCCTTCGGGACCCATATCGATGATGTAATCCGCCAGTTTGATCACGTCCAGGTTATGTTCGATAACCAGAACGGTATTGCCTTTCTCCACCAGTTTGTTCAGTACATTCATCAGCACACGGATATCTTCGAAATGAAGCCCGGTAGTAGGCTCATCCAGAATATACATCGTTTTGCCGGTATCACGCTTGGACAGTTCCGTAGCCAGTTTCACACGCTGGCTCTCTCCGCCCGACAAGGTGGTGGAGGGCTGTCCCAGTTTAATATATCCCAACCCCACCTCTTGCAGCACTTTGATTTTATTCAGAATCTGAGGCACATTCTCAAAGAACTCTACAGCACGATTGATGGTCATGTCCAGTACATCGGCTATGGATTTACCCTTATAGCGCACTTCCAGCGTCTCGCGGTTATATCGTTTGCCGTGACAAACCTCGCAAGGTACCAGCACATCGGGCAGGAAATTCATTTCGATGGTCTTGTATCCGTTACCGCCGCAAGCCTCGCAGCGTCCTCCGGTTACATTGAACGAGAAACGCCCCGGCTTATAACCACGGATCTTCGCTTCGGGCAGACCGACAAACAGATTCCGGATATCCGAGAATACTCCTGTATAGGTGGCCGGATTGGAACGCGGTGTCCTGCCCAGCGGCGACTGGTCCACATTCACCACCTTATCTATATAGTCCAGTCCCTCCACACTGTCATAGGGCAGAGGTTCCTGCAAAGAACGGTAGAAATGCTGTGACAGGATGGGCTGCAAGGTATCGTTTATCAGCGTGGATTTGCCACTGCCGGACACCCCTGTGACGCAAATGAGTTTTCCCAAAGGAAATTCCACATCCACATTCTTCAGGTTGTTTCCCTTCGCCCCTCTCAGCCATAAGGATTTCCCGTTACCGGGGCGGCGTTCGGCCGGTATCTCTATCTTCATCTGTCCATTTAAGTACTTAGAGGTAAGTGTTTCTGTCTGAAGCATTTGTTTCGGAGTTCCTTGGAATACTACTTCCCCACCCAAACGGCCTGCCTTCGGTCCCATATCAACCACATAGTCTGCCGCCAGCATCATATCCTTGTCATGCTCCACCACGATGACAGAGTTACCTGTGTCACGCAACTTCTTCAAGGAGTTGATAAGGCGGAGGTTGTCCCGTTGGTGCAATCCGATACTCGGTTCATCCAGAATATAAAGCACGTTCACCAGCTGGGAGCCGATTTGAGTTGCCAGACGGATGCGCTGGCTCTCGCCTCCCGAAAGGGATACCGAGGTGCGGTTCAGTGAAAGATAATCCAGTCCCACATCCAACAGAAACTTAAGACGGGTACGGATCTCCTTCAAAATCTCGGCGGCAATCATGCGCTGCTTGTCTTCCAGAAAAGGATCGACCTGTTGCAACCAGTCATACAGTTCGTTGATATCCATGCTTGCCAGTTCATAGATGTTCTTGTCGTGGATACGGAAATGCAACGCCTCCTTGTTCAGACGCGCGCCCTTGCATTCGGGACAGACATCGGTCTTGGCAAACTGTTCCGCCCACTTCTGGGCAGTGGCCGACGCATCTTTCTCCTGCATCATCTGGATGTACTTCACAATCCCTTCATAAGTTACAAAGTAATCGGAAGAGGTATGAATCAAGGTGCTCTTTATCTTGATACGCTCATCCGAACCATAGAGTATTTCGTCTATCGCATCATCCGGCATATCCTTGACCGGTGTCTTGATCGTAAAATCATATTTTTCAAGCAGGGCCTCTATCTGCCAGAAAATCATGGCATTTTTATATTTGCCCAAAGGAGCGATGGCTCCTTCGTGAATGGAAAGATTCCTGTCGGGAATCACTTTGTCCACATCAATCAGATTCACATACCCCAGTCCCTTACAACGGGGGCAGGCTCCCTGCGGAGAGTTAAACGAAAAATTATGAGGAGCAGGTTCTTTATAAGACAGTCCGGTGACAGGACACATCAACCGCTTACTGTAATGGCGCACCTCCCGGGTGTCGGCATCATAAATCATAATCAGCCCCTCACCCTGCTGCATGGCAGTGGCAACGCTCTGTTTCAGCCGTTTGTCATCCTTTTCCGATACGACCAGCTTGTCTATCACGACTTCGATATCGTGGTTCTTGTAACGGTCCAGCTTCATGCCGTGTATAATTTCGCGCACCTCGCCGTCCACGCGGACATACAGATAACCTTTCTTGCGCACTTGCTCGAAAAGTTCTTTGTAATGTCCCTTACGGGTACGTACCAACGGGGCAAGCATAAATATCTTCTTACCCTGATAATCCCGGTGAATCAGGCCGATGATCTGTTCCTCGGTATATTTCACCATTTTCTCTCCCGAAAGATAAGAATAAGCAACTCCTGCACGGGCATAGAGCAAACGGAGATAATCGTATATCTCTGTCGTAGTCCCCACGGTAGAGCGGGGATTCTTGTTTGTCGTTTTCTGTTCGATGGAAATTACCGGACTGAGTCCTGTAATCTTATCCACATCCGGCCGCTCCAACCCTCCCAGGAAATTACGGGCGTATGCGGAAAAGGTCTCAATGTATCTCCGCTGCCCTTCGGCGAAGATGGTATCGAATGCCAAGGACGATTTACCGCTTCCGCTCAATCCGGTTATCACCGTCAGGCTGTTCCGTGGAATTTCAACATCTATATCTTTCAAGTTATGTACACGGGCACCGTATACATTAATCAGTTCTTTTTCTTCACTCATAGTCTTCTTACTCTGCGTAATCTTTGCAAAATTAATGCTTCCCGACGAAATATTTAATTAAAAAGCCTAATAATATTTTCTATTCTTTCTATATAATGTGAATAAAACAGTTTTTTTTGTACTTTTGCCACTCAGTTTAATCAACACACTGCAAATGAAATTTATTCGAGCATTATATCTTATCGCAGCCTTGTCTGCCAGCAGCACCGGAATGATGGCTCAAACACAGTCTTCCGGCTATTTCCTGCACACCATCACCAAAGGGCAAAGTCTTTATTCCATAGCCAGCATGTATAATGTCACTACCGGTGATATCGTTAAAATGAACCCCGGCAGCGACCAGAAAATTAAAACCGGTGAAACATTGAAGATTCCACAAAAGAACATCGGAACGGAACAGCAGATGTTCCATACCATCCAGTCGGGTGAAACCTTGTACAAGCTGACACAACGCTATGGAGTAACCGCACAACGCATCTGCCAGGCAAATCCCGGACTGAGCGCGGAGAATTTCCGTATCGGACAGGTTATCGTAATTCCCGCCAAGGTGACGGACAGCGAGGAGATAATCATGAACGAGGTGAAAGCCGCACAGACTACCAAGCCGGTCACCACTTCCACCCCACTGAAACCCAATTGCAGGGATATGCATAAAGTGGAACGCAAGGAAACGATATTCAGCATCAGCCGCCTGTATGGCATCACAGAAGCCGAACTGATTGCCGCCAATCCTGAACTGCGTACCGAAAAACTGAAAAAAGGAAGGTTCCTTTGTATTCCATATCCTAAGGATACAAAGACTGAAACGCCTGTGGATAATACGCCTGCCGTAATCCCCACGGACGACCAGCTGTTTAATGAAAGCAAGAAGGAGGCACGCAAAATATCTACCATCAAAGCTGCCGTAATGCTGCCATTCATGACAGACGGCAAGGGCAACCGTGACGAACAGACACGTATGGTGGAATACTATGAAGGCTTCCTGATGGCAGTAGACAGCTTGAAGGAAAAAGGAGTATCCATCGACCTGTACTCATACGATACCCATAACAATACTTCTTCCATCAAGAACATTCTGGATAGAAGTGAATTGAAGAGCATGGATATTATCTTCGGCCCGGCTTATCCCGACCAGGTGAAACCGGTTGCGGAATTCGCCAAGAAAAACAATATCCGGCTGGTAGTACCTTTTACCTCCAAAGGGAATGAAGTTTTCAGCAATCCCGCCATCTATCAGATAAATACTCCCCAATCTTATCTGTACTCGGAAGTTTACGAGCATTTTACCCGCAAGTTTACAACCGCCAATGTTATCTTCCTGGATGCAGAAGATGGTGACAAAGACAAAGTGGATTTTATAAAAGGACTGAAAGAGGAGTTAAAAACCAAACGCATTCCTTTTACCGAATTAAAGGGGAAAATATTACTCCGGAATCATTGAAAGGCGCGATGAACCATAGTATGGATAATGTATTCATCCCGACTTCCGGCACCAACGTGGCATTGATAAAACTGTTACCACAACTGATTGTGACCTCCCGTGACAATCCCGACTACCGTATGCAGTTATTCGGCTATCCGGAATGGCAGACCTATACCAACGACCATCTGGCCAGTTTCTATGAACTGGACACCTATTTCTATTCTTCGTTTTACACAAACAATTTATTTCCGGAAGCCGTTCAGTTCTCATCGGCTTACCGCAAATGGTACAGCAAGGATATGCTCAACTCATTCCCTAAATATGGTATGCTGGGATTCGATACAGGATATTTCTTCCTGAAGGGCCTGTCCCAATACGGCAACAAACTGGAAGACAAACTGGACAAGGTGGCTGTCACCCCTATCCAGACCGGATTTAAATTTGAACGCGTAAACAACTGGGGTGGATTTATCAATCGTAAAGTGTTCTTCGTTCATTTTACCAAGGACTTTGAACTGATTAAACTTGATTTTGAATAATGAAAAAGTATAAGAACTTCGGGCTGCTTGTACTGGCATTGCTCTTTGCATTGCCGGCAGCTGCACAGTTGGGTGAAGAACGTCATAATTTTGCCGTCGGCATCAATGGTGGTCTGAACATGAGTTCCGTCAGCTTCAACCCGAAAATCAAACTGAACACCTTGAACACCATGTCTATGGGGGTTACCATGAGATATATGTCCGAGAAATATTTCAAGATGATGTGTGGCGTACAAATGGAAATAAACTATTCACAACGCGGATGGGACGAAAAGATAGAAGACGATTCCGGCAATTCTTACAGCCGTACCATGAATTATCTGGAAATCCCTTTCATGGCACATCTGGCATTCGGCAAGGATGCATTGAACCGGGGAGTGAAGGTCTTTTTCAATGCAGGACCACAAATCGGCTTTTTCCTGGGTGACAACGAAAAGATAAACTGGACTACTTCTACAACAAGACCGGAACACGGTAAAGAGGTAGAGAATAAATTCGATTATGGTATCACAGCCGGCGCCGGTCTGGAAGTAAGTACCGGTATCGGACATTTCCTGCTGGAAGGACGTTACTACATGGGATTGAGCGACTTTTACAAGAATTCGAAAAGAGATTTTTTCGAAAGATCAGCCCATTCATTCATAGGCATACGGCTGAGTTATCTGATAGATATTACTAAATAAAAAAAAAGATTTTATTCTGCAAATAGTCCGCGTTCCACTCTCTCTCATAACAACAAAAGCCTGCAAGATGGATCTTGCAGGCTTTTTATATCATAATATTCCCTCAGCTTACCTCAAACGGTCGTATGCTTTAACCAATACCTCATCCTTACCAATGGCGCGGATGGCAAGCCAATTCAAAATGATGGCAACCAACGGCAGACATACAGTCCATGAAAGAGAAAATGTCATTGACTCTTCTTTCAACATAAAAATAAAAGTGGCCAATGTGGCATAATACCCGATCAACAAAATGGTGCTGAAAATAGTCAGACGAATTTGCAACATGCGTTTTTTAAACAAGAAGATAGTGCCGAAAGCAAGAACCGCAACAACCAGCAAAATCACAAACAAGGCCCATGGAGCATAATCTTTAGTACCATCCGCCATAGTAAGACACAGATTTGTTAAAGCGGAAACACTATAATCACTTCCTATGTATGAACCTACGGGACTACACAGGCAAATAATAATCAAGATGGTAACAACAAGTAAATAAACAGATTGAATGCGTTGTATCATAGTCTCTTTAATTTTAATCATACAACCCGTCATTCTAAACGCAGTGAAAAACCTGAAAACACAAAGTGAATGGTTATCAGATTCTTCACTGCGTTCAGCATAACAGGGCTAATATAATGTGAGGTGCATCAAAATGTACCACAGATTACTCAGATTGATACAGTTTCCACACGAAATGACTCATGTATCAAAATAGAACGATCTGTGTAATCTGTGGTAAAGACCTTTTGCACAACCCCAAATGAAGAATCACTGTAGTTTCTCTTTTTCTTTAGCAGGATTACGGAAATAAACCTTGCCTTCTTCATATTCCTGAGCAGCGATCAATGTCGGTTTCGGAAGCTTTTCGTAATAACGTGAGATCTCGATCTGCTCTCTATTTTCAAAGACTTCTTCCAGGTTATCGTTGTATGAGGCAAACTCCTGCAATTTCTTTGAAAGATCATTCTTCATCTCAACACTAATCTGGTTGGCGCGTTTGCCAATGATAGCAACAGTTTCATAAATGTTACCTGTGTCTGCACATAAATCCATCATGTCACGGGTAACAGTATTACTTGGAGCGTTTGTCTTTTTGTAATCCATAATTTCTTATTTAGTTTTATTCATTAAATTCTTTTACATACTTATTGGCATCCTTGTAGATGCTCTCCACTTCTTTAGTATACTTGCTGTCAGGAAATTCGTTCTTGAAAGAATAATATTCATCTATCGTCTCACGCATACGCTCTTCTTTCTTTTCCTCCACACTCGCTTTCGCCATATCATATTTAGCACGCAAGACCAAGATAGAAAGATCTTCGCGCATCTTGGTATAAGGATAGTCTTTCAAAGCATTCTGAGCCGTAACGATACAAGACAAATAATTGTTACCGGTAGTACTATAAGTACTGTTTCCTGTATAAGAACCCAAATCATAATACAATTTCGCAGCCAGATAGTCTTTCATCACCAGCTTGTCCTGCAAATCAAAAATCATTTGCTGTGCATCCTGCCGACGGCTACTGGTAGGGAAATATTCCATAAACATCTGCAACTCCTGAATAGCCTTATAGGTGCTCGACTGGTCCAAACGAGGTTCCGGAGTATCCAGGAACAATGCTTTTCCTGAAAAATATCTGGCCTGTTCCGTATAGACCCCACGCGGATAAGTATTATAATAAGTGGTGAAATAATGCGAAGCTGTGATGAAGTCACCCTGATTATAGTAGGTCATACCCAACATATAAAGTGATTCCTCAGCCTTATCCGTTCCCTTCATGATGGTAATCAATTCCTCCAGAATGGTGGCCGCCTTAGTATTCTGCCCTTTGCCAAAGTAACTTTTGGCCGCTTCGTACTTGTATTCGTAGTCCGTGCTTTTTAAAACTTTGTTATACTCTCCACAAGACGTTAGAACCGTACCGGAGACAAGAGCTATAATGATATATTTTTTCATCTTATTCAAATAATTGCGCAAATTTACGCCTTTCCACCGAATAATGCAATATTTCCATGTTTTTAAATGCTAAAAAGTCGACAAGAGTCTATTTTTTAGAGATGAATAGATAATATCTAAGGAAATAACTGTATTTTTACATCTCATTAAACCAAACATGCTATTATGAATTTTGAATTGATTTCCGAATACCAACCCACCGGTGACCAACCGGAAGCTATCGCCCAGCTGACCGAAGGGGTGCTGGAAGGAGTCCCCGCACAAACTTTATTGGGGGTCACCGGGTCCGGCAAGACTTTCACGATTGCAAATGTAATTAAAAACATCAATAAGCCCACCTTGATATTAAGCCATAACAAAACATTGGCAGCCCAGTTATACGGAGAGTTCAAGAGTTTCTTTCCCAATAATGCTGTGGAATACTATGTATCTTATTATGACTATTACCAGCCGGAAGCATATTTGCCGTCCAGCGACACCTATATAGAAAAGGATCTGGCCATTAATGAAGAGATTGACAAATTGCGGCTGGCTGCCACCTCTGCCCTGCTGTCGGGACGGAAGGACGTGGTGGTGGTGTCTTCCGTGTCCTGCATCTACGGTATGGGGAACCCGTCGGATTTCTATAATAACGTAATCGAGATAAAAAAAGGCAAACTGCTGGACAGGAATGTATTTTTACGCCGCTTGGTGGACAGCCTGTATGTGCGTAACGACATAGAACTGAATCGCGGGAATTTCCGCGTAAAAGGTGACACGGTAGACATTTACCTGGCATATAGCGACAATCTCCTCCGGGTTATGTTTTGGGACGATGAAATTGATGCCATTGAAGAGATAGACCCTATTTCGGGAATCCGTCTGGCAACTTTTGATGAATACAAAATTTATCCGGCCAATCTTTTTATGACCACCAAAGAGAGCCAGTTGAGAGCTATTCATCAGATTGAGGACGACTTGACGAAAGAGGTGGCCAAATTCGAGGAGGAAGGAAAAATGTATGAGGCGAAACGACTCTATGAGCGCGTGACATACGATATGGAGATGATTCGCGAACTGGGGCATTGTTCGGGCATAGAAAATTATTCCCGCTACTTTGACGGGCGTAATGCAGGTACCCGTCCTTACTGTCTGCTGGACTTCTTTCCGGATGATTTCCTGATTGTAATAGACGAAAGCCATGTCAGCGTACCGCAAATACGTGCCATGTATGGTGGTGACCGGGCCAGAAAAACCAATTTGGTGGAATATGGTTTCCGGATGGAGTCGGCTTTTGACAACCGTCCTCTAAAATTTGAAGAGTTCAAGGAACTGGCCAAACAAGTGATTTATGTCAGTGCCACACCTGCCGATTATGAATTGGTGGAAAGTGAAGGCATTATCGTTGAACAGGTTATCCGTCCTACCGGATTGCTGGACCCGGTAATTGAAGTACGCCCCAGTCTGAATCAGATTGACGACCTGATGGAAGAGATACAGCAACGCATCGAGAAAGAAGAACGTGTACTGGTGACCACGCTTACCAAACGCATGGCAGAAGAATTGACCGAATATCTGCTGCGCAATGACATCCGCTGCAACTACATCCACAGCGATGTGGACACTTTGGAACGCGTTAAGATTATGGATGAATTACGTCAGGGCGTTTATGATGTACTGGTGGGTGTGAACTTGCTTCGTGAAGGTCTGGACTTGCCCGAAGTGTCTTTGGTCGCCATTCTGGATGCAGACAAAGAAGGCTTCCTCCGTTCCCACCGTTCGCTGACCCAGACAGCAGGACGCGCCGCCCGCAATATCAATGGAAAAGTAATCATGTATGCAGACCGCATGACGGACAGCATGAAAAAAACGATAGACGAAACCAACCGCCGTCGTGAAAACAGCTGGCATATAACGAAGAGCATGGAATCACCCCCAAACAGATACAGCGTGCGCGGAATGCTGCCTTGTTGGGCAACAACAGCAACGAAGTTGCCGGAACCACTCAAGGCCCCAAGGCATACATCGAGCCATCTTCCGATACAACGGCTGCCGACCCGATTGTTCAGTATATGACCAAGCCACAGATGGAGAAAACGATAGAACGTACCCGGAAACTGATGCAGGAAGCTGCCAAGAAGCTGGAATTTATAGAAGCTGCACAATACAGGGATGAGCTGCTGAAACTGGAAGATATGATGAAAGAGAGATGGGGATAGGCTTGTCTCCTTGGCGGAAGAAGGCGCACTGCCTGTCGAGGAAAAGCCTGTTACCCGAAGAAATATCACGGATATGCCGGTGAGTTCCGGAATAAAGGCAGGGATGGAAAAGGAAAAGACAAGAAGGACAAACAGCAAAAAAGCAGGGAGTGTTCCCCTGCTTTTTTCAGAACCGTACCATTAATTCCATCACAAACTTGTCTTGTTCGGACTCTTTTGCCAAAGATAGTTTATCATAGAAATATTTCTCGTAATTAAGACGCAAATCCGCTTGAAAAGCCTTTCCAAAGCTTAATGTCACACCTCCAGTCACACGCTGGCGGGAATAATCGGTAATGTAAAGCTTACCATCCTCATCCGCATTACCGTTACTATGATCTCCCATACTGTCATAACGTCCTAGAAATGAAATTTTCCGAAACAGGCCTTTCTTGATAAACAAGTCGTAATTGACAAAGGCGTTGAAAGCATGTACATCATCAAATGAGTTTTTCGCATAAGTTTTATAAAGGTATTCGGCTTCTATATGCCAATTATCAAACTCGTAGTAAGTACCGATATCATACATATAAATGCTGATTTTATCGGGATGTATTTTCTGGGTACTCAAAGTCAAGTTATAATTTTTCCACGGCATCAATTGAAGCTTAACAGAATAATTCAACGTGTTGTGCCACTCTTTCTGATTGGTGAGTCCGGAGCCGTTGAACAGTCCGCC
>ENA-OPYX01000352-OPYX01000352.1-human-gut-metagenome-genome-assembly--contig:-NODE-352-length-27483-cov-4.725837_pt1 | contig 27483 bp, 30 predicted proteins | sample MGYA00242639_ERZ504486 | MGnify/ENA primary metagenome ERZ504486 (study PRJEB26092, sample SAMD00036296) | human gut metagenome | host: Homo sapiens | study: EMG produced TPA metagenomics assembly of... | reverse complement strand
TGATCCTCGCTGGCCGCGCTGACCGACGTGAAAGACCAGCTTTTCCCCGCCCACGCGGGGGTGATCCCATAGATATCCGGGAGTAGGAAGGACGACTGTACTTTTCCCCGCCCACGCGGGGGTGATCCCATAGCGCAGATCGTTTTTGACGCGGTGCAACGCTTTTCCCCGCCTGCGCGGGGGTGATCCTATCCGAGATGTCGATGCCAAACTCCCGGTAGCCTTTTCCCCGCCTGCGCGGGGGTGAACCCATGGCAGAGATCACCGCTGCGGTCAGTTCCGCCTTTTCCCCGCCTATGCGGGGGTGATCCTTATAATCCTTTTTGCCGTACAAAAAGTACGGACTTCTCCCCGCCTGTGCGGGGGTGATCCTGCCCCGACCGACCTGCGCGGGCGGCCCATCAACTTTTCCCCGCCCACGCGGGGGTGATCCCGGCCCGTGCAAGGATGCACTCGACAAGCTGGACTTTTCCCCGCCTACGCGGGGGTGATCCCAAGCGGAAATCTATCCGCTCACAGGTGAGTGACTTTTCCCCGCATGTGCGGGGGTTCCACATTGACAACCCTGCGCAAAAAGCAGATAATAGGTTTATCTTGAATGCAGAGCGAGGGAAAGTATATGCTGTATTTTGAAAACGATTACTGCGAGGGTGCGCATCCGGCGATCTTACAGAAGCTGGTGGAGACCAACTTTGAAAAGGTCTCCGGCTACGGCACCGATCCCTATTGCGCCAGCGCGCGGGAGAAGATCCGCGTGGCGTGCGGCGCACCGGATGCCGATGTCTGGTTCATTTCGGGCGGCACCCAGAGCAACGCCATCGTCATTGCATCGATGCTGCGCCGCTGGGAGGGTGTGCTGGCCGCATCCACCGGCCATGTGGCTGCCCACGAGGCCGGTGCCATCGAGTTCACGGGCCACAAGGTCATCGGCCTGCCGCACACCAACGGCAAGCTGGATGCCGGGACTGTTGAGGACTGGTGCAGGACCTTCTATGCCGATGGCAATATGGACCACCTCGTGTTCCCGGGCATGGTGTACATCTCCCACCCGTCGGAGTACGGCACCCTGTACACCAAGGCAGAACTGGAAGAGCTGTCCGCTGTCTGCCATAAGTACCACATGCCGCTGTTTATGGACGGTGCCCGTCTGGGCTATGGTCTGGCCGCCGAGGGTACCGATGTGACGCTGGCCGATGCGGCCCGCCTGACCGATGTGTTCTACATCGGCGGCACCAAGGTGGGCGCGCTCTGCGGCGAGGCAGTTGTGTTCCCCCACGGCGCACCGGCTCACTTTATGACCATGGTCAAGCAGCAGGGCGCTCTGCTGGCAAAGGGCCGTCTGCTGGGCATTCAGTTTGATGTACTGTTCACCGATGACCTGTACCAGACCATCAGCAAAAATGCCATTGAGACCGCCGCCGTGCTCAAGAAGGGGCTGGCCGGGAAGGGCTATTCGTTCTTCATGGATTCCCCCACGAATCAGGTGTTCATCGTGTTGTCCAACGAGCAGCTGGCCGCGCTGGAAGGCAAGACAAAGTTCGGCTTCTGGGAGAAGTACGATGATACCCACACCGTTGTCCGCATTGCCACCAGCTGGGCCACCCGGATGGAAGAGGTGGAGCAGCTGCTGGAGCTGATGTAAGGGCACACCTGCCAAACGTTGGCGCGGCTCTTTGTGCAGGATGCAGATTGTATTTTCTGCGCGGATATGCTATTCTTAACTGGATAAAGGCTGCACTTTGTGCACCGTGGAAGGATGGTTTATATTATGGGCTTTTTTGACAAGCTTTTTGGCGGCAAGGCCGCATCCGAGACGAAATTTTCCGGCCAGAAGATGACGGTCATGCTTCCCATTGACGGCAAGGTGATCCCGCTGGAGCAGCTGCCTGACGAGACCTTTGCCTCTGCGATCCTGGGCCCCGGCTGCGGCGTGGAGCCCACCGGCGACACCGTTTATGCTCCCTTTGACGGCACTGTTACGCAGGTGCCCGAAAGCCTGCACGCCGTTGGTATGATGAGCGATGACGGCATTGAGCTGCTGATCCATGTCGGCATGGACACGGTGGAGATGAAGGGACAGGGCTTTACCTCCCTGACCAAAGAAGGGGCCAAGGTCAAGGCTGGCACCCCGCTGCTGAAGGTGGATCTGGAAGCCATCCGTGCCGCAGGCCACCCCACTGCAACGGCCCTCATCGTGACCAACAGTGATGACCTGCCGGAGATCAGTGTTGCTGCAAACGGCGATGCTGCCGCTGGCACGCCGGTGTTCAAGTTCAAGAAATAAGTGAGCAGATCCCCCGGAGGCAGAGTGCTTTCGGGGGATTTTTGCGGAGAAAAGTCGTACTTATTTGCAAAAAAGCTGTATTTTGCGCGGTTTTCTCTTGCATTGCAGGGGGAGCTGTGCTAAAGTAGAAAAAGTGTGAGCCAAAAACCGGTACTGTGAGAGGAAAAGTATATGGAAACAAAAAAGAAACACGAATTATCCCTTGCAAAACGCATGGCGATCTCTCTGGTCTGCGGCCTGGTGGCCGGTCTGGCCTTTATGTTCCTGCGGGAGCATCTGAACGCCAGCGGTCAGGCAGAGACCTGGACCACCATCAACAACCTGCTGTTCCAGGATATCACCGCCGAGGGCGCTGAGCGTGCCTTTGGCATCTTCTATATCATCGGCCAGCTCTTCATCAAGGCGCTGCAGCTGGTGATCATCCCCATGGTCTTTACCTCTATTTCGCTGGCCATCGGCAGCATTGCAGACACCCGCACCATGGGCCGCATTTCCGCAAAGACCCTGTTCTGGTTCCTGCTGTGCTCCTTCCTGGCGCTGCTGCTGGCAGGCTGTGTGGGCTACGGCGCCTACTCCATGGGCCTGTTCAACACCCGCATCGAGGGTCTGGCAGAGGCCAGCGGTTCCACCGGTTCCAACCCCCTGAACGTGGTGCTGAACATCATCCCCTCCAACATCATCACTGCCTTTGGCAGCAATGGCGCTGTGCTTTCCAGCGTGTTCCTGGCAGTGGCCATCGGCCTGAGCATGAACACCCTGGGCGAGAGCCGCACCGCGACCCTGCGCCGCCTGCTGGGCGAGGTCAACGATGTGGTGGTCGTGTTCCTGAACTTCATCGTCAGCAACTTTGCCCCCTTTGCGGTCTTTGTGCTGCTGACCCGCACCTTCGCCATCTACGGCATCGATTACCTCAAGCCCGCGCTGGTCTATGTGGTGGTCACGGTGGTCCTGCTGCTGGTCTTTCTGGTAATTGCCTACCCGCTGGTCATTGCACTGGGTGCCAAGCTGAACCCCTTCACCTTCATCCGCAAGATCGCCAACGTGGCAGTGTTCGGCTTCTCCACCTCCTCCAGCGCCGCCACCCTGCCCCTGAACATCAAGGTGTGCGAGGAAGAGTTCGGCGTGGATGAGAGCATCGCTTCCTTCGTCCTGCCGCTGGGCATGACCATCAACATGGACGGCACCGCCATCATGCAGGTCATTGCCACCGTGTTCATTGCAGGCTGTGCCGGTTACACCGTCACCCCCGGCCAGCTGGTCGTGGTCGCCCTGCTGGCCCTGCTGGCATCTGTGGGCACCCCCGCCGCTCCCGGCGCTGGTGCTGTCATCCTGTTCACCATCCTGTCCGGTATGGGCTTCGTCAACGATGGCGCTCTGCTGGCCTACTCCCTGATCCTGGCCATCAACCGCCCCATCGAGATGCTGGTCACCTCCCTGAACGTGGTGGGTGATGCAGTTGCCAGCATCTGCGTTGCCAAGAGCGAGGGCCTGCTGAACGAGGAGACCTTCAATAAGTAACAATACGCCGTAACAGGCGCAGCAAAAACTCCCATGCACAGCATCTTCCGATGTGAGCATGGGAGTTTTTTTGGTAGTAATTGCGGGAAGAGTGTGATATACTCGGCTTAGCTCAACAAATCTGAATTTGAGGAAAAGAAGAATGGAAGATAAAAAAATATTACTCGATAATATTAACAAAATTCATACAACTGAACTGGGAGTTGATAGAATTAAAAGAAATCTAAAAATAGATATAGTAGATGTTGTTGAGTATTGCAAAAATATGGTGTTGGATGAAAATTGCCATATATACAAACAAGGTAAAAATTGGTATTGCGAAATTGAAAATGTCAAAATCACTATCAATTCATATAGTTATACAATTATTACAGCACATATTATTAAGTAAATTATAAGTTTAGGTGAAATTATGGCGTCAAGCAAAGAATATTTAGAGTTTATTTTAGGGCAGCTATCTGAGTTAGAAGAAATTACTTATCGAGCTATGATGGGAGAATTTGTTATTTATTATCGAGGAAAGATTGTAGGTGGTATCTATGATGATAGATTACTTGTTAAACCAGTAAAATCAGCACTTAGTTATATGCCGACAGCTTCATATGAATTACCCTATGAGGGAGCAAAAGAGATGTTGTTGGTAGATGAAGTTGATAATAAGGGATTTTTGGCAGGTTTGTTTGGTGCTATGTATGACGAACTGCCAGCTCCAAAACTGAAAAAGAAGAAATAAACAAATTCGCGTTTGTGGAGCAATAAAAGAGCAGTGCTTCCGGTGGGTGGACCCATTGGAGAGCACTGCTCTTTCTTTGTAGGAAAATTCAGCTGGCAGGAGCGTTACAGCGTGCCGTAGGGTGCAATGCCGATCATGTACTCAACGCCAATGGCGACCAGAACGACCAATGTGGAGATGATGAAGCCGTGCAGCATGGGCTTTGCGCCGGAACGGCAGAGAGATTTGAAGTTCGTGTTCAGACCAATGGCCGCCAGAGCCGCGACCATCAAAAACTTGCTGATGGTCTTCAGGCCGGAAACCAGCCCGGCGGGCAGAAGGCCCAGACTGGTCAGCAGGGACATGGCAAGGAACGCAAGGATGAACCAGGGGAAAATGGAACGGATGCTCACCTTGACACCGTTGGCCTGGGCGCTCTCTTTCTTTTTCAGGTGCAGGTTGATGGCGGCAAAGACCAGAACCGCCGGAATGATCGCCAGCGTGCGGGTCAGCTTGACCATCGTTGCAAAGTCACCGGCTGCTTCACTGAAAGCGTAACCGGTGGCTACGACGCTGGAGGTATCGTTGACCGCCGTACCGGCCCAGAGACCGAATGCGGCATCGGAAAGCCCAAACCACCGGCCAAGGAGCGGGAACACAACGATCATCACCGTATCGAACAGGAAGGTGGCGGACATACCGTAGGCGATGTCCATGTCATCGGCCTCGATCACCGGCGCAATGGCGGCAATGGCAGAGCCGCCGCAGATGCCGGTTCCGGCGTTGATCAGGCTGCTGGTTTTCCAGTTGAGCCCGAGCGCTTTGCCGATCAGCGCGCCCAGCCCAAAGCAGGTGGCCAGGGTGAAGAGCATGACCGTCAGCGAAAAACGGCCCACGGTCAGCACGGTGCGGATGTTCAGGCTGGCACCCAGAAGGACGATGGCGAATTTCAGGACCTTCTTAGAGGTGAATCTGATGCCCGGCGCGGTTGTTTTGTTGGGCTGGAAAAACGCATTGATGGCCATGCCGATAAACAGGGCGATGACCGATGCGCCAATGAGGTGGAGCCCGGCGCTGCTTTCCAGCGTTTCCAGCCACTTGGCGATGCAGGCGATGCCCAGTGCCAGCGCGGCTCCGGGGATCAGGGCGGTGATCTTCTTTGACATTCGTTGGGTTTCCTTTCTTTTGCATGTTATACGGAAATAAAAACAAGCGAAAACCACCGGCAGAACCGGTGGTTTATTGCTGGAGAAAAGGGCGCTCAGAACGAGCCGCCGGAGGAGCCGCCAAAGCCGTCGCTGTCCACGGAGGAGCCGCCGGAGCTGCTGCTCTCCTCGTGGGGCGGGTCGTAGACCTGCACGCGGTCGGTGTGGGTGTAGTTGTCCACCTGCACCCGCAGCTTTAAGCCCGCACCGATGTAATCGTTGGCCTCGGTCTTGAGCCGGGCTGTTTTCATCCGGCTGTACAGCACGCCGCAGACGATACCGGCAATGATCATGGGCACGCCGATGACGATGAGGAGCAGGATGGGCCAGCCGCTGGTGTCGTTGTCAACATCCAGAGGTTCGCCGTGCTCGGCGTAGAAATCCAGTGTGTCGGCGCACATGGAGAGGTACTCGGAGGCGGCCTCGGCCCAGTCGTTGTCCGAGAGATAGGGGACAACGGTATCTTCGATCTGCTCGATGCGGTAATCGGTAAAGGCTGTCACGCCGCCGCCGTAGGTGATGGTGACATACTTGCGGGAGCCGACTGCCAGCAGGAAAAGGATGCCGCTCTGTTCAGAGCCGCTGCCCAGACCGTTGGCGAGGTAGTAATCTTTGGCGTACTGGCGCTGGTCGGCATCGCCGATGCTGTCCACCACCAGAAAATATACGTCGCAGTCGTGGCCGTCGCTGGCGGCTTCGGCAGAGGCTTCCAGCTGGCTGTAAGTATCCGCATCGAACAGGCCCATCTCGTCCCGCACCAGCGGCGCGGCGGCAAAGGCGGGAATGCTCAGGCAGAGCGCCAGCACCAGAGCGGCCAGCAGGGCAGCAAAGCGTTTTGCAGTGTGTTTCATTCTGCCACCCCCTTATAACAACAGCAGGAACGCCAGCACTGCCATCAGGGGCAGGCTGATGCCCGCAAACCACGCGGCCACCCGGCTCTTGTCCACCGGCAGGTCGCCGATGAGCCGCCCGGTCTGCCCGTTCATGGCGAACAGGAAGTCCTTGTCCTTCCACCGGGTGTGGAGCATCCAGACCGGCAGCAGGGCATAGTGGGCGTGGGTCATATCCACGTTGATGTTCTCGGAAATGGGGTGGATCTCGCTGTAGCCGCCGGTGGTGGCGTGGAGCGCATCGGCCGTGGAGTTGTACATCCGGCGGTAGGCGCGCTCGGCGCAGGCATCGGCATCCTCGTCATACCGGTCGGCCAGATAGCCGGGCAGGTAGGCCGTGGAGAAGGGCTTCAGGTCGCCGTAATCAAAGGGCTCAATGGCATCCATGTGGGTGTTGGGCATCTTGCTGGAGCCGTCCACCGGCACCTTGGCAAAGTCGGCCGAGCCCTCGCGGCGCACATCGTAGTGCTGGGTGGTGGTCACCATGTAATCGCCCTCGCGGTGGCTCTCGGAGTTCTGGCCCTCGTACCGGCCGCGCGCGTCGGCCTTGGCATCGTAGAGCCAGAAGGGGACATATACGCCCTGGATCTCCGCGATGTGGTTCTGGCTCTTGAACGCCTTGGGCAGGAAGGCCTTGCCCTTGTAATATCTGGTCAGCTGGGCAATGGCGGCCTTTTTGTCCAGCTTGAAGGGCAGGATGTATTCCGGCTTCAGCTTGCCGGAGAGCTTGCCGCCCAGCACTGTGGGGTTGCCGCAGTAGGGGCAGGTGGTGGCGGCGGTGGTCTCGTCACAGACCAGCTCGGCCCCGCAGGTGGGGCAGGAGTAGCTGTTCAGGCCCTCCGCCTCGGCCTCGCTCCACACCGGACTGTCCTGCCGGGGCAGGCGGGCGGCCTTTTTTGGCATCGCCCTCGGCGGCAGTGTCGGCAGCGGCCTGCTTTTGGCGTAGCGGGCCTCGATGTCCTTTACGTCGTAGGCCGAGCCGCAGTAATCGCAGACCAGCTTGCCGCTGGCACCATCGTAGTGCAGGGGGCCGGTACAGGCCGGGCACTGATAATTCGTTGTCTTTTCAGCCATGCGTCAGACCTCTCTCAGGCCCCAAAGGGCTTGCCGCACTCGGGGCAGAACTTGGGCGGGTTGGCCGGGTCGGCGGGCACAAAGCCGCAGTTGGCGCACTTGGCGGCGGGCCGGGGTCTGCCGCACTCCGAGCAGAATTTGCCGCTGTTCTTTGCACCGCAGCTGCACACCCAGACAGCCGGGGCTTCGGGCCGGGGCTTGCCGCATTCGGCACAGAACTTGCCCGTGTTGCCGGTGTGGCCGCAGCTGCAGGTCCAGCCAGCGGCCGGTGCGGCCTGAGGCTGCGCGGCGGTCTGCTGGCCGCCCATCTGGTAGAGATCCCGGGCGTTGACACCGCCCGCTGCAGCAGCCTGGTTCATCCCCATAAAGGCCATGGCGGGACCGGCGGCGGTGTTGGAGGCGGCAGCCTGCATGGCGGAAGCCTGTGCGCCCACCAGATGCGCGGCGGCGCGGGTGGGGTCCATAAAGGCCGCACTGCGCTGCAGCTCCTTGATCATCTGCTCGTCCTCTTCGCTGGCCTTGACACCGGAAACGCCCAGAGAGACGATCTCGATGCCGCGCAGCCTGCTCCACTTGGCGCTCAGCTCCTGATTCAGGGCCTCGGCCAGCTCGGCGGTGTGGCCGGGCAGGGCGGAGTAGCGGATGCCCTGCTCGCTGATCCGGGCAAAGGCGGGCTGAAGGGCGGTCATCAGTTCGGTCTTGAGCTGGCCGTCCAGCGCGTCGCGGGTGTAGGCGTTTTCCACATTGCCGCAGACATTGGTGTAAAACAGGATGGGGTTGACCACCCGGTAGCTGTACTCGCCGAAGCACCGGATGCCGATGTCAATGTCGATACCGGCGCGCTGGTCCACCACCCGGAAGGGTACCGGGTTGGGGGTGCCGTACTTGTTGCCGGTGAGCTCCCGGGTATTGATATAGTAGATGCGCTGGTCGGAACCGGTCTGCCCGCCAAAGCTGAACCGCTTGCCCAGCTCGGCAAACACGCTGTCGATGTCCTTCAGCCCGCCGCTGAGCAGGGAGGGCTGGGTGCCGGTGCTGTAGGTGTACTCGCCGGGTTCGGCACAGAGGTCCACCACCTTGCCCTGCTCCACAATCAGCACGCACTGGCCGTCGGCCACGGCGATCACAGAGCCATCCGAGATGACGTTCTCGCTGCCGTGCCGGTTGGCAGAGCGGCCATTGGCCCGTTTCTGGCCCTTGACAGCCAGCACCTCCGCAGGCAGAGCGTCACAATAAAAATATTCCTTCCACTGGTCGCCCATCACGCCGGATGCCGCGCCCAGAGCTGCTTTGATGAGACCCATAACTTCAATCTCCTTTTGTGCCGGGCAGTGCCCCAAAGCGGGGAATGGCTCCCCCGGGCGCTGCGGAATTTGGGACAAGTATAACATAATCCGGAAAATTGTAAAAGCGATTTGGCAAAAAGGCGGCAAAAAGGCGAAAGAAAAACTTATTCTTGCTTTTTTGCCCCGGCGGGTGTACAATACCCTACGAAAAACAAAACACAGGGGAGCTCGTAAGGCGGGCTGAGAGGAAGTAACCAAACTTCGACCCTTGACCTGATGCGGATAATGCCGCCGTAGGAAGTCATAGGAAAATGATTTTTTGCAGGAGGCACCGCTGTGGTGTCTCCTGTTTTTTGTTGCCGCAAGCCGCCGCAACGGGCGGCTCCGGGCTGAGGGGGAGCGCCCTGAGCCTTGAAATAACTGCGATGGGAAGCCGTGTTCCGGCGTGAGAGGAGGCCAGCAAGCCTCGACCGCTTTTTGAGAAAGAGGAGTTACCAATGAAAAAATTCTCTGTGAAAAAGCTGGCTCTCGCTGGAATGTTCTGCGCCCTGTGCGTGGTGGGCAGTGTGTTCAGCTTCCCGATGTTCGGCAGCAAGTGCGCCCCCGTGCAGCACATGGTCAATGTGCTCTGCGCCGTGCTGCTGGGCCCCTGGTGGGGCGTGGGCGTGGCCTTTGTGGCCTCGCTGCTCCGCAATATCCTGGGGCTGGGCAGCCTGATGGCCTTCCCGGGCAGCATGTTTGGTGCCCTGCTCTGCGGCCTGGTCTACGCAAAGACCAAAACCTGATCGCCACCCTGGTGGGCGAGGTGTTCGGCACCAGCATTCTGGGCGGCCTGTGCGCTTACCCGGTGGCCATCTGCCTGATGGGCAAGAGCGCCGGTGACATCGCGTTCTACGCCTACATCGTGCCCTTCCTCATCTCCACCGCTGTGGGTGCGGTCATTGCGGGCGTGCTGGTGTACAGCCTGCAGCACTCCGGTGCCCTGCGCTCCATGCAGAGCAGCCTTTCCTGACGGGGGTGCGTCATGTTTGCAGAGCAGTTTGCCAATGTCCGCACCAAAATCCCCCCTTATTCATAATATCACCACTACGTCACCGTGAACGACTGTGCCAACATGGTGCTGGCCTGCGGTGCTTCGCCCATTATGGCCGACGATGCCGCCGAGGTGGAGGATATCACCACCATCTGCGGCGGGCTGAACATCAACATTGGCACCCTGAACAGCCGCACCATTGAATCCATGCTCAAGGCAGGCAAAAAGGCCAATGCACTGGGCCACCCCGTGGTGCTGGACCCTGTGGGCGCAGGCGCTTCCGCCCTGCGCACCGGGACGGCCTACCGCCTGCTGGACGAGGTGCGGTTCACGGTCATCCGGGGCAACATCTCCGAGGTAAAGACGCTGGCTTCCGGCGCGGGCACCACCAAGGGCGTGGATGCCGATGTGGCCGACAGGGTCACCGAGGAGAATCTGGACGGCGCGGTGGCCTTTGCCAAGGCCTTTTGCCGCAAAGACCGGTGCCGTTGTGGCCATTACCGGTGCCATTGACATCGTGGCCGATGGGGCAAAGGCCTACTGCATCCGTAACGGCCACCCAATGATGAGTGCCATCACCGGCACGGGCTGCCAGCTCTCTGCCCTGACGGCGGCCTTTCTTACCGCCAACCCCAGCCAGCCGCTGGAGGCTGCGGCTGCCGCCGTCTGCGCCATGGGCCTTGCGGGCGAGATCGCCCATGCACGGCTGACCCCGCAGGACGGCAACGCCACCTACCGCAATTACATCATGGATGCCATTTACAATATGACTCCGGCTCAGCTGGAAGAGGGTGCCAAGTATGAAGTGCGCTGAAGAATATATGCGGCTCTACGCCGTCACCGACCGTGCCTGGGTGGGCCGTCAGACCCTCTATCAGCAGGTGGAGAGCGCCCTGAAGGGCGGCGTGACCTGCGTTCAGCTGCGGGAAAAGGAGCTGGACGAGGAATCCTTCCTGAAGGAGGCATTTGAGCTCCACGACCTGTGCAAAAAATACAATGTGCCCTTTTTTATCAATGATAACGTGGACATTGCCATCCGCTGCCACGCCGAGGGCATCCATGTGGGGCAGGAGGATATGGCCGCTGCTCAGGTGCGCCAGCGCGTGGGCGATGAGATGATGATCGGCGTATCCGTCCACAGCGTGGAGGAGGCCCTGGAGGCCGTCCGGCACGGTGCCGACTGTCTGGGCGTGGGTGCAGCCTTCTCTACCCACACCAAGGCAGACGTGGGACGTTCTGCCCGAGGGCCATATGGAAAGCCATCTGCGATGCCGTGGACATCCCCGTTGTGGCCATCGGCGGCATCCACAAGGAGAACCTGCTCCGGCTCAAGGGCACCGGCGTGAACGGTGTGGCCCTTGTCAGTGCGATCTTCGGCGCGGAGGACATCGAGGCCGAGTGCAGGGAGCTGAAGGCACTGGCGGAGCAGATCGTAAAATAATCTGTCATCCCGCGGCAAACCGGGGGCACCACCTTGGGCCGCGTTACAAAATTCATGGAGAAAACCAACATGAAAAGCGTATTTTGCGCAGGTGCCGGCATCCAGAGCGTACTGCTTTTTCTGAATGACGGCTGCCTGCCCCTACCCCTGTATGACCAGCACCCTGCTGTTCAGAGATAAACTGTCATTTGGAGGAAAGTACCATGCAGAACTATACCACACAGATGGACGCTGCCCGCAAGGGCATCGTCACGCCGGAAATGGAGATCGTGGCCAAAAAGGAATACCGCACCACGGAGGAGATCCGTCAGCTGGTGGCTGAGGGCAAGGTGGCCATTCCCGCCAACAAGCACCACACCTGCCTGAACCCCGAGGGCATCGGTTCCATGCTGCGCACCAAGATCAACGTGAATCTGGGCGTTTCCCGCGACTGCAAGGATTACAACGTGGAGATGGAAAAGGTGATGAGCGCCGTCAACATGGGCGCGGAAGCCATCATGGATCTGTCCAGCCACGGCAACACCCAGCCCTTCCGCCAGAAGCTGACCCACGAGTGCCCCGTGATGATCGGCACTGTGCCCGTGTACGATTCCGTCATCCACTATCAGCGCGACCTTGCCACCCTGACCGCGCAGGATTTCATCGACGTGGTGCGCCTGCACGCTGAGGACGGCGTGGACTTTGTCACCCTGCACTGCGGCATCACCCGCAAGACCATCGACCAGATCCGCACCCACAAGCGGAAGATGAACATTGTCAGCCGCGGCGGCTCTCTGGTGTTCGCCTGGATGAGCATGACCGGCAACGAGAACCCCTTCTACGAGCACTTTGACGAGATCTGCGAGATCTGCGCCGAGCACGACGTGACCATCTCGCTGGGCGATGCCTGCCGCCCCGGCTGCCTGGCCGATGCCACCGATGTCTGCCAGATCGAAGAGCTGGTGCGTCTGGGCGAGCTGACCAAGCGCGCCTGGGCACACAACGTGCAGGTCATGGTGGAGGGCCCGGGCCATGTGCCTCTGAATCAGGTGGCCGCCAACATGGAGGTGCAGAAGAGCATCTGCATGGGCGCTCCCTTCTATGTGCTGGGACCCCTCGTCACCGACATTGCCCCGGTTATGACCACATCACGGCTGCCATCGGCGGTGCCGTTGCCGCCATGAGCGGTGCAGCCTTCCTGTGCTATGTCACCCCCGCCGAGCATCTGGCTCTGCCCAACGTGGACGATGTAAAGCAGGGCATCGTGGCCTCCAAGATCGCCGCCCATGCGGCCGATATCGCCAAGGGCATCCCCCATGCCGGGCATATCGACGATAAGATGGGCGATGCCCGCCGCGTGCTGGACTGGGATGCCCAGTTCGCCTGCGCTCTCGACCCCGAGACCGCCAAGGCTATCCGGGATGCCCGCCTGCCTGAGGATGACCACAGCGACACCTGCTCCATGTGCGGCAAGTTCTGCGCCGTCCGCAGCATGAACAAGGCGCTGGCCGGGGAATACATCGACATCCTGTAACACTGCGTTTTCTTCCTTCTCAGCCGTCCGGTTTTGCTCGCCGGGCGGCTTTTTTGCTTGTCTCTGGGCGGGGAACAGGTTTCCTGCTTTACAGAAAAGGGAAAGCATTGTAAAATAGATGGGTAAGTAATAAAATATCCGGCGGGAAGCCCCTGCCTGAGAACGAGGAATAAAAATCATGGCAAGATTGAATATCCGGGTGCTGGCTCTGGACTTGGACGGCACCCTGACCAATGACGAAAAGATCGTTACCCCCCGCACCCGCGCGGCGCTGGATGCCGCCGCCGCACAGGGCGTGACCATCGTGCTGGCCTCCGGCCGCCCCACAGCGGGCATTCTGCCGCTGGCAAAGGAGCTGGGGCTGGACAAAAAGGGCGGCTGTGTGCTGGCCTACAACGGCGGCAAGATCGTGGACTGCATGACCGGCGAGGCCCTGTATCAGGTGCAGCTGGGAGCGGAGTTCGTCCCGGAGCTCTGCGAATTTGCAGCCCGGCAGGATGTGGCCATCCTGACCTATAACAGCGAGGGCATCGTGTGTGAGCGGGATCAGGACGTGTGGGCAAACAAGGAGTGCTTTACCACAAAGCTGCCGATGATCCATGTGGATGATCTTGCCTCCTATGTGGACTATCCGATCTGCAAAATGCTCATCACCCTTGACCCTGCCCGGCGGGATGCTGTCTGTGCCGCCGGAAAGGAGCAGTTTGCGGGCCGGATCGACCTGTACCCCTCCAGCCCCTTCTTCATCGAGGCCGTGCCGCTGGGCGTGGCAAAGGACAGGAGCCTTGCCGCCCTGCTGGAGCGGATGGGCTTGACCCGGGAGAACCTGATGGCCTGCGGCGATGGCCTGAACGACCGCTCCATGATCTCCTATGCCGGGGTGGGTGTTGCCATGCAGAACGCTGAGGATGCCGTCAAGGCTGTGGCCGATTACGTCACCGCCGCCGACAACAACCACGACGGCGTGGCCGAGGCCATCGAAAAATTTATCCTGAACTGAGAGGAACACAAACAACAATGCCACGCAATCTGGTTTTATTTGATCTGGAATGGAACATCGGCTATAAGCCGTATCTCTTTAATTATCATGGCGTGCAGCAGACCTTCCGGGGCGAGATCATCGAGATCGGCGCGGTGAAGATCGACGAGGATGCCAATGTGCTGGATACCTTCTCCATCCACCTGCGGCCCCGCATTTTCCGCACCCTGCAGCACCACATCGCCAAGGTGACGGGCCTGACCCAGGCCGACCTGGACCGGGGCGAGCCCATCGTGCAGGGGCTGCGCCGCTTTATGCAGTGGTGCGGCCCGGATGCCGAGTTTGCCGAGTGGGGCATGGATGACGTGCCGGTGCTCAAGCAGAACCTTTTCCTCTGCAATCTGGACGAGAGCCGCCCCACCCAGTGGTATGATCTGCAGCAGATCTTCCTGCGGGAGCACCCCCGCAAGGAGGGCGAGGGCATGACGCTGGAAAGCGTTGTGACCCGGATGGGCATCCCGATGGAGCGCCCGTTCCACGATGCCCTGTCCGATACCCTTTACACCGCCGATGTCTGCCGCAAGCTTGACCTGCGGGCGGGCCTGGCGGCCTACCCCACCGAGGAAGAATCCCTGCGGGCGAGCCTCTGCCCCGCCCCCGGCGATTACCGGGACTTCCGGGTGTTCCGCGGCTATGTGGAGCAGTCTGCCTGGCGCAGCGACTCAAAGGTCATCACTGCCAGCTGCCCGGCGTGCGGCGGGGATCTGCAGCCGGACGATATCTGGCTGAAAAAGGGCAACAGCGGCTGGTATACTCTGTCTGTCTGCCCTGCCTGCGCCGGTACCGGCAACGAGGTTGGAAAGGGCGTGTTCCAGCGCTATAAGCTGGCCCGGCGGGACGGCTTGCACTGGAGCTTTGCCCGCTGTGTCCAGATCCCGGACGAAGCCGGGCTTGCCCGCTGGGAGCGGATGCGCGCCCAGCAGATCGAGCGGATGCAGGCCCGGGCTGAGAAGGCTGCCGCCGAAGCCGCCGGAAAAGCATAAAGATCCCCGCCCTGTGCAGGAAACGCCCCCGCAGTCTCGTAGTATAGGTGATATGACAAAAAAAGCTCGTATTTTGTTCACGGGCGTGTCATAGAAACCGGATATACTAAAGAAAAATGAGAGGGAAGGAACACGCGGGATGGAAATGACGATGATAGGCTGGTTTCACCAGCTGGGAACGCTGGAATTCTGGAAGGCCCTGCTGGAAGGCTTTGGCGGCCTTGGCCCCATTGCGCCCGTGATCCTTGCGATGGTGGAATCCTTTTTTCCGCCGCTGCCGCTCATTGCCATTGTGGCGCTGAATGTTGCGGCCCACGGCGGGCTTCTGGGCTTTGTGTACAGCTGGGCCGGGGTGATGCTGGGCGGCACTGTGATGTTCCTGCTCTGGCGGCGTGTCGTCAAGCGTTTTTTCTGGAAATTTGCCCGCCGCTCCGCCAAGCTGCAAAAGGCGGAGCAATGGGTCAGCCGGTTCGACACCGCGTCCCTGTTCATGCTGTCGCTCCTGCCCTTTACGCCCTCGTCCTTTATGCACTTTGCCTTTGGCATCTCTGATTTTGACGAGAAGCGCTACCTTGTCACCATGCTGCTGGGCAAGGGCGTGATGGTGGCCATGATGGCCCTTTTCGGGCAGTCGCTGGTGTCTGCCATGAAGAACCCGTTCTACCTCGTGCTTGCCATCGCCATCTGGGCGGGAATGTACTTTGCCAGCAAGCACTTCTGTAAAAAGCACGAGATCGATTGAATCGGCGCAGAGCTGCCGCTGAAATGCCGGTGCCTGCGTTCTGCTTGACTTCTCCCCCCGGCCCGGCTATAATACAGATGTATCAGGAAAAATGCGTTTACCCGGGCAGAGTAGCGCAAAGGTGAGCTGGACAGAGAGAACGGGCCGTTGGCTGGGAGCCTGTTTGCAGCAGCGTGTGTGAAGTGCGCCCGGGCAGCACGCCGCGGGAAACCTGCTGGGGAGTATCGCGACGCGGCAGCCGCCGTTATCGGCTTTGAGCGACAAACAGAAGTGGAACCGCGATTTTGAAAACCGCCTTCGATGTGATATGGGAGATTGTATCACATCGGGGGCTTTTTTACTTCTCTGTTTTCGTAAGTCAGCGAAGCGAGACTGAGAGGTTCTGCTGCGGCTTTTGTTTGCCCTACAAGAAGGAGAGTTCTTATGCAGATTTTCAACACCCTGACCCGCCAGAAGGAAGAGTTTGTGCCGCAGGTGCCCGGCGAATACCGCATCTATGTCTGCGGCCCCACCGTTTACAACTATATCCACATCGGCAACGCCCGCCCGCTGATCGTGTTCGATACCCTGCGCCGCTATCTGGAATACCGCGGCAACAAGGTCATCTATGTCTCCAACATCACCGATATTGATGATAAGCTCATCAAGAAGGGCCAGGAGGAGGGTACCTCCATGAAGGAAGTGGCCCAGCGCTTTGAGGCCGAGTACCTCAAGGATGCCGCCGGTCTGAACTGCAAAAAGCCCACCGTCCAGCCCCGTGCAACGGAGCACATCCAGCAGATCCTGGACATCGTCAAGGACCTGATCGATTCCGGCCACGCCTACGTTGCCAAGAACGGAGATGTCTACTTCCGCGTCAAGAGCGACCCGGAGTACGGCAAGCTGAGCCACCTCAAGCTGGACGATCTGGAGAGCGGCAACCGCGAGCTGCGCAGCCAGATGGAGGATGACCTGAAGGAAGACCCCGCCGACTTTGCCGTCTGGAAGGCTGCCAAGCCCGGCGAGCCTGCCTGGGAAAGCCCCTATGGCATGGGCCGCCCCGGCTGGCATATCGAGTGCAGTGCCATGAGCCGCACCCATCTGGGCAAGACCATCGACCTGCACTGCGGCGGTCAGGACCTGATCTTCCCCCACCACGAGAACGAGATCGCCCAGAGCGAGTGCGCCAACGGCTGCGAGTTTGCCCACTACTGGATGCACAACGGCTTCATCAACGTGGATAACCAGAAGATGTCCAAGAGCCTGCACAACTTCTTCACCGTCCGCGATGTGGCAGACCTCTACGGCTACGAGCCCATCCGCTACTTTATGCTGACCGCAGGCTACCGGATGCCCCTGAACTACACCGTGGACCTCATCGAGAGCTGCAAAAACAGCCTGGAGCGCCTTTACACCTGCCGCGAGAACCTCGATTTTGCCCTGAGCAAGACCGCGTTCGGCACCGATGAGACCCTGACTGCCAAGGCAGACGAGGCCCGCGCCAAGTTCTGCAAGGCCATGGACGATGACCTGAACACCCCCGATGCGCTGGCTGCCGTGTTCGATCTGGTCAAGGAGATCAACACCCTGTCCGCTGCCTCATCCAAGACTGCGCTGGAGGCTGCCGCCAAGGCGTTCGATGAGATCACCGGCGTGCTGGGCCTGATGTACAACCGCAAGAAGGACGAGGTGCCCGCTGAGGTGACGGAGCTGGTGGAAAAGCGCGCCGCCGCCAAGAAGGCCAAGGACTGGGCCGCTGCGGATGCCATCCGTGCGCAGCTCACCGAGATGGGCTGGGCTGTCAAAGATACCGCCCAGGGCCCGCAGCTGAGCAAAATTTAACTTGAATCCCGTTATTGACCTGTACGGTACAATGCGGTAAAATGAGGGTGCGGGAACACTGTGCTGTGTGTTCCACGCACCCTTATTTTTGCATGATACAAGAACCTATATAAAAGGAGGTCTTTGGCTGATGAAAACCAAACGGCTGATCTCATTGCTGCTGGCGGCAGTGTTCGCCCTGAGTGCGGCGGCCACACCGGCGCTGGCGGCTTCGGCGGGCAGCGAACTGCCTGACCTGACCACCGCAGGCGTGGATGAGACCAACAGCGTTGTCTCGATCCGCCTGACCGCAGACGGGGATCTGACCTATGGCTCCCCCTTTACCCTGAGCGTCCAGACTACCCCGGCAGATACCCAGTATATCGGCGTGGTGATGGGCACCAGCGGCGAAGCGCAGGGCTATGTGACCCTGATCCTTTCGGGCAAGATCCGCACCCTGCTCAAGATGATCCCCCTGCCGAAAAAGATGTCGGCGAATCCTGAGCAGGAAGAAGAGTTCAACATCTACGCCTACATCAAGCAGCTGATCGACGGCAACGACGTGAGCGTGCTGCTGCGGGTGGCTGATGAAGTGGTCTCTGTGATGGATGTCCTGAAATTCTACATCCCCACGCTGAAGGATGTCTCCACCGGCATGAAGCTGTCGCTGGAGCTCATCCGCAAATATCTGCCCGAGGGCGTGTTCAGCCGCATCTATCTGGACGAGCAGCCCACGGAAGCCGGCAGCTATGTGGGCGGTGCTGTGGCGCTGGAATCCGGTGATGTGAACACCGCCGGTATGGCGTTCTTCCGCATCAAGCCCAAGAGTGCGGGTGTGCGTGTCTACTGGGCACAGGAGCTCCCCGCCAGCATGACTGCGGCGGAAGCCCAGAACTACAACATCACCGCCGTGGTCGAAAGCGACGGTCAGGTGGTCGAGGGCGGCAAGGTGACCTACACCTATAAAAAGAAGAGCGGTCTCTTCGATTTCCTGGGCACGACCCAGAGCGGGTTCCCCACCGAGCCCGGCGAGTATGTCCAGACGGCCAAAGCCGCCGGAAACTACTCCAGCAGCGAGATCAGCCGGACGATCGTGATCCAATAACTGAATGAGCAAAAAACCTCCCTGCCACGCCGGCAGGGAGGTTTTTGTTTGTTCTTACATCACATTATTGGCGCTTACATCCGGAACCGCCAGCCCCAGCCGCCGCCACAGCAGCAGTTGCACAGCAGGTTGAGCAGGATCATGCTCCAGCACCAGCGCATCAGGCCGCCGGGCTGGGCGTAGGTGGTCTGGGTGCGGTAGGTGCGGCCCGGGTTCTGCAGATTGCGCAGGTTCATCTGGTACTCGGTGTTGCCGGGCTCCATCTGGGCGGCGCGGCGGGCATCCTGCAGGGCATCGATGCTGTTGCCCAGACCCTGATTGGCCAGCGAGGAGAGATAGTACCACCGGGCGGTGCGCACGGTGATGCCGTCCAGCACGCGGCGGGCCTCGGGGTAGCGCTGGTTGACGATGAAGTTGCGGGCGGCCTGCATCTCAGGCGTGTCCGCACCGTTGTAGCCGGGGCCGCGCTGCTGCTGATAATTGCCGCCAAAGCCAAACCCGAACCCGAAGGGGTCATAACCGAAGCCAAAGTCTCCGAAATCCCCGTTGGAGTAACCGTTCTGCTGGTACCCCTGCTGATAGCCGCCGTAGGAGGGGCCGCTCTGCTGGCCGTAGGCACCGCCGTAGCCGCCGCCCATCTGGGGGCCGGTCTCGCCCTTGGTGATGGCGTCGTATGCCGCCTGCACCTCCTTGAAGTGCTCTTCGGCGGTGGGGTCGTTGGGGTTCAGGTCAGGGTGCCAGCGCTTGCACTTGGCACGGTAAGCCTTTTTGATCTCGTCTTCACTGGCACCGCGCTGGATGCCCAGAACCTCATAGGGGTCTCTCATCGGTCTACTTCCTCACGTCTCTATTACCATCTGTGCGGCCGCTGTGCCGCACAAGCAATCTTTAGTGTACAGGACTGGAACGGAAAAATCAAGGAAAACCGCCGGGATCAGGCGGTTTTGTCCTTCTTTTTTGCATTTTTGCAGTGATATTTGAGCCACACGCCCGAATACAGGATGTTGCGCAGAAGGTCAACGTCCTCCACACAGGGCAGGCGCTCAAAGCTGCGGGCGCAGTTGGCCAGCAGCAGCTCAAAGATCTCCCGCATCTCTTCCTCGTACCCGGGTTCTCTGCTCAGGGTACGCAGGGGATTGTATGCGCCCTTGCGCTCGTCCCGGGCCAGGTCGTCGTAGGCATCCAGCAGGTAGATGTACTTGCCCAGATTGAAGCCGATGCTGCGCAGTTCCGGGGACCAGTGGTCCTGCCTGTAATCGAACAGCTCGGCCATCAGTTCCCCAAAGCAGCCGGAAACGGCATCCAGATCCTCGCTGCCCTCGGCTTCGTACCGGGCCAGCCGATCCAGACAGGTGCGGATGGCGCTGCACTGGCGGGGCCAGCGGGCGGCAGCCTCCTGCGTGGGAGCGGCAAGCATCTTTTCAAAGCCCAGGCCCAGCAGGCTGTGGTCATCGTTCCACTTGTCCTGCGCGTTATAGTAGTGCAAAGCCACGCTCAGGTCTGCGCAGTAATCGGTGGGGCCGCTGGAACGCCACTCCACCTTCCGGATGGGGTGGATGGGGCAGTGGTCACAGCCTGTCACACAGGCGCTTTCGCCCTCGTACAGGCTGCACAGCAGCAGATCCAGAAAGGTCAGGTCATAGCTCAGGGTCAGCCGCCCCCGGGTGCCGTGCAGCACGCCGATACGGCGGCAGAGCCCGCAGTAGGCCGAGCGGTACCGCGCCTGTGCCTCCGGGCTGAGCGTGGCCTGATTCGGGATAACATATCCGAACATGGCTCAGCTCTTCTTGATGAACTGGGTGCCGCAGCGGGGGCAGGAGATCTGGATGCGGCCGCGGCCGCGGGGCACGCGCAGCTTCTGGCGGCACTGGGGGCAGCGGTAGTAGTGGTAGACCTTGCGGTTGGCCCACTGCTCCTTCCAGCCCTTGAACTTGTTGTCCACCCGGTCCTTCAGGGTGTAGAACTTGTAGTTCTCCTCGGTGCGCTTGGAGATGTTCCGGCTGAAGGTGCGGTAGTAGCAGAAGATCAGCAGGGCCGCGCCCAGATAGGTGAACAGGCTGACCCGGCTGATGATGGCGATGAGGAGCAGCACCAGCGAGGCAATGCTCAGGAATTGGTTCAGGCCATCGGTGCCATAGCGGCCGATCATAAACTGACGAAGTTTCTCTCTCATAGATTTCCGGTCCTTTGTCCTCAAGAATAACCCTCTCAGCCACGCGGACGCATGGACAGAGAGGGCGTTTGATTGTTCACAACAATAGAATATCAGCCAACCATGATAAAACTTTGAACAGATTGCAAATCTACCATGAAAGGACGAAATTTAATTGGCATTCTCTGCACCGGAGCGCTTGCGCACGGTCAGGGCGGCCTCCACATCCAGCGCGCCCTCCATCCGGCAGTGCAGCACGGCACGGCCTGCTTCACCGGTGGTGGCAAGGTAGGTGCCCGCCATGCCGCCCCGCAGGGGGACGATGGCCGGGCCCAGGATCTTTACCGGGCCTTCCACGCTGAGCTGAACGGCCTCGCCGCAGTAGGGCAGCAGGTTGCCGTTCTGGTCGATGGCCCGCAGGCTGACCGCCGCGCAGTCCCAGGTGGGGCCGTCGGTCAGGATGGGGTTGTGCACCACGCATTCCAGCCGGACCGACTGCACCGGCTCCTTGACCACGGTGCGGACGGTGCGCCCGTGCCAGACTGCCTCAAACCGGTAGACGCTGGACGGCCCGCCCAGCACGCCGATGTATTTGTAGTACATCCGGAGCAGGTCGTTTGCGCTCAGCCGCAGGGAGAGCATCCGCGCCCGGGAGAGAGGCGAAAGGTTCAGCGCGTCCCGGCGCATCTCGTTGAGGATGGCCGCCACCTGCGGGGCCGTGCTCTGGTCAAGGCCCTCATACTTTTCCAGCAGGGAGCCGACGAAATCCTGGATCTCGATGGGCGGGTGGGGCAGGGCGGCAAAGCGGCCCCGGCGGTCGGGGGTGAACTCGGCAATGAAATCGTTGCCCCGGTAGAGGCGGACGCTCTCGGCGTTGGTGAACACCCAGCAGGCCCCGGCAAAGCCGCCGGGGTGGTCGCCCAGTGCCATGCTGGAAGAGACCTCGAACACCACGTCCGAAGGGGAGCGGGGCGTTTTCTGGCTGGCGTAGACAGCGGCGGAGAGCTTCGGGTTGCGGAACAGATCTGTCACGCCGTGGTAGCAGATACGGTCGCCGCTGCCGAACTCGCGGTGGGTGTTGTAATCGGCCATGCACCAGCCAAGGGCACCGGCCACGCCCTGCTGGGCAATGGCATCGTTGAGGACGGCGGCATGGCGCAGGGCCTGTGCCAGCCGGTGCGGCTCGTCGTCAAAGGCTTTGGCCGGGAACTGCTGGCCCCCGAACTCGCTGATGAGGTAACCCTTGCGCAGGTCAGGCGTAACGGCAGACCGGGGCTCGCAGCCCGGGCCGCGGCCGGAGTAGGAGTAATCGTTGTAGGCGTAAACATCCTCGAGCAGCTGGCTCTTGCGGGCGATCCGCACGCCGCCGGTGGGGCGGGTGGGGTCCAGCCGATGGACGGCTTCGTTGGTGCGCTTGTAAAAGGCCTCGTTGTCGGAACTGCCGTTCACCCGCACGCCCCACAGGAACACGCTGGGGTGATTGCGGCACTGGCAGACCATCTCGCGGCAGTTCTGCAATGCCTGGGCCTGCCAGGCTTCATCCCCGATGTGCTGCCAGCCGGGCATCTCCACGAACACCAGCAGGCCCAGCTCATCGCAGGCATCCAGAAAAGCCGGGCTCTGGGGGTAGTGGCTGGTGCGCACGGCGTTGCAGCCCAGCTGCTTTTTCAACAATTGGGCATCCAGCTGTTGAATGCTGTCCGGCATGGCATAGCCCTGATAGGCGTAGCTCTGGTGCCGGTTCAGGCCCCGCAGCTCCACCCGCTGGCCGTTCAGATAAAAGCCCCCGGCCACGAACTGGATGGTGCGGAAGCCGAACCGGGTGCTCTTTTCGTCCAGCACCCGGTCGGGCAGGCCGCTGGTGCCGGGCCGGATGAGCCGGACGGTCAGGGTATAGAGGAAGGGGTGCTCCACGCTCCAGGGGTGCACGCCGTTCAGGGTGCCCACAATGGGCAGGCTGAGCTCACCGCTGTACAGGGCTCTGCTCCCGGCGGGGCTGCGGATCTCGGCCTGCAGGGTGCAGCCGATGGTCTCGCCCACCGTGGAGGAGTAGATGCGGAAATCGCCCTCGGCCTGCGCCTCGATGAAGATGTCGCGCAGGTAGGCGGGCTCCTTCACGTCCAGACTGACGGCCCGGTAGATGCCGCCGTAGGTCAGAAAATCGATCTGCCCGCCGAAGGGAGGAATGTTCAGGTCCTCCCGGCTGTCGCACCGGACAGCCACCACATTTTTTTGGCCCAGCAGCAGCGATTCGGTCAGGTCCACAGTAAAGGCGGTGTAGCCGCACCCGTGGTGGAACACCCGCCGCCCGTTGCAGAACACGGTGGCATCGTGGGCCACGGCTCCAAAGGTCAGCAGTACCGTGCGGCCCTGCCACTCTTTGGGCGCAAAAAACTCCCGTCGGTAGCCGGACACCCGCTGGTATTCGTTCTCGTTGCAATAGTTGTAGGGCAGCGTTTTGACCGTGTGGGGCAAGCGCACCGGTTCCAGTTCCACCCCGGTGCATTCGGGGCGGACGATGGCGGGATCAAAGGTGGGGGCAAACAGCCAGCCGTCGTTCCAATCGTAGTGTTCCATAGCCTGTCTCCATCGCTCTGCACAAAATAATTCTTACCCTTATGCTACCACAAAGTTGTGAACGAAAAAAGCACTCGCTCCCTTATTTTTTCCGTTTTTGCGGAAAAAGCTGTTAAAATCAGAAACGCCCCCGCCGACAAGGGCAGAGGCGCAAAGGAAATATCAGAATCTGGGAAGGTCGTAGGCACGCATGGCGGGGTGTTTGTGGGAAATCTGCTCTTCCGTAGAAACTACGCTGGTGCCAAACTTACAGGATTGACATTGATAAATTTCAATATGAGTGCGATTCTCGACCGAATCATTATATCGGGGGTCGCGTCCCTGACAAGGAATAAAATTGACTGTATACCAGGAAGCATAATACTCATCCACACAAATCATATCGCTCTGTCCGCAATATTCGCAGATAAGGGACACGGTTTCGGCAGCTGTTGTAGCATTTACAGAACGAGCCTGAGACACTGCGAATGCGGGAAGAGCACATAGACTTGCCAGAAGAAAAGCGGCGAAAAATGCGGAAAGAATCTTTTTCATGGTAAACGCCTCCTTTTTGAGAAAGTATGGGGGTGAACTTCTCTGATCTCATCTTCATTATAGCATGGATCGCAGAAAGAGAAAATTGTGAGAGGAACAGAAAAAAGAGAGCTCTTTTTATGCGGATTGACGACAAAAAAACGCTCCCGCCGGAAAGGCGGGAGCAGAATGCAAGGATTATAAAGTACTATAAGTGAATAAGCAAAAGCTAATTACCAGCCGTGTTCATGCTCAACCTTCGTTTCACGGACAGCGTCACCAAAGCCGCTTCCACAATGATCACAGAGATAGTACTTGGTTACATCGCGATAATACTCCTTATCACGATATTGAGGATCGCCGGAAAGGCATTCGACATACCGATTGAAAATCCAAGGACCTTCTGTTTTGGTATTGTACCGGACTTGACCAATGCCACATTCGTCGCAAAGAGAAGCATAAGGAACAACGCTAGAGTTGTCGATAGAAGGGTCATCAGAAATGACAGAAGTTGTTGTAGCTGATGCGGGAGCGAGCAACATAGAACCAACTAAAACTCCAGAAAGTAAACAGGTGATAAGCTTTCTCATAGTGATGGCCTCCTTTGATAAAATAATAATTCAACCCTCACTGGATTGTGAATACAGTATAGCATAAAATCATTTTAATGGGAATTGTGGAAGTAAATGAAAAAAGATGATAAATAATGTACGATTTGTCAACGAAAAAGCCCCCGCCGGGCAGGCGGGGGGATGAAACTCAGCGGATGAAATTGGTCATGGGGCGGCGGGGATTCTCAGGGTGGGTGATGCCGTTTTCCCTGCCCAGCTCGATGCACTTGAGCAGCCAGGCCATGTTGCGGCCCAGCTCCCGCATCACGGCACAGCCCTCTTCATCCTCCAGCACCTGCTCGGGCTTGGAGCCGTGGACCATGGGCCAGTAGGAACCGCTGACCAGCGGCATGTGGAAGAACTCGGGGTACTTCACCAGCTGGTCCAGCGTGGTGGTGGTGCCGGCGCGGCGGGCCGAAGCGCAGATGGCGGCGGGCTTGTAGGCCAGATACTTGCCGCCCGCGTAGGCCAGACGGTCCATGAAGCTGGTCATGTTGCCGGAGGCGGACGCATAGTGGACCGGTGTGCCGAACACAAAGGCATCAGCGGTCTTAGCCTTTTCGATGGCCTCGTTGACCACGCCGCCGAACACGCAGCCCTTACCGGCGGCACAGCCGCCGCAGCCGATACAGCCGCCCACCGGCTTTGTGCCGACGTTCAGGATCTCGGTCTCGATGCCGCTGGCGTTCAGTTCCCCGGCGATCAGGGACAGGGCGGTATAGGTGCAGCCCTTCTCGTGGGGGCTGCCGTTGATGAGCAGGACTTTCATAAGCAGATACTCTCCTTTTTTGGCAAAACGCGCCGCACATGGGGCGCTTTGCCCTGATTTTAGCACAATTGCACCCTGAGTGCAACGCGCGCCCTTGACAAAGAGTTGCGTTTTGACGATAATATGGAGATACGAAAACACGAAACAGCTGCTGGCCGGGCAGGGGGCCCGGACAGCGGGAGAAGGAGGCAGATACATGCGCGTTATTGCAGGAGAAGCACGGGGCCGCAGGCTGGAAGCCCTGCCGGGCACCGAGATCACCCGCCCGACGATGGATCAGGTCAAGGAGGCCATGTTCAGCATCGTCCAGTTCGACCTGCCCGGTGCCCGGGTGCTCGACCTCTACGCAGGCAGCGGCCAGCTGGGCATCGAGGCCCTGAGCCGGGGTGCGGCCCGGTGCGTGTTCCTGGACGAGAACCGGGAGGCCGTGAACATCGTGATGAAGAACTGCAAGAACTGCGGTGTGTTTGACCGCAGCCGGATCAACATCGGCGAGGCGGCACGGTATCTCTCCGCCTGCCATGAGCAGTTCGACATCGTGCTGCTGGACCCGCCCTTCCACACCGGCACGCTGGAAAAGATCCTGCCCGGCGTGGACAAATGCCTTGCCCCCGGGCGGCATCGTGATCTAGCGAGAGTGAGACCGGCCTGGTGCTGCCTGCCGAGGTGGGCGGCATGACCCTGGAAAAAAACAGTATAAATACGGCAAGGTCCTGCTGTGGAAGTATGGTAAGCCCCGGCAGAGCGCCGGAGAGGGAGATGCGGAATGAACGTAAACGAGCTTTTGGATACCATTGAGGATACGCTGGAGGAGAGCGCCGGAATGCCCCTTTCGGGCGGCAAGCGCATCGTGGATGTGGAGCAGATCCGGGATTATCTGGACGAGATCCGCCAGAACCTGCCTGTGGAGCTGCGGCAGGCCCAGTCCATTGTCAGCGACCGTGCCCAGCTCATCGAATCGGCCAACGCACAGGCGCAGGCCATTGTAAAAAAGGCCGAGGAGCGCGCCCGTGTGCTGGTGAGCGAGGCTGAGATCGTCAAGGCGGCCCAGCAGCGCGCCGGAGAGATCGTCTCCGCCGCCCAGACCGAGGCCCGCACTGTCCGCCAGACTGTGACCGACTACTGTGATAATATGCTCAAGACCACGGAAGAGACGATGGCGGAAAACGCCGCACAGGTCAAAAATGTCCGTGCAAACCTGCGCCAGAGCCCCCGGAAACAGCTCTGATGCGGGAATGTGAAATTTCCCGGTGAGAGCTTCCGGCCCTGCAAGCAAAAACGACGGCTTGCAGGGCTTTTTTTGGTACATTTTGAGAGAAAAAACAAAAGGGAAACTCTTGCAATCAGGGGCCTGTTTTGTTACAATAAAATTGTATCCTCAGGGCTGGCCGGGCCACAAACTTCCGGCAGGGCCGCAGGCCGCTTTTCCCGGGCAGCAGCTCCGGGCAGAAAAGGGCGGCAGATGCAGGATCTTATCTGAGTTTTGAAAGGAGGCTGGGAACATGGACACAGAAAAAACAGCACAGCCCTTTGACCCGGCCTCGTTTGAGCATGTCCCGGTGCTGCTGAACGAGTGCCTGGACGGCCTGAAGATCGACCCGGCCGGAACCTATCTGGACGGCACGGCGGGCGGCGCGGGGCACTCCCGCCAGATCGCCCTGCGGCTGAACGGCGAGCAGGGCGGCAGGCTCATCTCGCTGGATCAGGACCCCGATGCCGTGCAGACGGCCCGGGCCCGGCTGGCGGGCCTGCCTGCCACCGTGGTGCAGATCAACTTCCGCTATGCCGGACAAGCTCTGGAGCAGCTGGGCATTGAAACGATCAACGGTGCGCTGCTCGATCTGGGGGTGTCCAGCCATCAGCTGGATGACGCGGCCCGGGGCTTTTCCTACCGGGCAGATGCCCCGCTGGACATGCGGATGAGCCAGGAGGGCGAGACGGCCGCCGATCTCGTGAACAGCGAGAGCCGGGAGGAGCTGGCCCGCATCCTGCGGGATTACGGCGAGGAGCCCTTCGCCTGGCAGATCGCGGGCAGGATCGTGGAAGCCCGGGAAACTGCCCCATTGAAACGACATTGCAGCTGGCGGATATCGTGGCCAGCGCATGCCCCGGCGAACGCCGGAGACAAAACCCTCCGCCGCACCTTCCAGGCACTGCGCATTGCGGTAACCATGAGCTGGACGCACTGGAAGAGGGCTGGATCACCATTTTGCGCATCTTCGCACCGGGTGGAAGA
>ENA-OPYX01000351-OPYX01000351.1-human-gut-metagenome-genome-assembly--contig:-NODE-351-length-27628-cov-2.970874_pt1 | contig 27628 bp, 31 predicted proteins | sample MGYA00242639_ERZ504486 | MGnify/ENA primary metagenome ERZ504486 (study PRJEB26092, sample SAMD00036296) | human gut metagenome | host: Homo sapiens | study: EMG produced TPA metagenomics assembly of... | reverse complement strand
CGGGAACTGCGATTATATCAGCCTGTTCCAATGCACGAAGCGCACCGAGAGTTATATATGAACCGTCACCTGCACCGACTCCGACGGAATAGAATTTTGCCATAGTTATTTACCCCTTATAAGATTTAAAATTTCTTCTCTTGCTTTGCCGATAGTGGCTTTTGAGAAGTCTACATTAAGTTTATCACATTTATTCAAAATTTCAAGTAGATGTGCAATTCTCGGCAATCTTAAATTATGTTCACGCAAAAGCGTCGGATTTGAGAATACTTCTTCGGGAGTACCGTCTGTAAGTAATTTACCGTGATTTATAACGTAAACATAGTCCGAATAAATCGGCACAACGTCAATATCATGCGTTGACATTATAATTGTCGTACCCTCATTTTCGCATATGTCGCGAAGAAGGTGCATAAGCTCACTTACGCCCATTGGGTCAAGACCTGCCGTCGGCTCGTCAAGAATGATTACCTCCGGCGACATAACAAGTATGCCGGCTATTGCGGCACGTTTTTTCTGACCGAAACTTAATGCATGGGTAGGTTTGTCTTTTAAATCAAAAATACCTGTGCGTTTAAGTGCATTTTCGGTAAGATGAACAACTTCGTCCTGCGGCAATTTCAAATTCATTGCACCGAAAGACACATCCTGAAAAACAGACGCGGAAAAAAGCTGGTCGTCGGGGTCTTGAAAAACTATTCCGACACTTTTTCTTAATTCTCTGATTTCCTTTTTTGAATAACCTATCGGTTTACCCATAAATTTTACTGTCCCCGAATGTGGCTTTAAAATTCCGTTCATATTCAGAAACAATGTTGATTTGCCTGCTCCGTTTGCACCGAGAATTGTTGTAATTTTCCCTTTTTCAAAGCCAATGCTCAAATCCGAAAGAGCAAAATGGCTTTCATCATATTTATATGAAAGGTTTTCTGTTTCGATAATATTCATCAAATCCCCGCCTTTCTTGAAAATATTGCAATCGCTGTTGTAATTACGACGTATATGACCGCAAATACGTTAAATTTGACCGAATGATTAATCTTCGGCATAATAACGTTGATTTCGCCGTCATAACCGCGCGACTCCATAGCGGTATACGTTTTTTCGGCTTGATTAAAGGAACGTATAAAAAGGTTTGACGCAAGCTGTGCCGTTGAGTGGTAGCTTACACGAAGATTACTGTACCCCAAACGTGCGTCTTGAGCGGTATGTATTCTGTGCGATACGTCAAACAGCACAAAAATGTATCTGTAAATCAGTTCCGCAATTTCGATTATAAAATTCGGTATAATGCTTTTCCTGAGCAAAGTGAATAAATCAACCATAGGCGTGGTAAGTGAAAGAAAATACATACAGCTTACCGCACCGAAACACTTAATCATAACGCGAACCGCCGATAAAAGACTTGTATGGCTTATGCCGAAATAAGTATTGCCGAAATGCAGTGAAAAAAGCATATCGCCTGAATTTTGACCGATTGAAATTGCTATTGCGGCTGAACCCATAATAATAAAAACTATCGGAACAGTCATAAGATGAAATACGTTTTTATACGATGTTTTTCCTATAAAAATAATAAGAAACAGCATAGTAAGCGCAGTAAATACGCTTACCAAAAAGCTGTTTGCCCATATGCAGATAACAAGCACCGACATTGAAAACAGAAGTTTTGAAATAGGTGCAATATTTCTGAGTTTTGAATTATATGCTAATTTATCAATTATCATTTTTCTTTTTAGCTGTTACTCTGCCAAGTACAAAGCCGACAATACCGGCGCCCACACCTGCCTGAAGACAGAAGAAAAGTGACTCGATTTCACCTGACGGCGGCTCCCAGAACGGCTCAAACCATGGCTCGTAACTTTCGTCCAATTCACTTATGGCGTCTGATGCTTGGTCGTCAGAACCGCCAAATTCGTGACCGCCCATAAACAGTAGCGGTACGGCAATTATAAGAACAAGTATAACTGCTAATATTGTATTTTTAACCCAAAGTTTCATTAATATATACCCCCTTATATAACATTAAGCTGCTTAAGTTCGTTTGTACAGTTCTTAGCCAATACATTGAATATCATAACAGACAAAATATACACCGTATTTGCACGACGGTGCTATTTTACTTCTTCACGCAGTGTCCTCCGACAATGCAAATGCTTTGGAAGATATAATAAATTACGCAAAAAATTGAGGGATATACGTTTAAAAGCCTTGATGAATTGCAATAATTTAAGAAAAAAACATAAAAACTCTTAAAAAACACTTATTAATTCATCATTTTGGTGTATAATTAAATTATTATAATGTATTTTAGAGAGGAAATTGATAAAATGAGAGAGGCAAGTTTTGATTTCGGTAAGAAACCGCCTGTTGACGGTTACACAAAAGTGACTGAAAAATCTGTTTACACAAAGGAAAAAGGTTTTGGACTTTCGGAAGTCGCAGAGGCTGACGAAAGAAAAATCGGTGAAAAGGAATTAAACAGAGATTTTCTTTTCATGGGCGGAAAGTCATTTATCGTTGATATTGAAAACGGCGAATATATTGTACGCGTTTCTACGGGCGACTATGTTGACGAGGGCGATGTTATGACATTCTACAACGTCAACGGTGAAAAATACGGCGTATGGGTAAGTGACGGTACTGTTGTGGAAAGAGTGTTCCCTGTTACAGTTACTGACGGTAAGATTGAATTTGCATTTGAAATGGGTAAGCATACTTGCCTTAACAGCATTGATATTGCACAAAAGCAAGACATTGAAGTTAAGAATGTTAAAAGTGCCGTTATCGCAAAACGTGATACGGCTTCGGTTAAATTGACTTGGGATAAAGCCGATGGCGTTATCGGTTACAGAGTGTCACGCAGAAATCCGAAGAATAACGAAATTGATAAGGTTCAGGAAGTTATTACAGAGGAATTTGTTGACGGTGACGTTACAATATGCGATAAATTTGAATACAGCGTGTGTGCATTGTATGCACATAAGTTCTGTTCGGATAAGTCTGTTACGATTGATGTTGAAGTCGTTGACGGTAAGAGCGTTGCCGGTGAGATAACAGAGCTTGACGCAAAGGAAACTCCTAATTCCGTAACACTTGTGTGGAACGGATTTAAGGAGGCGGTTTGGTACAACATTTATCAAAAAGCACCTTACGGTATTTACAAGTACATAGGAAAAACAGAAGAAACACATTTCATTGATGATAAAGTAATAACAAATGTACCTTTCGTATATGCGGTTGAGGCTGTTACAACAAGCGGTATATCAAAACGCAGTGAGGTAACAATAGATATGGAAGCTAAGCCGAAGAAACGCAAAATGGAAACATTGGGCAGAGGTGCTGTTGCAATGATGACAGAAAACGGCGTATTCCTTAGCTGGCGTCTTAATGCGTATGAATACGAACAGGACATTAACTTTATAATTTTGAGAAACGGTGAAAAGATTACAGATGTAATCACCAATTCTACAAACTATCTTGACAAAGACGGTAAACCGGAAGATGTTTACACAATCAAAGCCGTAAAGGGTAATAAGGCTGAGAAAAAGGGTGCGGAAGTTAAAGTTGTAAATGCACCTTATATATCAATTCCTCTTGATAAGCCTGAAAACTTTGTTGACCCTGACGGCAATTCATATCCTTATACCGCAAATGACGCGTCTGTTGCAGACCTTGACGGTGACGGCGAATACGAAATCATTCTTCGTTGGGACGCAAACGGTAAGGATAACTCACACAAGGGTATAACGGGTGAATGTTTGCTTGACGCATACAAGCTTGACGGTACAAAGCTATGGAGAATTAATCTCGGACGTAATATCCGTTCGGGTTCACACTATACACAATTTATGGTGTATGACTTTAATAATGACGGTAAGGCAGAACTTGTATGCAAAACCGCAGACGCAACTGTTGACGGCAAGGGTAACGTAATCGGTGACAAGGACGCGGATTACAGAAATAAGGACGGATTCATTCTTGAAGGTCCTGAATACTTGACATTGTTCAACGGTGAAACAGGCGAAATTATGGATACTGTTGATTACGATCCGCCGAGAGGCAACGTTCGTGAATGGGGCGATTCTTGGGGTAACAGAGTCGACCGTTTCCTTGCCTGCGTAGCATATCTTGACGGTGAAAATCCGAGCGTTGTAATGTGTAGAGGTTACTATGACCACGGTTGTCCGACAGTGCTTGTTGCATATGACGTAATTGACAATAAACTTGTTAAGCGTTGGAAGTTCCTTGCTAACAAGGATCAGAATATCGAATACACAAATCAAGGTAACCACAATCTTGGTGTTGGTGATATTGACGGCGACGGACTTGACGAAATCGTTTACGGCGCAATGGCTGTTGACCATGACGGTAAGGGTATTTACTCAACAGGCCTTGAACACGGCGACTGTATGAACCTTGGTAACTTCACAAAGAAAACACCTAACCTTGACTTCTTCCAAATTCACGAACACGACAGTGCCGAATACGGTTTTGAAGTGCGTGACCCTGCAACAGGCGAGATTAAGTGGGGTAAGTTTACAGGCCGTGACACAACAAGAGGACTTTGCGCGAAGATTGACCCGAGATATGAAGGCAATCAGTGTTGGGTAATGGACGACGGTATCTACACAATGGAGGGTGAACTTATCAATGAAAAAGGCCCTGAATCAATAGATTTTGCTATTTGGTGGGACGGTGACCTTATCCGTGAACTTCTTGACCACGAATTTGATGATGAAAAGGCAGTCGGTTATCCGAAAATTTATAAGTGGGATTATGAAAAACAACAAACTTGTGACAATTCTTGACCCTAAGGGTACTCTGTCAAACAACTGGAAGAAGGGTACACCTTGTATCCAAGCTGATATTTTGGGTGACTGGAGAGAAGAAGCTGTTTGGAGAAATGAGGACGATACGGAACTTCGTATTTACACAACAACAGATCTTACAGACCACAAGTTCTATACGTTTATGCACGACAGTGTTTACAGATTAAGCGTTGCATTCCAAAAATACCGCTTACAATCAGTGTACACAAACAGGTTTCTATATAGGTCCTGAAATGGATAAACCGCCTGTACCTAACACGAATATGTGAGAGGAATTAACATTCCTGAATTTACGGAAGATATTGATGAAATTTAGCATTTAATGTATACTATGTATCAAATCCTTTACAAAACGATTGATATTTTATGTAAATTAGGAAAAAAAACAATACATTGTTGACCTTTTGCAAAAAGTAGGTTAGAATATAGAAGAATAATATGGAGGATTGTGCATGAGGATAATATCTGGAATCAGACGCGGACATAAACTTTTTGAATTTGAGGGTGATGATGTTCGTCCTACGACAGACAGAGTTAAGGAGTCTGTATTTAATATAATTCAGACGTTTATACCCGACGCCGGTGTGCCCTTGATATGTTTGCCGGCAGTGGTGCTTTGAGTTTTGAGGCGATTTCTCGCGGTGCAAAAAAAGCCGTTTGCCTTGATAAAGACAAGCGTTCGATTGATATTATCAAGAAAAATGCAAATTCTTTGGATTTTTCGGATTACTGTGAAATTATTAATACGTCATGTTTTGATTATATGGAGAGGGCAAAGGAAAAATTCGATGTGATTTTCCTTGACCCTCCGTATAATAAAAACTTTATCGAACCTGTACTTGAGGGTATTGTTAAAAACAATCTGTTAAACGAGGATGGTATAGTGGTTCTGGAAAGTGACGGAACTGATTTTCATGATGATTTTGACGGACTTGAAATGTACAGACAGAGAAAGTACGGCAGAACATATATCACGGTATATAAGAAACATAATTGAGCCTGTCGCTAAAATGTCGGCAGCTACCCAAATTACATCATACGATGTAAGCAATTAAATCGGCTTTTGTGGGATAAGCCTAAGAGGAAAGAAGAACAAATGAGAATTGCAGTTTATCCGGGAAGTTTTGACCCGATAACTAACGGACACCTTGACATTATCGAAAGAGCAAGCCGTGTCTATGACAAATTGGTGGTCGGAGTTTTAAGCAATGCAAGCAAAACCCCTCTTTTTTCTGCTGAAAAAAGAGTTGAGATGATTCGCTTGGTAACTAAACATTTGGATAATGTGGAAGTGGATACTTTTACGGGATTATTGGTTGATTTTGCCGCCAGCAAAAATGCAAACGGTGATTGTTAAGGGCCTGAGAACCGTAGCTGACTTTGAATATGAATTTCAAATGGCACTTCTGAATAAGGCTCTTAATCCTGAATACGAAACTATGTTTATGATGACGAATACGAAGTATTCGTATATCAGTTCGAGCATGGTTAAGGAGCTTGCGGGATTTCATGGAGATTTGACAGGTCTTGTACCTTGTGAAATAATAGAAACAATCGAAGAAAAATATAAGTAGGGATGAAAGGATTGAACGAAATGGATATGGATATGGATATCATGGAAATTGTCGATATGATGGAGGAGGCTATTGAAAAAGCATCGGCTGTACCTCTAACCGGAAAGGTTATGATTGACAAGGGTGAACTTTTAGACTACATTCAGGAAATTCGTCTTGTATACCCTGACGAGCTAAAGGAAGCAAAGTGGGTTAAGGAAGAAAGACAAAGAATTTTGTCAGAGGCTGAAAACAGAGCCGAGGCCATTCAAAAGAATGCCGAAGAAACTCAAATGCAGCTTATTGACGAACACGAAATTACAAAGGCTGCATATGAACAGGCTAATGAGCTTGTTAATGCCGCTCAGCAGAAGTCTATCGAAATTAAGACTGATACAGACCAATATGTTGATGACGTTCTTAACGACGTTGAACACAGATTGGACTTGCTACTTAGAAAAGTTCGTGAGGACAGAGGTTATTTCAATAATAACTGATTAAATAACGATTAAATATTTTCGAGCTGGATTAATTTTACTGTTCAGCTCTATTTCACTTTATAAAGATATTAACATTTTAATGCACAATAGAAAATTTAAGGGAGGATATGAATATGCTATCAGATATTGAAATTGCACAAAATGCAAAAATGAAGCATATCCGTGATGTTGCCGCATCAATCGGCATAGCAGAGGACGATTTGGAGTTTTACGGAAAGTATAAGGCTAAGATTGCCTCTGAACTTTGGGGAAAGGTTAAGGACAATGAAAACGGAAAGTTGATTCTTGTTACGGCAATAAATCCTACTCCGGCAGGCGAAGGTAAAACAACGACAACAATCGGACTTGGCGACGCACTTACCAAAATGGGCAAAAAGTGCGTTTTGGCACTTCGTGAGCCGTCACTCGGACCTGTTATGGGAATTAAAGGCGGTGCTGCAGGCGGCGGTTACAGTCAAGTTGTACCGATGGAGGATATAAATCTTCATTTTACAGGTGATATGCACGCTATAACGGCGGCAAATAACTTGCTTTCGGCAATGATTGACAATCACATTCATCAAGGCAACATACTTGATATTGATGTTACAAACATTGTTTGGAAACGTGTTGTCGATATGAACGACAGAGCTTTACGTCACGTTGTTGTCGGTATGGGCGGTAAGGTGAACGGTATTCCGCGTGAGGACGGTTTTATGATTACCGTTGCATCGGAGATTATGGCGATACTTTGTCTTGCAAACGATTTGGAGGATTTGAAAAAACGTTTGGGTGAAATTATAATCGGTTATAACCGCAGCGGTGAGCCTGTTAAGGCTTCGGATTTAAAGGCACAGGGTGCAATGGCGGCACTTTTGAAGGACGCTATAAAGCCTAACCTTGTTCAGACGCTTGAATACACACCTTGCTTTATTCACGGCGGCCCGTTCGCAAACATTGCACACGGCTGTAACAGTGTACAAGCTACAAAGCTTGCAATGAAGCTTTCTGATTATACAATAACAGAGGCAGGTTTCGGTGCTGATTTGGGTGCTGAAAAGTTTATGGATATTAAGTGCCGTATGGCAGGAATTAGCCCTGACGCGGTTGTGATAGTTGCGACTGTTCGTGCACTTAAATACAACGGCGGAGTTAAAAAGACCGACCTTAAAGAAGAAAATGTTGACGCTTTGAAAAAGGGTATCGTAAACCTTGAAAAGCATATAGAAAATATGAAGTCATTCGGTGTACCGGTTGTTGTGGCGGTAAACCGTTTTGATACGGACAGTGAAGAAGAACTTAATACTGTCATTGAAAGATGTCACGAATTGGGTGCAGAATGTGCACTTAGCGAAGTCTTTGCAAAAGGCAGTGAGGGAGGATTGGACCTTGCCGAAAAGGTTATTTCGGCGGTCGAAAACCAAAAAACTGACTTTAAACCGGCATACGATACCGATATGTCAATTAAAGATAAGATTAATGAAATCGTGACAAAAATTTACGGCGGTAAGGGTGTTAATTACACACCGAAAGCACAAAAGCAGATTGCAAGACTTGAAGAACTCGGTCTTGATAAAAAGCCTGTATGTATGGCAAAGACGCAGTATTCATTGTCTGACAACGCAAAACTTTTGGGCAGACCTGAAAATTTTGAAATTACGGTAAGCAACGTAAGAATTTCAAACGGTGCGGGATTTATCGTTGTTGAAACGGGTAATATAATGGTTATGCCGGGACTTCCGAAAGTGCCGGCGGCTGATAACATAGACGTTGATGCAGACGGAAAGATAACAGGGTTATTTTAATTATGGAATTTGAGTCAAACAGTTATGAAGAAACACAAAAATTTTGCCGAGGAGTTTTTCCAAAACTTTAAAGGCAGGTGACGTACTTTGTATGTACGGTGATTTGGGCGTCGGCAAAACAGCATTCGTGCAGGGACTTGCAAAGGGACTCGGAATTGACGAGCCTATCACAAGTCCGACTTTTACGATTGTGAATGAATACAGCGGCAGACTTCCTTTGTATCATTTTGATGTGTACCGCATAGCAGACAGTGATGAAATGTATGAAATCGGATATGAAGAATATGTTTACGGCGATGGTGTAAGCGTTATCGAATGGCCGCAGCTTATTGACGACATACTTCCCGAAAACCGATATGACGTTACTATATCGAAGGATTACAGTCGTCACGATAATTACAGAAAAATCGAAATTCAAAAAACGGAGGTAGAAAAATGAGAGTTCTTGCAATAGATACCTCGTCCAATGTCGCTACTGTTGCGGTTATGGAAGATGAGCTTTTGCTTGGTGAGTATATTTTAAATCATAAAAAAACTCATTCGCAGAAGATTATGTACAATGATAGAACAGATTTTGTCGGAGCTTGAATTGACCGTTCGGGATATTGACATATTTGCGGCGGCTATCGGACCGGGTTCGTTTACAGGACTTCGTATAGGCGTTGCAACTGTTAAAGCTCTTGCACACGCAACGGGCAAACCTGTGGTGAGCGTCGGAACACTTGAGGCACTTGCATATAACGTGCCGTATGCGGAGCATATAATTGTGCCGATAATGGACGCAAGACGTGACAATGTGTTTACGGCAAGCTATATTTGGGACGAGGGGTTTAAGGAAATCGGAGGGCCGGAGGCAATCAGCATTGATGAATGTCTTGAAAGCTGCAGTGAATTTCTTGATACTATATTTGTCGGTGACGGTGTTAAGGTGCATAGGGAATATATTAAAGAAAAACTTGGTGACAAGGCGATATTTCCGCCTGCAAATGCATTAAATTCAAGAGCATCATCGGTTGCGGCACTTGCGCTTGATAAGGCAAAACGCGGTGAAACGCAATCGTATCATGAAATGAAACCGTATTATATAAGAAAATCTCAAGCCGAAAGAGAGCTTGAAGAAAGAGAAAACAAAGAAAAGGAGAAAGCAAATGATAGCAATAGGCAGTGACCACGGCGGTTTTGAACTAAAAGGACATATAATCGAACATTTAAAGGAAAAGGGTATTGAGGTTAAAGACTTCGGAACATACAGTGAGGCAAGCGTTGATTATCCTGACTGTGCAAAGCCTGTATGCAAGGCTGTTCTTGACGGTGAATGTGAATGCGGTATACTTATCTGCGGTACAGGTATAGGAATATCAATGGCGGCAAATAAGTTTAAGGGTATAAGAGCGGCACTTTGCGGTGATGTGTTCAGTGCGAAAATGTCAAAGGAACATAATAACGCAAATGTTATTTGTATGGGCGGTCGTGTTTTGGGCAGAGAACTTGCAAATATGATTGTTGACACTTATCTTGAAGCGGAATTTCAAGGCGGCAGACATGCCGACAGAATTAAAAAAATTCACGAAATAGAAACTATGTAATTAAAGACAGATTGTATGCAAAGCCGTTACGGTTTTGAATACCGATTCATAAAGAAAAAACATTCAGTCAAATGCTGTAATTGGGGAAGCGTAATGACTGAATGTTTTTTTGTTGATAAATAATTACCAACTGAAAAGAGTATAACATAAATCAATACATTAGTCAACCATTATTTTAATAAATTAAACTGTTTCTTGATTATAATTTAAACTATTAGTTGATAAAATACAATTAGTATTTTATCTCAAAGGGCGATAAATTGTCTGCAAAGTGCATAGGCTTGCCTATGCACTTTTTGTGAAAATAAACTCTACTGTACCCATGTACGCCGACGAGTCCATTTTCGCAAAATCCGAACTGATTTCTCGATCTCTGTCAGCGTATGGCACGCTAAGATAAAATACAGTATTTTATCTGGAGTGGTAATATGAATAAGAAATTGTTTGAGGATATAGGAAAGAGAGTTAAAAAGAGAAGAATTGAGCTTGGGTATACGCAAGAGTATTTGGCTGAAAAAATGGATGTCAGTATACAGATGATTTCAGGAACGGAATCCGGTAAGAAAGCTTTGAAACTTGAAAACTTTATAAAATTTTGTGAAATTCTCGAAACTACTCCCGACTATTTGATAAAAGGACGTGATCCTACATCGATATTGATTGAAGAAATGGAACGGTTGACAGATACACAGATTGAAAGAATAAATGCGGTGATAAAGCAGTGTATCGAGATGTGCAAGGAACAAAATGAGCAATAGGGGATAGTTGCAAGCAGAATATTAAATTCAATTTACATTATATACAAAACTATTGACATATATCGAGTATAAGATTTATAATTTTTACAGAGAATAAGGGGTAAAAAGGGGAAAATTATGGAGTTTATACTGCCTGACAGCGTTATGAATATTTTAAGTCGCCTGGAAACAGACGGCTTTTCTGCGTTTGTGGCAGGCGGTGCGGTGCGTGATACGATTATGGGCAAAACTCCGCATGATTACGACATTGCAACGAGTGCAAGACCTGAAGAAGTGAAAAAACTTTTCCGCCGTACGATTGATACGGGTATAAAGCACGGTACGGTTACGGTTGTTCACAACAAGACAGGTTATGAAGTTACCACGTTCAGAACTGACGGTGAATACAGTGACGGCAGACATCCGCAGAGTGTATGTTTTGTCGATGATGCAAGGGAAGATTGTGCAAGACGCGATTTTACCATAAATGCGATGATGTATTTGCCGAAAACGGGTATAATTGATTATTTCGGCGGTCAGCATGATATTGAAAATAAGATAATCAGATGTGTAGGTAATCCCGAAAAAAGATTTAAAGAGGACGCACTTAGAATGTTAAGAGCGATACGTTTCAGTGCGGTGCTTTCGTTCAGAATTGAGGACGAAACTTGGAAAGCAATAAAAAAAATGTGCGGTGCTTATAAAAAAAGTCAGTCATGAAAGAATTTTGGAGGAAGTGAATAAAATACTTCTTTCAGAAAATCCCGACTATATCCGAAAATTGCACGAGTGCGGACTGCTGCAATATATAATGCCGGAACTTGAAAGATGTTTCGGTGAACCGCAGAGAAACAAGTATCATATTTATGATGTCGGTGAACATATTATGCACACCGTTAAGTGTACGCCGAATGATTTGGTATTGAGATGGGCGGCACTTATGCACGATATTGGCAAGCCGTGTTGTTCGAGTACGGACCAAAACGGTATAATTCATTTTTACGGACATCACAGAGAAAGCTGTAAAATTGCGGTTGACCTTATGCACAGATTGCGTATGAATAACGACACAATTCGTGAAGTTTCGATACTTGTTGAAAATCATGATGTAAGAGTTGAGCCGTCGTTGCCTGCTGTTAAGCGAATGATGGCAAGAACGGGTGAGGTGCTTTTTGAAAAACTTTTGATACTGCAAACGGCGGATAATATGGCGAAAAATCTTGAGCATTTTCCCAGAAAAGAAAAACAGAATAGACGCGTCAATGCAGATTTATAAGCAGATTTTGGCTGAAAGACAGCCGTATCTTGTTTCGCATCTTGCGGTAAACGGCAAGGACCTTATACGTCTTGGCTACCGCCCCGGCAGAGAAATCGGCGATGTGATGAGAAAGTTGATAGACGAGGTTATCATAGATGCGAACCTTAACAACAGAGATTATCTTTTAAAAGAAGCAAGAATATTAAAGAAAAGCAATTCAAAAAACGGCTCACAAAGGTGAGCCGTTTTCTGTATTCTCTTGTAAAAGTTCGGTATAGTATTTTTCAAGTTCGGGATATTCCAAAAGTCCTTTGCGTCCTTCTGTCGTTATACCGTAGACTCCTTTTTTTGACGTTATAAAACCAACCGTAAACATTCATTCTTAGAATATTATACGCGCGGTCAATACCGCTGATTTCCTTTATGCGTTTCGGCGACAAATCGCCGTACATATCAAGGATACACGCGATATGTATACATTGTTCGGTGTAAGCGGTTATGATTTTGGTGTTCGTCACACCGCCTGTGTTTGTGTCAATCGTTCTGCCGTTGATTTCTGTGAGAATTTCACGCCTTTTTCGATAGTCGCGTGTTGTCGGTTTGAATTCGGTCGGCTCAAATACGATTTCCGCAAATGAATGACTGCCGCGAACTGAAACGAATATAAGTCCGAGTTCAAGTTTTTTTATAACCGCAAAAGTGTTACGGAATTTTTTCAGTGAATATTTTTTCGGCTTGGGTACGGCGATATATACGTCTGCGCCTGTTTTGAGTCTTTTCAGACCTTGTGCCAAAAGTGTTACGGATAAATTTTTCTTTAACTCGATAATAATAAATTCGTCATCTTTCGTTGCGGTAACGTCACAGTCACGCACCTCTGCATTGACTTTGTATCCGCGTTTTACGAATAAATCACGTACAGGAGGAAAAAGTTCTTTTTCCGTCATATTTCTTTAAGTTCTCCCGGTTTGATTTCGTAATGCTGACCATCAACTTCAATCCATACAGATATTGCGTTAGGATTGTAAACTTTGTCTCCCTTAGCGGTGTATTTAAGATTTTGGCGGCATTCATATAGTCAACGATTTCAATATTTGTAGCGTACCATATATCGTCACGTCCGCCGATAAATTTACAGAAACCTTCGATTAAATCCCAGCTGTTGTCGCGGTCAAATTCATAACTGTGTCCCCAAACGTACATCATATAAAGATATTGTGTCTTATGTAGGTCGGCAAAACGTTCTGCATTCTGCATAAGGTTGTGACCGTGGTGACAGGTAGATTTCCATTCAAGGAAGTTGTCGGGAAATGCAAAATCGTCCGTACTTCCGACAACACGACTGTATTCTATGCCGCAGGCAGGAAGAAGATTGATAATATCCTTGCTGTATGAGCCGTTAGGGTAGCTAAGACCTCTTACGGGATAGCCGACTGCGTCCTCAAGTGCTTTTCTGTCCTCAATTACTTGCTGAACAACTTGGTCAAGCGGACAACGCTCGATAGTTGGGTGAGTGCTTGTATGGCACGATACTTCGTGACCTTTGTAAAGTTCTTTGACTTCCGAAAGCTGTATTCTGTCCTCATCAACAGGCATAATACCTGTGTTAAGGTGGAATGTACCCTTGATACCGTATTTGTTGAAAATCTCGATAAGCTTTCTGTCGAAAATCTTACCGTCATCGTAACTCATTGTAAGTACCTTGTGTTTTCCTTGCGGGAAACAAGTGTAAATTGTTTTGAAAGGTCTTTTGTTTTCCATTTTTTATATCTCCTTTTTGTGTTTTAATGTAATGACCGTTATTTCAGGTCGGTTAAACAATCTCGGCAAAAGCATAGGGTTGCCTATACCTCTGTTTACAATCATATCGGTGTGCGGTGCGTGGTAATGCCCGGCAAAGTATTTCGGAAAGAACATTGACGATTTACTGCCCCAGCTTGATTTAGGTGCAACGACACCTCTGCCTTTCGGTATTCTGAATTGTCCGCCGTGCATATGACCTGCAAGAATAAGGTTGAAACCGCGGTATTTTAATCTGTCGAATAAATTCGCACGGTGAAAAAGCAGTATGTCATATCCGTTGTAACGTGGCAGTTTCGCAAGTGAATTTTCGATATTTTCGGCGATTTTGACACTGTTTAAAGCAAACGGATCGTCAATTCCCGAAAGTGAAATTTCGCTTTCGTTACGCTTTAAAATGACACGCTCGTCATGCAATGTTTTAACGCCGACTTCGGTAAGTTCTCGCTCAAATTCATCGTAGTCACTTCGCCACAAATCGTGATTGCCCGTTACCGCATAAACGGGTGCAATATCGATAAGATGTTTGCATAGATGTACTCCGGGTGTGTATGAGCCTGTGTCGTGAACAAGGTCGCCTGTCGAAACTATAATGTCGGGCGATTCGTGTTCGATTTCCTCAATCAGCCCCGGTACGCTGTCTGCATGGTAATCTGAAATTTGTAAAATTTTATATCCGTCAAATCCTTCGGGGATTTTCGGTGACGATATATCGTAATGTGTAACTTCAATTCTGTTGTCCAAACCTTTGACGGCAAATAATATTCCGCCCGTAAGCGCTGCTGTTTTTAAAAGCTTTTTCACAATAATCTGTCCTTTCAGATATTTATGGGTTTATTATACCACTATTTTTTAATAAAAACCACATATTTTATTGAAAAAATTAAAATAAGATGATATAATAAATGTATATGTATTTAGGAGGAATTTAACGTGGTTAAGCATATAGTAATGTGGAGAATGGCAGAGAGTGAAGACAAAGAGCAGAGAGCAAAGGATATAAAGGAAAATCTTGAGGCGTTAAAGGGTAAAATAGATGTTTTGGTAAACATTGAAGTCGGACTTAATTTCAACGATACAGACGCCGCGTCAGATGTAGTACTTGTATCGGAGTTTGAAACAAAAGAGGATTTAAACACTTACCAAAATCACCCTGAACACAAAGCCGTCGGTGCAACGTATGTGCGTCCGTATGTAGCGGAAAGACGTGTTTGCGATTATGAATTTTAAGTTGTAATTACAATTTAAATGTGATATAATTAACTTTACTTTTGAAGTATAGGAGAAATGTAAATGGCAAAGCTTATAACTAAGGAGCAGATGGCGGAGCAAGAAAGCTATATAATGAAACTCAAAGAAGAAAATATGCGTTATGCTGCTCAAAACGGACACGCAAAATTAGCGCTTACCGAAACATACGGTTGTCAGCAGAATGAAAACGACACCGAACGTATAAGAGGTATGCTAAAAAAAGGCGGGGTTTGATTTTACGGACGACAGCAACAAAGCTGATGTTGTTATATATAATACTTGTGCGGTGCGTGAAAATGCGGAGCAAAAGGTTTTCGGCAGACTCGGTATTTTAAAGCACATCAAAGAAGAAAGAAAAGATATGGTTATCGGTGTATGCGGTTGTATGGTACAACAGGAGCATATTACCGAGAAAATCAAAAAAGTACACGAACACGTTGACCTTGTTTTCGGAACACACGCACTTTACAAAATGCCGGAGCTTTTATACAGAGCAATTCACGAAAAGAAAACAGTTGTCGATATTGACAGTAGTGACGGTGCAATCGCAGAGGATATTCCTATTATGCGTGACGATGATAAAAAAGCATGGGTATCTGTAATGTACGGCTGCAACAATTTCTGCTCATACTGTATTGTACCGTATGTACGCGGACGTGAAAGAAGCCGTACACCTGAGGCGGTTATAGCCGAAGTTAAGGAACTTGTGGCAAGAGGTTGCAGTGAAATTGCACTTTTAGGACAGAATGTAAATTCATACGGCAAAGACCTTGACACAGATGTTGACTTTGCAGACCTTATTCGTATGGTAAATGATATTGAGGGCGTTGAACGTATCAGATTTATGACATCACACCCAAAGGATTTGAGCGATAAACTTATTGATGCGATTGCGGAATGTGACAAGGTTTGTAAACAACTTCATCTTCCTGTTCAAGCAGGTTCAAACAAGATTTTGAAAGAAATGAACAGAAAGTACACAAAAGAAGATTATCTTGCAAAGATTGAAAAGGTTAAAAAGAGAATACCGAACATTTCTCTTTCAACCGATATTATAGTCGGTTTTCCAACGGAAACAAAGGAAGATTTTGAGGAAACACTTGACGTACTTCGTAAGGTTGAATATGATAACATATTCTCATTTATATATTCAAGACGTGAGGGAACTCCTGCGGCAAAGCTTGATTTTGTACTTACAGACGAAGAAATACACGAGAATTTCAACAAACTTTTGGAAGTACAGAATGAAATTTCAAAACGCAAAAATGAGGCATATGTCGGACGGGTTGAAAAGGTGCTTGTTGACGGTGTAAGTAAGAATGATGAAACAACACTTTCGGGCCGTTGTGACAGTTCAAAGATAGTAAACTTTAAGGGTGATAAATCGCTTATAGGAAAATATATAGACGTAAGAATTACCGAGGCACACACATGGAGCCTTAACGGTGAGATTGCAGAATAAGAAAGGAATTTAATAATATGAACGAAATAATCGAAAAGACAAGAGAACTTGGAGAACTTATCCAAAATTCAGAAGAAATGAAAAATGCAAAGAATGCCGAGATTTTACAAGAAAATGATGACGAGGCACAGGCACTTTTAAAGGAATTCAACTTGCAGAGAATGAACCTTGCACGCGATATGCAAAACAACAAGATTTCGCGTGAAGAGGCTATACAGAAGAATAACGAAGCATTTGAAGAAATGCTTGAAAAATCGGAATCAATAAAGAAGTACATTGATGCAAAGAAAGAATTTGACGCAATGGTTAATCAAGTTAATCAAATGCTGAATTTCTACATCACAGGACAAGATCCAAACTGTACGCATGATTGCAGCACTTGCGGCGGCTGTCACTAATTTATACACAAATCTAAAGACAAGGAGATAAAGCGGAATGGCAAAAGAGCAGATGACGCCGATGATGACTCAATATCTGAAAACAAAGGAGGAATACGAGGACTGTATATTATTTTACAGATTGGGTGATTTCTATGAAATGTTTTTTGATGATGCCATAAAAGCTTCAAAGGAGCTTGAAATAACGCTTACAGGTAAAGACTGCGGACTTTCGGAACGCGCACCAATGTGTGGCGTTCCTTTTCACAGTGCGTCGGTTTATATTGCAAAGCTGATTGAAAAGGGGTATAAGGTTGCTATATGCGAACAGGTTGAGGACCCTAAACCGCTAAAGGTATTGTAAAACGTGAGGTTATTCGTGTAGTGACGCCGGGTACGGTTGTTGATGAGGAGTTGCTTGACGAAAAGAATAATAATTATCTTGCGGTTATATACAGTCAGCGTGACAAATACGGATTTGCGGTTTCGGATATTTCAACGGGTGAGATTTATACAACCGAAATTAGCGGAGCGGACGAGGCACTAAACGAAATAGCGAGATATGAGCCGAAAGAAATACTCTTAAATTCGGACGCGGCGGAAAAATTATCTGCACAGGTTGAGTTGAGATTTCATATAACTCCCGACGAATGTACGGACGATTTCTTTGAAAATTCGGAATTTGAAAAGAATATCCTGCAGCAGTTCGGTAAAAATTCCTTGTCGGAATACGCACTTGACACAAAACCTTATGCGGTTCGTGCGGTCGGTGCTATGATTGCGTATTTGGAACATACGCAAAAAACAAGTCTTACATATTTAAACACGATTAATACATACGAAGTTAATCAGTATATGGATATTGACGTGAATACAAGACGTAACCTTGAAATAACCGAAACAATGCGTGACAAGGTTAAAAGAGGTTCGCTTTTGTGGGTGCTTGACAATACAGAAACGTCAATGGGTGCAAGACTTTTAAAACAGTGGATTGAAAAGCCGCTTATCAATCCTATTGAGATAAACAAGAGATTGTATTCGGTAAAGGAGCTTACGGAAAATATAATGCTCCGCGACGACCTTTCGGCAGTACTTTCGGGAACATATGATATATCAAGAATAATCAGCCGTATTTCGCTTGGCACTGTTACACCGAAAGATTTAATTGCACTTAAAATGACGCTTTTACAGTTACCTGAACTTGAGTACACTTTAAGTAACGTCAAGTCACCGATGCTTGGTGATATGCGTAAAATTTTGATTTGCTTGAAGATGTGTGCGATTTGCTTGAAAGAGCGATAAATGACGAACCGCCGGCACTTTTGCGCGACGGCAATGTTATAAAAGAGGGCTTTAATGAGGAAATCGACAATTTGCGTATTGCAATGCGTGACGGTAAAAAGTGGCTTGCGGCACTTGAAAATGAAGAACGTGAATCAACGGGCATAAGCAAGCTGAAAGTCGGCTATAACAAGGTTTTCGGTTACTATATAGAGATTACAAAATCGGCGATAAAAGACGTACCCGATTATTATATAAGAAAGCAAACGCTTGCAAACTGTGAAAGATACATTACTCCGAAACTAAAGGAAATCGAAAACACAATTCTCGGTGCATCGGAAAAAATCGTGACGCTTGAAAGCTATGTTTTTGAACAGGTCAGAACAAGCGTGAGTGAGGAAATCGAGCGTTTGAAAAATGCGGCACATATTATCGCAACGACTGACGTACTTTTGTCGCTGGCACAGACTGCATACAAAAACAACTTTACCATGCCTGAAATATCGGATAACGGCAAAATCGAAATTACGGACGGACGACACCCTGTTGTTGAGAAAATGTCAAAAAATTCGATGTTTGTACCGAATGACACTCTTTTGAATAACGATGACGACCGAATGATTATTATAACAGGTCCGAATATGGCAGGTAAGTCAACGTATATGCGACAGGTTGCACTTATAACTCTTATGGCGCAAATCGGAAGTTTTGTTCCTGCAAAGTCGGCTAAAATCGGTATTGTGGACAAGATTTTTACAAGAGTCGGTGCGTCTGACGATATTTCGTCGGGACAGAGTACGTTTATGCTTGAAATGACGGAAGTAAGCCACATTTTGAAGAATGCAACGTCAAAATCACTTATTATTCTTGATGAAATCGGACGCGGTACAAGCACATTTGACGGTTTGTCGATAGCTTGGGCGGTTGTTGAGTACATACAAAATAAGCACAAAATCGGCGCAAAGACGCTTTTTGCAACTCATTATCACGAGCTTACCGAACTCGAAGAAGAACTTGACGGTGTTAAAAATTACAGAATTGCCGTTAAGAAACGCGGTGACGATATTACGTTTTTGCGTAAAATCGTCAGAGGCGGTGCGGATGACAGTTACGGTATTGAAGTTGCGGCACTTGCAGGTGTTCCGAAAGAGGTAATCAACGGTGCAAAGAAGATTTTGAAAAAGATTGAGAATGATGAAATCGTTGTAGAACATACGGCGAAGAAACACGAGGACGCAACAAATCAAATCGGTTTCGGTGACGGTATAGCAAATGAAATTGCAGATGAACTTAAAAATATGGACGTCACAACGTACACACCGATTGAGGCGATGAATAAGCTTTACGAATTGGCAAACAGGGCGAAGGAAATATAAACATTTGTGGCTGTTAAGGTCACAAGTATTAACGGTTGAAAGGGTTTAAAATGGGAAAAATTCATGTACTGAGCAGTGAAGTTTCAAATAAAATAGCGGCGGGCGAAGTTGTTGAACGTCCGTCAAGCGTTATAAAGGAACTTGTTGAAAATAGCATAGATGCCGGTGCAACTCTGATAAGCGTGGAGATAAAAAAAGGCGGAAGCATATATATGCGCGTCAGCGACAACGGCAGCGGTATGTCGGAGGAGGATGCGAAAATATGCTTTTTACGCCATGCGACAAGTAAGGTGCAGACGAGCAGTGACCTTGACGCAATTTATACGCTTGGTTTCAGAGGTGAGGCACTTTCAAGTATAGGTGCTGTTGCCGAAGTTGAACTTTTTACAAAGCGACACGAGGATGAAACAGGCGTATGTGTAACGTGCAAAGGCGGAGAAATACTTTCTTCTGACGAGGCAGGTATTCCCGACGGTACATCGATACTTGTCGAAAATCTGTTTTTCAACACACCTGCAAGACGTAAATTCTTGAAAAAAGACGCAACTGAGGTAGGATACATAACGGATATAATGACAAGATTTATATTCGCACATCCCGAAATATCCTTTAAGCTGATAATCGACAACAAAGAAAAATTGTTTTCACCGGGCGATAATTCGCTTGAAAATTCGGTTTATACAGTTTACGGCAGAGATTATGCAAAGGGTACAATTCCCGTAGAATACGAATCGGACGGCATTAAAATTACAGGTCTTATCGGCAAGGGAACTCTTGCACGGCCTAAGCGAAATTATCAGAGCTTTTTTGTAAACAGAAGATACATAACAAGCAGAACAATAATCGCCGCACTTGAAAATGCCTATAAAAATCAGATTATGATAGGCAAATTCCCTATGGCGATACTTAATATAGAAATCAATCCGTCACTTATTGACATTAACGTTCACCCGACAAAACTTGAAGTGAAGTTTTCGGATGAAAAGGCGGTTTATAATGCGGTGTATTACGGTGTGAAAAACGCACTTTACGAAATACCGAATGTACCGAAAATCGAACGTACTTCGGAAGAATTTAAACGTGATACGCCAAAGGGACAGTTAAATCTGAGCGACCTTGCGGTCGCACTTCCAAAGACAATGACAAAACGTCCCGAAACAACCGCATATAATCCGCGAGAAAATCATTTCCTGAAAAACAGTGGGGACACTAAAAATAATTCGGTGAATGATAATAAAACGGATAAAGTCGGGGACACTAAAACACAAAATAATTTTGTATCACTAAAACCCGATTTTATAAAACCAAGACAACCCGAAATTCCTTATACAAGAACTGTATCGCTTGAAACTCCGAAAGCAGAAACAAACGGAATACTTCCTAAAAAGGACGCGGTTAAAGCGGAAGAAGTCAAAGTTGAAGAAATAAAGAATGAGGAAAAAACTGTTGCTGAAACAGTAAGGGTTGAAACTGTTAAGGAAGAAAAGCCGACAGAGCAAAATGTTGAAAACGAAGTTCCGAAACGCGAAGAAACTGTTTTTGCAGATGAATATTTTGAAATAGTCGGTCAGGTTTTTGATTCGTACATCATAGCCGAAAAGGGCGACGAAATGATGATTATAGACCAGCACGCGGCACACGAACGTTTGAAATATGAAGAATTGAAGAAAGATATTGCGTCAAAACAAGTTGTGTCACAAATGCTTATCGAGCCTGTTATAGTAAATCTTACCGGCAGTGAGATGACTGCGTATCGTGACAATAAACAGCTTTTTGACGATATAGGCTTTGAGTCGGAAGAATTCGGCGATGACGCGGTTATTGTACGAAGTGTTCCGGGTGAAGTTGAACTCGGTGAGGTTGAACCGCTTGTGCTTGAACTTGTCGCACAAGGCGAGGAACTGAGAAAAGAACTTATAACGGAAAAGAACGAAAGACTTTTATATACGATTGCGTGTAAATCGGCGGTTAAAGCGAATATGCGTATGAGTAAGATAGAAATGGAAACGCTTGTGAGAAATGTGTTAAGGCTTAAAAATATTAATACTTGCCCTCACGGCAGACCTATTATAGTAACAATGAGCAAAAAGGAACTTGAAAAGGAGTTTAAGAGAATTGTCTAAGATACCTCTTATTGTTGTTGTCGGACCGACCGCGTCGGGAAAAACGGCACTTGCGATTGATATTGCAAATTATGTCGGTGGTGAAATCGTCAGTGCCGACAGTATGCAGATTTATAAATATATGGATATAGGCTCGGCAAAACCGACTGCGGAAGAAATGAGTCAAGCCGTTCATCATCTTATCGGTTTTCTTGAACCTGAGATGAGTTCAGTGTTGCGGACTATACCGAGCTTGCACATAAGACTATCGCGGATATTACCAGTCGCGGCAAAATTGCCGTAATGGCAGGCGGTACGGGACTTTATATAAATTCTGTTGTAAATGACGTTCATTCGGTGAGATTGACACTGATTACGAACTTCGTGAAAAACTGCAAAAGACAGCAGAGGAAAAAGGCAGTGAATATTTGCTTGATATGCTTGCGGAATTTGATAAGGAGTCGGCTGAAAGACTGCACCCTAATAACGTCAGACGTATTATTCGTGCGATAGAGTTTTTATAAAACGACAGGCAAAACCGATTTCTAAAACACCAAGAGGAAACAAAGCGAGTTGAAAGCCGATATAATCCGCTTATGATTTGTATTGATTGGGATAGGGACGTACTGTATGACAGAATAAACAGACGTGTCGATATTATGATAAAAAGCGGACTTTTGGAGGAAGTTAAATGTCTTATGGATATGGGCTATACGCAGGAATTAAATTCAATGAAGGGTATAGGCTATAAAGAAGTTATGGACTATTATGACGGTAAAATGAGCCTTGAAGATGCCGTAGAACTCATAAAGCAAAGCTCACGCCGTTATGCCAAACGTCAGCTTACGTGGTTCAGACGTGACGATAGGATAAATTATAGTAAGCAGTAAAAATTCCTTTTGAAGAATCGAAAAAATTAATTGATGAATTTTTGAATAGGTAGTTTTGAAACGGTAAAAAAATAAAGGCAAGCTATAGATGTGGCTTGCCTTTTGTTTTATCTTCGTTTATTATCTTCTGTATCTTGAATTTGAACCTTTTGTTTCGCGGTCAATTCTTTCTGTTCTTGATGCATTTCTGTTTGGTGTGCGTGTACCTGTTTCATTTTCTGATGATGAACGCTGTCTGTTTTTCTTTAACTGCTGAATACGTCTTTGTCTTTCACGTTTCTTCTTCTGATATCTTGCGTACATAATAAGAAGTATAAGAAGTATTGCCGGAATGAAGAAGAATGGACTTGTTATAACCTTTAACACAAGGTGGAATACGTGAAGAATATTATTTCTTTCAACATCATTTGTTGCGATAAGGTTAGCCGAACCGACTTCAATACCTTTATATGAATATGTCACTGTACCAAGTACGTCACCTTTTGTAATAGGTGCCTCTAATTTTTCGGGCATATCGATATTCGTTGTTATTTGCTCTGCGTTGCCTTCACCACTCGGAATAAGTGCTGACACGTCGTTTTCAACAGTTACAGCAACACGCATATCTTGTTTTGCCTCATAAACCTTTGAATCGGAAACTATATCTCCGACTGCCGCAAGCGGTTGATGTGTGTAATTATCAAAACCAAAATTGAACAAAGTCTTTGAATCGATATATGAATAAGCCTGTTCCTTTGTATCTACGTTTTTACAGTTCATAACGATTGCAAGAAATTCGGTATCGTTATATGAAGCGGCTGATACAAGACAGTATCCGGCTTGTGAGGTGTGACCTGTTTTAATACCTATTGCCGGTGGGTAATAGTAGTAAGTCGAACGTGATGTTCCGAGGAATAGGTTTGTATTTACAAGAATACGCTCTGATGCATACTTATTTGTTGCCGGAATTTTGTATATAGGCATTTTTACAATTTCACGGAATTGATCGTTTTTCATTGCGTACTTTGCAAGTATTGCAAGGTCGCGAGCCGTTGTATAGTGGTTATCGTCATGTGAACCGCAAGGATTTACAAAGTGAGTGCCTGTCATTCCTAATTCTTGTGCCTTTTGATTCATCAAATCTACAAATGCGTCCAGTGAGCCTGCAATGTGAATTGCAATAACATTTGCCGCATCATTGGCGCTGTATACAAGCATACCTTTTACAAGTTGGTCTAAAGTAAGTTCCTCGCCGGTAAGTATACCCATATGAGAATCTTCAAGAGTTATTGATTTCAGTGCGTCATATGTGGCGGTTACCGTATCGTCCATATTACCCATTTCAAGTGCAAGTATAGCTGTCATAATCTTTGTTGTACTTGCCGGGTAAACTCTTTCATCAAGGTTTTTGCTGTATAAAACTCGTCCCGACGCCATATCCATAAGAAGTGCGGACTGTGCATACTGCACGTTCGGAGGCGTAAGTGACGGATCTTCCATAGTTACGCCGTTCGGAAGTGAATTTGCGTTTTGCGATGTTGTATCTGTATCGCTTTGCGAAGTTGTATCAGATGTGCTTGATGTATCCGATGAAGTATCTGACGGTGTTTCGGTTGCGGATGTCGTTTCCGTATCGCTTGATGTATCTGTGCTTTCGGTTGCCTTTGGTGTTGATTTTACATCATTGCCGTCGGAAGTTACTGTTCTGGTTGTTCCGTCAGGTGAAGTTACGGTTGAAGTCGTGTTATCAGCAGTCGGCTCCGGAGTCGGTGCCGCAAAAGAAAATGATAGCGGCATAACCGTTATAAATGCCGCAAGCAGTAAAGAAATTAACCTTTTCTTTTTCATTATAGTATCATTGCCTCCATAAATCTATATTCTAATTTTAATACATTATATCTCAATTTACTATTATATCTAAATTCTAATTATATTGCAATAAAATTTTCTTTAAATTCGTAAAAAAGATGAAAAAATGAAAAATTTATGTTATACTATTAATATAACACATTTTCAGAGGTAGCGAAATGTTAGTTTTGAACAAAAATCAAAAATATTCTTATACATAATCATTTTTGTATTGTTGGTTTTGGGCGGATTTGCCGTTGAACACTTTGAAAAAGACGCTTTTGTTATGGAAACCGTGGCAACGGAGGATTATATTCCGTATGAATCGGACACGAAAGAAGTCGCCGACGGTAAAATCAATATCAATTCCGCAGATACAGAACAGCTTGTAAAGCTGAAAGGTATCGGAGAGAAAATGTCTGAAAGAATTATCAAATACAGACAGGAAAACGGCCCTTTTATGTCAATAGAGGAGATAATGAAGGTGTCGGGAATAAGTGAGAAGAAATTTGAGGATATTAAGGAATATATTTCGGTAGAATAAATCTGTTTTTTAATTAATACAAATATTACAGTGAGTTGAAAGGATGGGACAGATGAAAATATTAGTGGTAGATGATGAAAAACTTTTGGTGAAAGGTATAAAGTTTAACCTAGAGCAAGACGGTTATGCGGTAGTGACTGCATTTGACGGAGAGGAGGCTATTCGTCTTGCGCATGATGAAAGCATAGATTTGATTTTGCTTGATTTGATGTTGCCGAAAGTGGACGGATTTACCGTATGCCGTACGATAAGAAGTTTTTCAAATGTTCCTATAATTATGGTTACGGCGAAAAGTGAAGATATAGATAAGATACTCGGACTTGAATACGGTGCGGACGATTATATAACCAAGCCTTTTAACATTCGTGAGGTTACGGCAAGAATCAAGGCGATTTTGCGCAGAGTAAATCCTGCACCGAAAGGCGAAAGGGACAAGCTTATCATATCGGGCGATATAACTTTGGACTATAATTTCAGACGTGTTGTGATAAACGATAAGGTTATTGAACTTACAAGCAAGGAATTTGACCTTTTGGAACTGTTTATGAGAAATCCGGGTAAGGTTTATACAAGAGAAAATCTTTTGGATATAGCGTGGGGCTTTGATTATCCGGGTGATGTACGAACGGTTGACGTTCATATAAGAAGGCTTAGAGAAAAAATTGAGAAAAATCCTGCCGAGCCTTCATATATAAAGACAAAGTGGGGAGTTGGTTACTATTATAAGAAGGATTAAGGAAAAGATTAAAAACATCACCAATTCAATGCGTTTTACAATGATTGCAACTTATCTTGCAATTATTGTTACAACGCTTGTTTTGATGAGTATTTATATAATCAGTCTGCTTAGCGAAAATCTGTACAGTACGGAAACGATAAATATGTTTGCAAAGGCGAATATTATATCTGAAACAATTGCGGACGTATGGGGAAGCGATACATCTGCAACTTCGGCTCAAAAGTTTTCGGATGTTGTTGAACGAAGTCTTGCAGGTACGAATATAAGAGGTGTTGTGACAAATAAATCGTATTCGGTTTTGTATGACACGAATGAAGAATCACAGCTTATCGGCAAGGTTTTTATGCGTGACGTTTTAAAACGTGCGCTTGACGGCGAACAAGCCGATATTATAACGACAGGCGAAAACAATATGCGTCTTATAAGCGTTGCGGTGCCTGTAACATTCGGCGGTGAAATAATCGGAAGTGTGTATTTGGCAGAATCGATAAACACGATTGATGATACAGTCCGAACGACAAGGAACAGTCTTATAGTTTTCAGTACGCTTATTGTAATTCTTATCGGTATGCTTAGTTTGGGTATGAGCTATATTATAACGTCACCGATTGAAGAATTTATTGCCGTTGCAAAGGAAATTTCAAAGGGTAATTTCTCAAAGCATGTTGAAGTTAAAGGTCATAATGAGATTGCACAAATGGCACAAATGCTTAATTATATGTGTGACGAACTTGAACTTTTGGAAGAAAAAAGACGTAAGTTTGTTTCGGACGCGTCACACGAACTTAAAACCCCTATGGCTGGTATAAAACTTATATGCGACAGTCTTGTTGCGGCAGAAAATCCCGATCCGGCTATGGTAAAGGAATTCCTCGGCGATATGTCGGACGAGGTTGACAGACTTACAAGAATTGTCGAAAGACTGCTTGTGCTTACAAAACTTGACGCAGGCGGTAATTCTCTGAAACTTGAAGAAGTCGATATTAAGTCGCTTATAAGTCAGGTTGTAAAAAAACTCACACCGATTGCAAATACAAAGGATATTGTTATATATGTTGACAATCATCAGACAGAATTTAGCCCGATTTTGCTTGACTATGACAAAATGTATGAGGCGATATACAATATCGCGGATAATGCGATTAAATATTCGCCGGAGGGCGGTTTTGTCCATATCGACCTTACGGCTGACAATGACTATCTGACAATAAAAATTGAGGACAACGGTCCGGGAATACCGGAGGACGAGCGTGACAGAATATTTGAACGTTTTACAGACTTGACGATTCGAGAGCGAGAGATACCGGCGGAACGGGTCTTGGACTTGCTATCACAAAAGAGGCCGTACTTATGCACAACGGTACTATAGATGTTGCAAATGTGTCGGATATAGGCAGTGTATTCACAATACGTTTACCTTACAAGATTACTATTGGAGGACAGAATGAAAAGTAAAAAGGGAGTATAGCTATCGATTGCGGGTTGCGTGCTGACAGTGGCGGCGGTTGTCGGAATACTTATAAAAAAAGATTACGGCAGTTATCGCTACAACAGTGAACTGTATTTCTTTAATGAAACTGCGACTTCGATAGTTATGGAAAATCGTGAAATTAAATATAAGGACGATAAGGAACTTGCGGAGTCTGTAAATTGAGGCGCTTATGAAAGGTCCCGACACAGCCGTTATATGAAAATTTATTGAAAAAAAAGTACGAAGTTGCTGTCGCTT
>ENA-OPYX01000348-OPYX01000348.1-human-gut-metagenome-genome-assembly--contig:-NODE-348-length-27722-cov-4.109621_pt1 | contig 27722 bp, 28 predicted proteins | sample MGYA00242639_ERZ504486 | MGnify/ENA primary metagenome ERZ504486 (study PRJEB26092, sample SAMD00036296) | human gut metagenome | host: Homo sapiens | study: EMG produced TPA metagenomics assembly of... | reverse complement strand
GCTTCATAAAAGCTAATTTTTCATTGTGAAGCTTGTTTGATGATTTCTACCTTTTGAGCTCCGTTAGTACTTTCGTTGTCCCTTTGGCATACAAAACACCCATTTCCTAAACAGTATACCATACATGGTCTAACAAATGGGGTGCTAGTTCACATTTACCGGAATGCAGGGGAGTTTTTTGCGTATCAAAGGTTTCGCAGCGGGGTCTTAGACCTTCTCAATGGTGATGGTCCACTCGCTGGTCATAGCCTCATCGGGCTCCAGCACCTCGTGCTTGCCCTCTTCGTTCACGCTGTTGGCCCAGCCGTTCCAGGGCTCCATGCAGACGAAGTTTTCGGCATCCTGCTGCCACAGCACACCGTTGGTAAAGCTCTCGTCAGCATCCACGGTGACCTTGTGGCCGTTGCCCTTATCCGTAAAGGTCATGGGGAACTCCACACCGGTCATCAGACGGATGGAGTTGTCAGAGCCTTCCTTGCGGGTCAGGGTGATCTTCTCGGGTGCGGCAGGCTGCTCGCCCTTGGCATCCTCGGAGCAGGTGGCACACTTGATGTCAAAGTCCACATTCTCCAGAGCAGAGGCCACAAAGTAGGGATGATAGCCAAAGCTGAAGGGCATCGGAACATCGCCCTCATTGATGACGGTCATGCTCAGGGAAGCGGTGTTGCCCTGCAGGTTGTAGTTCATCAGGACCGTGAAATCGAAGGGGTAGAGGAACTTGGTCAGGGGGCTGGACTCCAGGATCAGGGTCACGCCGTCGGGGCCGACGCTCTCCACTTCCCAGGGGCACAGGTCAGCCATGCCGTGGATCTCCATGGGATAGGCCTGGCCGTTGAAGATGTGCACGCCGTTGTCGGGCTTGCCGCAGTTGGGGAACAGCACAGGGATACCGAAGCGGGGGCGGTTGCACTCGCTGAAGTTGGGGCGGCGGGTCCAGATGTACTCGTCGCCGTCCAGGGTAAAGCCGGTGACCATGCCGCCGCGCTCAGGGGTGATGGTCAGGGCAGTTTTTGCCACGGGGTCGGTGATGACATACTGCTCAAAGCATGCGCCGCCCTCGGTGACGTACTGGGTGGTGATCTGGTTCATAAGTTGTACCTCCATATCATTTGATACAAAAAGGCCGCCGTACGCGCAAAAAGCACGCACAGCAGCCATTTTTCAATTAAAGAACAACGCCATCCTTGAAGATGGAGATCTCGCGGAAGCCGTGCTTCTCGGCCTTGGTCTGCTCACCGCCTGCAACGCGGATGACCAGATCCAGCAGGTCGTGGGCGGCCTCATCGATGGTCTTTTCACCGTCCGCGATAACACCGGTGTTGAAGTCGATCCAGCCGGACTTCTTCTCGGCCAGCGGGGTGTTGGTAGAGATCTTCAGGGTGGGGGCCGGGGCAGAGAACGGGGTGCCGCGGCCGGTGGAGAAGAGGATCAGGTGAGCGCCTGCGGCGGTCATGGCCGTTGCGGACACCAGATCGTTGCCGGGGCCGTAGAGCATGTTCAGGCCCTTGGTCACCACGGGGTCACCGTAGCCGATGACATCCATGATGGGGGCGGTGCCGCCCTTCTGGACACAGCCGCAGCTCTTGTCCTCCAGGGTGGTGATGCCGCCCTGCTTGTTGCCCGGAGAGGGGTTGTCGTAAACCACCTCGTTGTGGCTGATGAAGTATTCCTTGAAGCCGTTGATCATGTGCTCGGCCTTAACGAATACCTCCTTGTTGATGCAGCGGTCCATCAGGAAGCCCTCGGCACCGAACATCTCGGGCACCTCGGTCAGGACAGTGGAGCCGCCGCGCTGGCCCATCATATCGGAGAAGCGGCCGATGGTGGGGTTGGCGGTGATGCCGGACAGGCCGTCCGAGCCGCCGCACTTCATGCCCACCACCAGCTCGCTCACAGGGATAGGCTCACGCTTGAACTGACCGGCGTAAGCAGCCAGCTCCTTCAGGATCTCACGGGCGGCGGTGAACTCGTCGTCCACATCCTGGCAGGTCAGGAACTTGACCCGGTCGTGGTCATACTCGCCCAACTCTTCCACGAACTGATCGTGCTGCAGGTTTTCGCAGCCCAGATGCAGCACCAGAACAGCGGCGGCATTGGGGTGGCGGACCAGCGCGGCCAGCAGCTTGCGGGTCTGGGCATGGTCGTGGCCGGTCTGGCTGCAGCCAAACGGATGGGTAAAGGTGTACAGGCCCTCAATGGAGCCGGTGACCAGATCCTGGTTGTCGTTCACCATCTTCTTGGCGATGTCGTTGACACAGCCAACCGTGGGAATGATCCAGATCTCGTTGCGGATGGCGGCACGGCCATCCTTGCGGCGGAAGCCCATAAAGGTCTCCGGCTCCACCTTGGGCAGAGGGGCCAGGTCGGGGGCGGGGTGATAGCTGTACTCCACCTCACCGGACAGGTTGGTGTGGACATTGTGGGTGTGCATCCAGGTGCCCGGCTCGGCATCGGCGGTCGCGTGGCCGATGGGGAAACCGTACTTGATGACATTTTCACCGTTCTTGATGGGCTTTACTGCCATCTTGTGGCCCTGAGGGATATCCTCCAGCGCGGTCACGGCAAGGCCGTCCACCTCCACCAGAGTGCCCTTGGCAATGGGGTGCAGTGCAACCACCACGTTGTCAAGGGGGCTGATATGAATCGCCTGCGGCATAGTTATTCTCCTTAATGACATTTACAAAGCACAAGGAGACCGCTGCCCAAAGCAGCAGCCCCTTGTTGTGCAGGTGATGTTCCAGCTTACAGGCAGCTCTTGTAGGCAGCTTCGGCACCCTGGGTGCGGATCAGCTCCAGATCAGCCAGAACAGCGGCCTCCAGGCCCTCGATCCTGGTCAGATCCTGATCCCACATCTGGGTGTTGGTCAGAACGGCGTGCACCAGCTGAGCGTCGGTGTCGTCCTTGTGTGCATAGTAGAAGTCCAATGCCCATGCGTCATCCTGGATCTTGTAGGTGTTGCCTGCGGGGCGCTTGCAGATCAGGCCGTCGGCAGTGCGCTCCTGGATATCATTGGAGTAGAAGGCAATGTAAGCAGCCAGGCTCATGGTCAGGCACTTGGGCAGCTGCTTCTGCTCCTCGATGTAAGCCAGGAAGGAAGGCATGTTGCGGGCCTTCCACTTGGAGGTGGAGTTCAGGGAGATGCTCATCAGCTCGTGGTTGACGAAGGGGTTGTTGAAGCGGTCCTCAACGGCGGAAGCGAACTCTTCCAGATCCTTCTTGTCCAGAGGCAGGGTGGGGATGATCTCCTCATGCAGCATCTTGTTCATAAAGCCGCGGACGGTATCGTTGTGCATGCAGTCACGGACGATGTCGAAGCCAGCCAGATATGCGCCCAGAACGAAGCCGGTGTGTGCACCATTCAGAATGCGGACCTTGCGCTTCTTGTAGGGGGTAACATCAGGCACGACCATAACGTTGACACCGGCCTTCTTGAACGGCAGCTTGTCCTCCAGACCTGCGGGGCCCTCGATGACCCACACGCCGAAGACCTCGCCGACATCCAGTACCTGATCGTGGTAGCCGTTGGCCTCTTCCATGGCAGCCAGCTCCTTGGGGTCACGGATGCGGCCCGGAACGATGCGGTCCACCAGAGTGGAGCAGAAGGTATTGGCGTTGTTCATCCAGTCGATGAACTCAGCTTCCAGATTCCAGTCCTTGGCGTAGTTGTTGCAGCACTTCTTCAGCTCTTTGCCGTTGTTGTCGATCAGCTCGCAGCTCAGGATGACCAGACCCTTGTCCGCAGCACCGTTGAATGCCTTGTAGCGCTCGTACAGCACGCGGGTCAGCTTTGCGGGGAAGCTGTTGGGAGGAACCTGATCGAACTCACTGTCGCCCTGGGTGTAAGCGATACCAGCCTCGGTGGTGTTGGATACAACCGTTTCCAGATCCTCAGAGCGGGCCAGAGCCAGCACTTCATCCCACTTGCCATCGATGTAGGGGCAGACACAGTCAGACACGCAGGAGATCACGCGCTTTGCATCCACCTTCTGGCCCTTCTCGCTGCCGCGCAGGTACAGGGTGTACAGACCCTCCTGCTCGTTGATCCAGTCAGCCATCTGGGGGAAGTTGCCGATGGGCTGCACCAGCTTGACCTTGCCGTTGTAGCCGGCCTTCTCGTTGGCAATATCATAGAAATAGTCCACGAATGCGCGCAGGAAGTTCCCCTCGCCAAACTGCATGACCTTGACAGGGGCATCCTTGAGGATGTAGCCGTTGTAGCCGGTCTCAGACAGAACCTTGTAATTCAAAGTTTCCATATCACGTGTTCTCCTTTTTGCTTGCTTTGCTTCTCTCTGGGGCACCCCTTTGTGCCCCACATTCTGTCTCTATTGTATGCTGTTGTATACAAAGAAGTCAAGTGTTTTTTGCCAGATTTTTGGCCCAAAACAGGCCATTTTTATAAATTCCAGCGTTTTTTACAAGGAAAAGTCTGAAAATTTGTCAGTTTTTCAGTTGTATACATTATCGTTTTCCGCTATACTAAAGATAGGCTTAACACGCCCTGCGTGGGCGCTGTTAAAGGTACCCCATAGTGATATATTAGTACATTAGAATGAAAAGGAGTTTTCGACCCATGAAAGCATTTATGGACAAGGAATTCATGCTCCAGTCTCCTGTGGCTCAGCATCTGTATCACACCTACGCTGCTGATATGCCCATCTGCGACTATCACTGCCATATCTCCCCGAAGGAGATCTACGAGAACCGCCGCTTTGAGAACATCGCTCAGGTGTGGCTGGGCGGCCGCCAGCCCGATGGCTCTCTGGCAGGCGACCACTACAAGTGGCGCGTGATGCGTTCCAACGGCGTGCCCGAGGAGTACATCACCGGCACCAAGCCCGACCGCGAGCGTTTCCAGAAGTTTGCCGAGGCTCTGCCCATGTGCGTTGGCAACCCCATGTACCACTGGTGCCACCTGGAGCTGCGCAAGTACTTCGGCTATCAGGGTGTGCTGAACGGCGACACCGCTGAGGAAGTCTGGAACCTGTGCAACGACAAGCTGCAGCACGACGACAGCATGACTGTCCGCGGCCTGATCGAGCAGTCCAATGTTGCTTTCATCGGCACCACTGACGACCCCATCGACGATCTGGCATGGCACAAGAAGATCAAGGAAGATCCTTCCATCAAATTCACCGTTGCTCCCTCCTTCCGCCCCGACAAGGCCCTCAACATCCAGAAGCCCGGCTTCGTGGAGTACATGGGCAAGCTGGCTCAGGCCGTTGGCAAGGAAAAGCTGGAGTGCATCAACTGCGTCACCGACGCTCTGACCCAGCGCATCGAGTTCTTTGCCGAGATGGGCTGCCGCGCATCTGACCACGGCCTGGACTATGTGCCCTACCGTGAGGCCACCAAGGAGGAGGTCAACGCCATCTACCAGAAGGCTATGGCCGGTGAGGCTGTGACCGCTGAAGAGACTGAGAAGTACCAGACCTACATCCTGATCCACCTGGGCAAGCAGTATCACCGCCTGAACATCGCCATGCAGATGCACTACAACTGCCTGCGCGGTGTCAACCGTAAGATGAACGCCCTGCTGGGACCCGATACCGGTTTCGACATGATCAACACTGCCAAGTGCGGCGGCGAGATCGCTGCTCTGCTGAGCGCCCTGAACGACACCGATGAGTGCCCCAAGGTCATCATCTACAGCCTGAACCCCGCTGACAACGAGCAGATCGGCACCATTCTGGGCTGCTTCCAGAATGATGAGATCCCCGGCAAGATCCAGCACGGCTCCGGCTGGTGGTTCAACGACCAGAAGATCGGCATGGAGAACCAGATGAAGAGCCTGGCAAACCTGGGCCTGCTGGGCAACTTTGTTGGTATGCTGACCGACAGCCGCAGCTTCCTGAGCTACACCCGCCACGACTACTTCCGCCGCATCCTGTGCAACCTGATCGGCCAGTGGGTCGAGGATGGCGAGTATCCCAACGATGAGAAGGCTCTGGAGAAGATCGTCAAGGGCATCTGCTTCGACAACGCAAAGCGTTATTTCGCTCTGTAAGCAGCGCCTCTGCATCCCCTTTCCATAACGCGTAAAAGCGCTCTGCCGGTTTGCCCCGGCAGGGCGCTTTTTTCTTGTGCAGCCGTATTCACAAAAATGTAACTTGCATTCTGCCGTCAAATCGGGTAGGATAACGTTGAATCAAAACCGAAGGGGAACGTGAAGATGCTGAAACGTTTTGTAAAGCGGCTGCTCAGCTGCCTGCTGCTGGCGGCGCTGTTTGTATTGGTGGTCATTGGCGGAACACTGGGTGTGCAGGGCTGGCGGCTCTACCGCGCCACAGCGGCGCAAAAGCCCATTGCCGGCCTCTACGATGAGATCAGCTCCCGGCCCGGCTTTGCCAGCTGTGACCAGCTGCCCCAGACTTATATCGACGCGGTCATTTCCGTGGAGGACAGCCGGTTTGAACGGCACCACGGCATCGACCCGGCAGCCATTGTCCGGGCGCTCTGGGCCGACCTGCGCACCCGCTCTCTGGCCGAGGGCGGCAGCACCCTGACCCAGCAGCTTGCCAAGAACGAGCTGTTCACCCAGGAAAAGCAGATGGCCCGCAAGGCAGCGGAGATGTTTGCCGCCAGGGACATCGAGGATTACTACTCCAAACAGCAGATCTTTGAGATGTACGCAGGCAGCTGCTACTTCGGCAACCAGTGGTCCGGCGTGGCGCAGGCTGCGCAGGGCTACTTTGGCAAACCCACCCGGGAGCTGACCCGCGCCGAATGTGTGGTGCTGGCCGGCCTGCCCAACGCGCCCTCGGTCTACGCCGCCAACGGGGAGCTGGCCCGCAGGCGCGCGCTCGTGGTGGTGGAGCGGATGGAGCGCGCCAAAAAGCTGACCCATACCCAGGCACTGGAACTCCGGGATGAGGTCAGTGCCCTGCCCCTTTGGTGAGAAAAAAACAGAATTTATCCGGGTTTTCCATAAAATAATGCTAACACCGGGAGCGGATGCCATGATATCCTTAGTGGCAGATCAAACCCGGAGGGAGCATGTAAAACTTATGGAAAAAACCAAAAAGGGTTCCGGCACCACCGACCTCACGGTGGGCAGGCCGCTGCCCCAGATCCTGAAATTTGCCCTGCCGCTGGTGCTGGGCACCCTGTTCCAGCAGCTGTACAGCTTTGTGGACACCGTCATTGTGGGGCGCTGTCTGGGCACCGATGCACTGGGCGCGGTGGGCACCACCTACTCTCTGAATTTTCTCATTTTAGGCTTTGTGCTGGGTTCCTGCACGGGCTTTGGCATCCCGGTGGCCCAGAGCTTTGGTGCAAGGGACAGCGAGGATATGCACAAGTATCTGTTCAACGGCGCGGTCCTCTGCGTGGTCCTGAGCGTGGTGTTCACCATCGTCACCACCCTCACTGCTGCCCCGCTGCTGCAGCTCATCCACACCCCGGCCGAGCTGTTCCCGGACGCGGTGGCCTACATCCGCATCATCTTCCTCGGCATTCCGGCCACGATGCTGTTCAACTACACCTCCACCGTCCTGCACAGTCTGGGCGATTCCCAGCACCCATTCTATTTCCTGCTAATCTCCAGTTTCCTGAACATCGGGGCTGGACTGGCTGTTCATCGTACCGCTGGGTATGGGCGTGGAGGGCGCAGCCATCGCCACCGTTGTCAGCCAGCTGTTCAGCGGCCTGCTTTGCACCTGGTGGTTCTTCACCCGGGTGGAGGGCATCCATTTCACCCGGGAAAACTGTGTCCTCTCGGCGGGGCACTGCGGGCGGCTGGCCTATATCGGCCTTCCGATGGGCTTTGAGTATTCCGTTTCTGCCATCGGTGCCTTCATCATGCAGGATGCCATCAACCTGCTGGGCAGCACCGCCGTGGCCGCCCAGACCGCCGGTGAGAAGATTCGCCAGATGTTCACCGTGCCCATGGCAAGCGTGGGCACGGCTATGGCAACTTATGTCGGCCAGAACCACGGTGCCCACCGCACTGACCGCGTCAGGCAGGGCATCCGGGATGGCTGCATCCTCCAGCTGTGCTACTGCGCGGCTGCCTGGGTGGTGCTCTTCTTCGTCAAGGGCTGGGCCGTGGGCCTTGTTCTGGGCGATGCCGACCCTGCCGTGACTTCCGGTGCTGTGGAATACCTGACCGTGATCAGCGTGCTGTTCTGCATCAACGGCCTGCTGATGGTCTTCCGCAACACCCTGCAGGGTCTGGGATACAGTGTGCAGGCCGTTATCTCCGGTGTGGGCGAGCTCATCGGCCGCGCGCTCTGCGGCTGGCTGGCCGTTCATAGTCTGGGCTACTTCGGCATCTGCATTGCCAACCCCATTGCCTGGGGTCTGGCACTGCTCTACTGTGTGTTCATGGTGACCAGAGTTCTGAAAAAAGAGAACGCATAAAAATACCCTCTCCGTCCGTGCGGCCGCACAGCGGAGAGGGGTATTTTTATGCGATCAATCAATAAGGCTTACGAACACCGGGCAGAGCACTGCGGTCAGCACACCGGCCACGGCGATGGACAGGCCGCTCATGGCACCTTCCACCTCGCCCATCTGCAGAGCCTTGCTGGTACCCACGGCATGGGCCGAGGTGCCAATGCCCACACCTTTGGCAATGGGGTCGGTGATGTGAAACGCCTTGCAGACCGTCTCGGCCAGCAGGTTGCCCACAATGCCCGTCAGGATGACGATGGCACCGGTCAGGGCTGCAATGCCGCCCAGCTCTGCAGCTACATCCATGCTGATGGCGGTGGTCACGGATTTGGGCAACAGGGTGGCGTACTGCTCCTGGGTCAGGTGCAGCGCCAGCGCCAGAGCCAGCGCGCTGCCCAGGCTGACCAGCGTGCCCACCGAGATGCCCGCAATGATGGCAGCGGCGTTTGCCTTGAGCAGGTCGAGCTTTTCATACAGCGGGATGGCCAGCGCCACGGTGGCGGGCAGCAGCAGATAGTTCACCGGGGCGGCGCTGACCTTGTAATCGGCATAGGGGATGCCGCATACCGACAGGAAAACGATCACAAAGATCGCACCCAGCAGCAGCGGGTTAAAAAATGCCTTTCCGGTCACTCTGTTCACAAGGGCTCCCAGTGCAAAGGCGGCCAGTGTCAGCAGCACACCCCAGGCAACAGAGCCCGAAAGGAACTCATTCAGCAATTCCATCATCGGCAGCAGCCTCCTTGCTCTTTTTGCGGCTGGTCAGAGCCTGGGTGGTCTTTCCGGCGGTCACCATGACCAGAACCGTGACCGGGATGATGGCGATGATGATGGGCAGCAGCATTTCCCCCCATCTCCGCCCACAGCTCCATCACGCCTGCGGCGGCGGGCACAAAGAGCAGCGGGAAGATGCCGGTGAGAAACACGCCCACCTCTTTTACATCCTCCAGCTGGATCAGCCGGAAATTCAGGGCCAGCAGCAGCACAAGCCCGTACACACTGGCCGGAACCGGCAGCGGCAGTACAGCATGGCATACTTCCCCCAGAAAGCAAAACGCGAGGATACGCGCAAATTGAAACAGATAATTCGTAAGAAATCCCCCTTGTCTAACAGCTAAGTCAAAATTATAGCCCAAAACCTCCGGAGGCGCAACAGCAATATCTGACAAGGATTGTTGCATTTTGCCGGAAAAACTGTGGAAAAGAAAAAGGCCCGGCAGAGAGCGCGCACCCATGCGCCGCGATCTGCCGGGCCGATCCACTGCGGACCAGTATTTTTTTCTGTGTTTTCCCGCGCTTTCTCAGCTCCGCAAAACCGTTTCGATCCGTTCCCGGTCCAGCCCCTCGCCGATGACGATGAGCACCTCCTGCCCTGCCGGAATGGGAGCCGCGGTCAGGCCGTCGGCGGTGGCATTCAGCTCCACCCAGCCGCCTGCATCCCGCACAAAGCCCTTGACCCGCAGCACCCGTCCGCAGGCGGCATCCGTGAACAGGCCGGGAATGTGTTTCTCCAGCTGCTGCCGGGGCAGGCCCAGCTCAAGGAAATACGCCGAACTGAATGCACCATGCGCATCAAAGCAGAGCTTTTCGCAGTCGGTATGCTGATAGCCGCAGGCATCCAGCGCTGCAAGATCTGCATCCTCCAGGTCGGCCCAGTCCTTGATCAGAAAATCTTCTTCCTTCAGGGTACGGCTGCACTTGCAGGCCGCAAGGGCACGCTTCAGGTGGTCGATGGCGCTTTCCCGCTGGGCCTGGGTGGCCAGCTGACTGCGGGAGAGCAGGATGCGTCCGGCGCTGGCAGCTTCCGATGCCAGAATATACTCCGCCTGCGGGGAAAGCGTCTCGGGCAGCAGGGCATCCACAACGGCAAACACATTGCCCAGTGTATACCACCGATCCAGCGGTTCATCCCGCAGAACGTCAAAGAACTCGTCCACATCAAAAATGCCGCTGGGCTCCACCACCACCCGGTCGAACCCGCGCATGGCCATTGAGATGAGCTTGGTGCGCATCCGGCGCTGGTGGGTATCACAATCACACCCGCCGCTGATGGTCTCGATCTCGCAGCGTTCCCCCAGCAGATCCTGCACCAGCATGGCATCCACGTTCACAGCGCCAAAGTCGTTTTCCAGAATGCAGACATGATGCCCCTGTGCGGTCAGATACGCAGCATATCTGCGCAGGAACGTCGTCTTGCCCGCACCCAGAAAACCGGTGATGAGATCGACCTGTACCATACGTTCCTCCTTATGCGTGGTTGAAGCCCTTGCCGAACACCTCAGTGGTGCTCAGCATGGACATGAATGCGTTCAGGTGCTGCTTGTGGATAAAATCCTGCAGCTGATCGGCCTCGCGGCGGGTCAGGGTGGTGTAGATGATGTAGTGGGGCTTGTCAGTATATGCGCCGAAGCAGGGCGTATAGGTTGCGCCGCGCATCAGCTTGCGCATGACAAAATCACAGATGGGCTTCCTGTCGTCGCAGACGATGAGGATGGCCTTGCACATCTTGATCTTTTCCAGCACGGCATCAATGACCAGCGATTTCACGGTCAGACCCACAAAGGAATAGAGGGCGGTGTACAGGTCGAACACGAAGCAGGCCGCAATGACCATGAACAGGTCAGTCAGGAACAGCGCCACTGCCACGTTGTGGATGTGGGTATACTTTTCCACGATGAGGGCAATGACATCCGTGCCGCCGGAGGAAGCGCCCACATTGAACAGCAGAGCCGACGCAATGGCCGGCAGGGCAATGGCAAACAGCAGGTCGAGCATGGGCTGGTTGCTCAAGGGGCCGCGCAGGGGGCAGATCTTTTCCAGCGCCATCAGCTCCAGCGACATGACCACAGTGGCATAGCCGGTGGTCATGGCAAACTTTTTGCCCAGGAAGATCAGGCCCACACCCAGCAGGATCATGTTGGCCGCCGAGGAAAAGGCCGAAGCCGACAGCGGGGTGAGCTTGGCCGCCAGCGCCGCCATACCGGTCACGCCGCCAAAGACAAAGTTGTTGGGGAATTTGAAAAAGTACACACCCACCGACATGATGGAAATGCTCAGCGTGATCATTGCATACTGCTTGACATATTCAATAACCTCGTTCCGCATGGAAGATTCCGCATTCGTATCCATAAAATTTACCGTTCAATACTCCTTTTTTGTGTTCCGCAACCCAAACAGACAGGCTGTACCGGAAATATTGTAACACGGAACGCCCCGGGGTCAAGGGCCAATTCCACACACGCCGTCTTTTGCGGGTGAAAACTGTCAACTCCACCAAAATTCTCCCTCAAATTTCAGCGGTTCTCCCATCGGGAACTGTTCCTTCTTTTCTTGACGCACCTCCCACCGTCCATTACAATAAAATCAGAATGGTATGGTATTTTTCTCCAAAACCGAAAGAGAGTGCAATGGCTCTCATTCCGCATTGTTCGTTTCCATGAAAGGAGGGAACGGTATGAAAAGCCGCTCTCACATCTTTGCTCTCATCACTGCCTGTGTGTTCCTGTTTTGCGGCTGTTCTGACTACCTTTCGCTTTCCAAAGCATCCACCATTTCCAACCCTCAAACGGAATATGATACCGCTCTGAAAGAATATCTTGCTTCGCTGGAAACACCGCTTTCCACCATAGAAATCAAACACGGCGAGGACACCCCTATTGTCTGGGAAGATACCGGAATGGAAGCCGCTGTCCGGCTCCTGTTGAACCGCCCGGAGGGCACCATCAGCCGCAGCGATGTCTGGAATCTCAACACGCTGACTATTACCGAACGAACCATGTTTGAGGGCGATTCGGGCACGACCACCATCGTGACCGTGACCGCCCAGCAGGGAGATGCCACGCTGGAACAGGAGATATCGGCAGTCGGAAAAGAAAGTCCGCTTCCTGCGCTGGCCTCTCTGCACGATCTGCAGTATTTCGACAGCCTGCAAGCCTTTTCCTATTCTACCTCGCCGACGGCCAATCAGGCATTCACTGATTTTTCTGGGATTGAAGCCATGTCCCATCTCGAACGCTTCAGCGTGAACGGGGCACGGCCCGAAACGTTGGAGCCGCTTTCTCACCTGTCCCAGCTGAAACAACTCTCCCTGACCGAATGCGGCACCCTCGACCTGACACCTCTGGAAGGTCTGGACCAGTTGGAATCGCTGATCCTCTCTTCAAACGACAGGATCGTTTCGCTGGAACCGGTCACCAAACTCCCTGCACTGCGGTCGCTTTCCCTCAGCTCCGGCACAGCAGTTCCCAGTCTGGAGCCGCTGGCTCAGACCCATCTTGCCGTTCTTGATCTCGGCCTCGGGGTCGGGCAAAGCGGGCTTTACAAAGAAATTGATTATTCGCCCCTGTCCCAGCTGCCCGATCTGGTCTGTCTGAACCTGACAAATCACACCAAGGTCACCACAAAGCTCTGCGAACAGATCCTTGCCCATTCTCCGAACCTGCGCTTTCTAAACATCCAGAACACCCCTGCTTCGGAGGGCAGTGCACTGGATGTGGAATACCTGCGGGCTTACACAGAGGTTGATCAGCTGAAACGGCTTGCCAACAAGCTGCGCAACACCCTTGGCTGACACACAAAAGCGGCCCCGGAGAGTTTTTCCTTCTCTCCGGGGCCGCGTTCTGTTCCGGCTCAGCCGAACAGCTTTTTGGTATTATGGGTATAGACCGAGAGCACCAGGCCCACACAGATGTACAGCATCAGCACCGAGCTGCCGCCCGCCGAATAGAACGGCAGGGTGACACCGATCACGGGCAGGACGCGCAGGTTCATGCCCACGTTCACGGCGATCTGGGCCAGCAGAGCGCCGCCGATGCCCGCGCAGATGAAGGTGCCCAGCAGATCCTCGCTGCGGGCACCGGTGAGGAAGGTCTTGATGACCAGTGCAAACAGCACGCCCAGCACCACACAGCAGCCCACAAAGCCCGCCGCGTTGCCGATCCAGCTCAGGATGAAATCGTTGTGGGCGTTGGGCACGCTGTAATAACTGCCGCCAAACAGCCCGTTGCCAAAGATGCCGCCCGAGCCCAGCGCGATCTCGCCGCGCTGCTGCTGGTAGATGATGTTCTTCCAGATGGTCTCGCTGGGGGCCCAGCCGGTCTTGTTGTCGGGATCGATGACAGCAAGGATGCGGTACCACTGGTATCCCTTGCCGATCTTATCGCTGAAAAAGGCGAACGCCGTCGCCATAGCCACTGCCGCCGCCGAGACCGCCCCCAGGATATACTTCCAGCTCAGGCCCGCCGCAAACATCATGCAGCAGCCGATGATGGCATAGATGATGGCGGTGCCGTCGTCGCCCTGAACATGGATGATGAGGATGGGCACTGCCAGATGCAGCAGCAGCTTGCCCAGCTCCTTTGGCTCGTTGAGCCGGGTGCGTACATTGTTCAGGTGCATGGCAAAAGTCAGGATAAAGCTGATCTTGGCCAGCTCCGTGGGCTGCAGGGTAAAGCCCCCCAGCTTGTACCAGGAATAGTTGTCGGTATCACCCGCGTTATAGCCGATGGTCAGCGGGCCGATGCTCACATTGCGCAGCACCAGCGTGGGCAGCACCATGCCCCAGGTCAGGGCCACGTGCACCGGCCACACCTTCACCAGGCTGCGGTAATCGATATTGGACAGCAGCACCGCAATGACCAGCCCGATGAGGGCTGCACCCGCCTGCACCGCCGCCCGGCGGTAATCGCCCAGACCGGTGATCTGGCCTGTGATCTCATCCACGGCAAAGCCATTGCCCTGCTTGGCTGCCCAGCTCGAAAGCGCTGTCACAGCCATCACGCTGCTGAAGATGCACAGCAGCAGGTAAGTTTTATCGGTGCGCCTGAAGTAGCGCCGAATGTTTTCCAAACGAAAACACCTCTTTCTTTCATTGGATCGCCCGCTCAGGTCTGCTTCACTCGTCCACAATGCCGGAGAGGGCGTATACTGCTCCATTATGTAATATAAGTATACCGCACCGCCCATTTTTGCGCAAGATTGCGGAAGTTTTTTCCACAGATCTTTTCATCCTGTGACAACTCTGCAAAATATTTGCCGCAGCCTTGACAAAGCCCCCTCCACCTTCTAAAATGAAAGCTGAAGACCTGCTTTTTCGGCAGGATTTTTCCGGAGGAACTTCCAAGATGAAAACAAACTCTCATCGCTTTCTGTGCGCGCTCTGCGCACTGGCTGTTTTTATTTCCGCACTCTTCCCTGCCTCTGCCTTTGCCGCACAGGCAGCCGACACCGCGGCCCAGACCACGCTGACCACTGCCGATGCTCAGGAGATGCAGCAGGCCGACAGCGCCGTGACCGCCCTGACCGGCAGCGACGCTTACGCTGAGATGACCCGTGCCCAGCGGCTGGATGCCGCCGTGGCACAGCTGCAGCAGCTGGCCGAGGAAGGGCTTGTTTTGGCGCGCTCTCTCCATGTGGACGAAGAAAACGGCATGGTCAGCTTTGCCTACAGCTGCGGCGCGCTGGGCGGCGTTCTGGTGGAGGACCCGGACGAGGAAAATACTTCCTTCGCCCTCTCCGAACTGCCCGCTGTGGACCTGCACGAAATGTCCAACGCCCCGCAGGGGGATCTGGGCAGCGCCATGATCTACTACGCCTTTGACAACACCGTGAACAGCTCCCGCTACCCGTACTACTCCTATATGAAGGGCTTTTGGACCGCGATGGGCCTGCACACCCGCATCGATACCACGGTCACCGTCTCTGACCTGAAACGGATGAACGATTACGGGCTGTGCATCCTCAGCGCCCACGGCTCCTACTACACCTACACCTCCGGTTTTCTGTTCAAGCAGACCCGTACCGAGCCGGTCATCCTGCTGACAGAGGAATCGGATTTCTACAAGGACCTCTACTACGGCATTGATTTGCTGACCCACCGGGTCATCAAGATCAACGGTCTGTACTGCATCACGCCCAGCTTTTTCCGGGCGGCATACCGGAGCGGCCAGCTCAAGGACACCGTAGTGCTCTCCGAGACCTGTGAGTTCCTTGGCGTGAGCGGCAGTCTGGATACCTCCATGGCCGATGCCCTGCTGGCCGGTGGTGCCAAAGCAGTGGCAGGCTATGTGAACAACGTCTACACCGTGTATTCCCGCAGTATGCTGTGGGATACCGTCAACCACCTGATCCTGGGCCAGACCCTGCAGGAATCCGTTCAGCACTCCATGGATACCTATGGCGCGGATGATCCTGGTCTGGTACAACGCGCAGGGCGGCAAGCGCCCCCATGCGGCGGCAGCTTACCCGCTGCTGTTCGGCGATGTTGGGGTCCGGCTGATCGAACCGAACGCGGCACCTGCCCCGCAGGAAGTACAGCAGGCCGCTTGAACGTTGCACTTTTGTTCGTTTTATATTATACTGGGGGATGGCAGAAGCTTCTGTCATCCCTTTTGTATTACGATTAAACCTCTCAGTCGCCTGCGGCGACAGCTCCCCTAATAGGGGAGCCCTTGGCAAAAACGGTTTCGTTTCTGCTGAACTCCTGAAGTTTGATCAAATAATCGAGGTATCCTATGAGCGAATATATTACACACTCCAGAGAAGAAACGGTGGCGCTGGGCCGGAAGCTGGCGGCAGTGCTGCCGGACGGGGCCTTGATTGCCTTCACCGGCGGTCTGGGCGCGGGCAAGACCGCCTTTTGTGAGGGCCTGGCCGAGGGGCTGGGCTGCACCGACCCGGTCAGCAGCCCCACCTTTGCCATCGTCAACTATTACCGCGGCCCCCGTCCGCTGGCCCACTTCGACCTCTACCGCATCTCCACCGAGAACGACCTGTGTGCCGCCGGTTTCTACGATTATCTGGATCAGGGTGCCATTGTGGCCGCTGAGTGGAGCGAAAACTTCGCCGATCTGCTGGCCCCGGAAGACCCGATCCCATATCAACATTGACCGGGGTGGATGACACCACCCGCCGCATCACCATCGAGGGGGTCAGCGTATGAATATCTTAGCCGTAGACACCGCCGGTAAAACGCTGGGCGTGGCCCTGCTGCAGGACGACCGCCTGAAGTACGAGTGCTATCTGGACGGCGGCATGACCCACAGCGAGACCCTGATGCCGCTGGTGGATCACTGCCTGAAGCTGTGCGGCCTGACCTGTGCAGACATCGACCTGTTCGGTGTGAACGCAGGCCCCGGCAGCTTTACCGGCCTGCGCATCGGGCTGGCCGCCGTCAAGGGGCTGGCTTTCCCCCGCGAGACCCTCTGCGCCCCGGTCTCCACACTGGAAGCGCTGGCCGCTGCCCACACCGGCGAGGGCACCGTGCTCTGCGCACTGGATGCCCGCCGTGCCCAGGTGTACAGCGCCGCTTTTGACCTGGCCACCCACACCCGCCTGCTGGATGATGATGCCCGGGCTGTGGCCGATCTTGCCCAATTTGTAGAAATTGCAAAAGCCCCTGTTTTTGTTGGTGATGGCGCATCTCTGTGCTATAATAATACAGCAATGTTCCGGGCGTGCTCACTGTTCCGCCGGAGCTGCGGGGCGGCCGGGCCGCTGCCGTGGCCCTGGTGGCCAAGCAGATGGCCCAGCGGGGCGAGGCCGTTCTGCCCGAGGCCCTGCTGCCGGACTATCACCGTCTGAGCCAGGCCGAGCGGGAACGCGCCGAACGCCTTGCTGCTGAGGCCGCTGCCCGGAACAACGATACGGAAAACGGAAAGGATTGAAATTTCTCATGGCAAAACCCATTGCGCTTGCCGCCGACCATGGCGGTTTTGAACTGAAGGAAGCCGTCAAGGCTCACCTGGACGAGCTGGGGCTGGAGTATATCGACTTTGGCACCCACAGCACTGCCAGCGTGGATTACCCCGATATGGCACTGCCGGCCTGTGACGCTGTGGTCAGCGGCCAGTGCGACAAAGCCCTGCTGTTCTGCGGCACCGGTGTGGGCATCAGCATGGCCGCCAACAAGGTCAAGGCATCCGCGCCTGCTGCTGCTCCGACAGCTTCAGCTGCGAGTACACCCGCCGCCACAACGATGCCAACGCCCTGTGCATGGGCGGCCGTGTTGTCGGCCCCGGCCTTGCCTGCCAGCTGGTGGATCTGTTCCTGAACACTCCGTTCGAGGGCGGCCGCCACGAAAAGCGCATTGCAAAACTGATGGCAATCGAAACCCGATAAACATAAAAAGGAGCGTGTATTTATGACCCCTATGATCGTTGAGCATCCCCTGCTGCAGCACAAGCTGAGCATCCTGCGCAACAAGCAGACCGGTACCAAGGAGTTCCGTGATCTGGTCGGCGAGATCGCAACCCTGCTGTGCTACGAGGCCACCCGTGACCTGCCCATGGAGGAGGTCGAGATCGAGACCCCCATCACCATGGCAAAGACCAAGGTGCTGGCAGGCCGCAAGCTGGCTCTGGTGCCCATCCTGCGTGCAGGCATGGGTATGCTGGACGGTATGCTGACCCTGCTGCCCGCTGCAAAGGTCGGCTTCATCGGCCTGTACCGCAACGAGGAGACCCTGCAGCCCGTGGAATACTTCTGCAAGCTGCCCCAGGATATTGCCGAGCGTGACGTTCTGGTTCTGGACCCCATGCTGGCAACCGGCGGCAGCGCCATTGATGCCATCACCCAGATCAGAAGCATGGCGCAAGCGCATCAAGTTCATCGGTCTGATCGCCGCTCCGGAAGGCATCGAGGCCCTGCACAAGGCTCACCCCGATGTTGACATCTACCTGGGCGCTAAGGACGACCACCTGAACGAGAACGGCTACATCGTTCCCGGCCTGGGCGACGCCGGCGACCGCATCTACGGCACGAAGTAAATCTGAATCAACAAAAAGTGGGCGGTTCGTGTGAACCGTCCACCTTTTTGTTTACTCAGATATTACCGCCCGCGGCCACCGCCGCCGCCATGGAAGGAGCCGCCGCCTGCGTGGAAACTGCCGCCCCCGCCAAAGCTGCCGCCGGAGCGTCCGCCGCCCATGCCGCCAAAGGAACCACCGCCGAAGCCGCCGCCCCCACGGGGAGGACGCGGCCCGCCGCGGGGCGGTCTGGGCCCGCGCGGGCCACGGGGGCCGCCGGGGCCCCAATCGTCATACGGAGGTCTGCGCCGCCGTCTGCTGCCCAAGCCGTAGCCCAGCCCGAAACCGAAGAAGGGGCCAAACCCGCCGCCGCCAAAGCCGCGCCGGATGCCGCCGAAGATGGAGGTCAGGGCAAACACCACGATCACCACTGCCAGAAGGGTGAGGAAGGGCGATTGATAGGATGCTGCCGGGGCCTCATAGTAATCATTTCCGTTGTTATAACCATCCGTATTGCCGTTATTGACCGTGCCGGTGGTCCCGCTCAGGGTCACACCGTAGAGATCGGCAATGGTGCTGGCCACATTGTTGGCACAGGTGGTCACAGCCGCGTCATAATCGCCCGCCGCGAAGGAATCCTCCATGGTCTGGGCAATGGCGCTGGCCTGCTTTTCCAGCGTGGTATTGCGGAAGCCGTCACCGGTGGCAAGGTAATAGTCGCCATCGGCGTACTGCTGGGACTGCATGACCAGCAGGATCAGCACACCGTTGTTTTTGCTGGAGCTGCCCAGCCCCCAGGTGTTGGCGGCCTGCACGGCGTAATCCTCCGTGGATAAACTTCCCGTATAATCCACAGTCAATACGCCGATCTGTGCACCCTCGCACTGCTGGGTGAGCTGTGCATTCAGGTTCTCAATGGCCGTTTTTGTGCTGCTGCTCAGGATGTTGGCATCATCCACCACGCACTGACTGCTGGGCAGATCGGGCAGCTGGGCCTTGGTGGCCGCAAAGGCGGCGGGCACCAGAGCCGTCAGGCTGACGGTCAGCACCACGAACAGGGCGCAGATGCGGGCGGCAAATCGTTTCATCGTTTTCATGCGAAGGGTTCCACCTCCTGTACGCCGAACAGCCTGCCCAGCATACTGGCCGGGAAGCCGCCGACATCATTCTGATACTCATACACTGCATCATTGTACTGCAGGTTGCCGATGATGGTGCCTGCGCTGTTGAACTGGCCGTACTGGCCCTGCACCGCGCCCATCTTCATGGGGTCTGCAGCCTGCTCCTGCATTTTTGCGTAGAGCTGGTCGATCACGGTGCCCAAAGCCTCATTGGCCTGACAGAGGGCGTGCATGGCACTGCCCTGGTAATAGGGCAGCGAGGTCAGGGACTGCTTTTTGCTGCCGTTCTGCACTGCTTCCAGGCAGGCAGAGAAATCATCCAGCGCGGCCTGTGCAGCCTGCACCTCGCCGCTGTCAGCCCCCAGCGTGTTCCCGCCGGTGGTGATGATATTCGCTGCCGTGTTGGCACGGGTGGTCAGCTCCTCGCTCAGGGCATAGCCGTTGTCGGCCGAAACGCCGGTGGTGAACCACTGGCGGGCCTCGTTGTACTTTCCCCTGACCTTGGCACCGCCAAAGCCCACGAACGCCGCCAGCATGACCGCCACGCTCAGCACAAGGGCTGTGCCCTGCTTTGCCATCGCAGTGGGCAGCGCCTTTTCCAGCCCGGCCAGCTTCTGCTGCAAGGGGGTCAGGCGCACTGCCTCGGTGTCCGGGCGCTTTGCCTCGCGGTAGCTGCCGCTGTCAAAGCCGCCGGGCGTTTGATTCTGTTCTCTGGAAAAATCAGCGTTTGCCATTTCAGCTCCGGATCTCCATCATTTTCTGTTTCAGCTCGTCCTCGATGCGGGTCAGCTCCTGCTCGGCAGCCACACGCTTTGCGCGGCCCTCGGTCTGGATCTTGTTCAGCTCGTCCAGGGTCTCGATCAGGCTCTTGTTGGTCTGCTGCAGGGTCTCGATATCCACCACGCCGCGCTGGCTCTCCTTGGCGGTCTCGATGGTGCCCATCTTGAGGGCATCGGCATTCTTCTTGAGCAGGTCGTTGGTCATGTCGGTCACGGCACGCTCGGCCTGCATGGCCTTCTGGGTGTGGGCCAGGCCCAGCGCCAGCACCATCTGGTTCTTCCACAGCGGAATGGTGTTCACGATGGTGGACTGGATCTTCTCAGCCATCATGGTGTTGTTGTTCTGCAGCAGGCGGATCTGGGGGCCCATCTGCAGGCTGATGTTGCGGGTCAGCTCCAGATCGTACAGCTTTTTCTCAAAGCGCTCGCACTGGTCTGCCAAGTCGCGGGCGGCCTGAGCATCCTCGGGCAGGCCGGACTGCTTGGCCTTGTCCATGGCCTGCTGCAGCTCGTTTGCACGGACCTCGGCCAGCTTTTTCTTGCCGGCCAGGATATACATGCTCAGCTCCTTGAAGTAGGCCATGTTCAGCTCGTACATCTTATCCAGCATGGCGATGTCTTTCAGCAGCTGGACCTGATGGCCCTCCAGCATGGACTGGATGTTCTCCACGTTGGTCTCGGCCTTGTTGTACTTGGTCTTCAGGTTATCCAGCTCATTGCTCTTCTTTTTGAAGAAGCCCAGAATGCCCTTCTGCTGTTCCTCATTGGCATCAAAGCTCTTCAGCTCCCCGATGAGATTGGTGATCATATCGCCCACCTCGCCCAGATCCTTGGTGGACACCTTGGCCAGAGCAGCCTCGGAGAAATCGCCGATCTTCTTCTGGCAGGCGGAGCCATACTGCAGCACCTGCTGGCTGTTGTGATATCGATCTTTTCCGCAAAGGAATCCACCATTGCCTGCTCCTCAGGGGTCAGCTGCACCTCCGGCTGCTGGGCCGCAGGGGCGGGCTCAGGCTTTTTTCTCCTCCGCAGCCTCCGGGGTGGGGTCCAGCGTCAGGGTGGGTACTGCAGGAGCATCGAGGTCGAAGTTCAAAGTGTTGTTGTCAGCCATTGTTGATTCCATCCTTTCCAATTAAGACAGCGCCTGCCGCCTATCGGCGTGCGCTATTTTCTAACCGGTTTGCCAAGGGCTCCCCCTTCGGGGGAGCTGGCAAAGCCGTCAGGCTTTGACTGAGAGGGTTGTTACAATCCCTGCCCTTTCAGCATATTCTGCAAAACGGTCAAGTCTGCCGAGAGGTCCATGCTCTCGGCAGCATACAGGGCATCCAGCTGATTTTCAAACGCCGTGGCAATGGAGGCGGCATTGCGCTCCACCTCCGCACGGATGGAGGCGGCATTCTCGCCCCGCACCCCCTGCTTTGCCAGCTTGGCGTACTGCTGCAGCACGTTCACGGCATCGGGCAGATAGTAATTGGCGAACCGCCGCACCTGCTTTGCCTTGGCGGGGGTGGCTTCCACCGTTTCCACAATGGAGCGGCCCGCCTTTTCCATCCGGGCCATGGCGGCGGAGAGCTGCGGGTCCGGCAGGGCTTCGTTCAGGGCATGGAGGGTGTCCAGCTGCTGCTGCATCTCGGTCAGCATGGCATCCACATCGTCCACACCGGTATGGAAGGGCACTTCCGTCTCCACCACCCGGGGCGGGCAGATCTTTTTGGCCCCGGCAAAGGCCAGCACAGCCGCGCCCAGCGCCGCCAACAGTGCCCACAGCCGATAGACCGGAAGCACAGCGCACAGCACCACAAATGCCAGCGCCGCCGCGTAGTACGGCAGGACACTGGGCTTCCGGGTGCGAATGATCTTGCTCATGGGTTCCTCCTTTTCCGGGAGCTGCGCCCCCTGTATCTTTCATAATAAATCCTTTTCCAGCGGGGCGCAAGCGTTTCACGAATTATTTACAGGTTTGAAATCGAAATGTCAAACCTCTCAGGCGCTTGCGTGCCAGCTCCCCTCATAGGGGAGCCCCTGGCAGATCGGGTAAGTCCGCGCGGCATTCAAGGCAGAATCCAGTTCGACAATTCTTTCTGCCAGATCTCCCGTAATTTTTCCGGCCTGCAGGCGGCATTGGCGGGGCTGGTGCTGGGCAGCCTGACCGCCGGGATGCCGCTGACCGGCTCGAGATACTTTGTATAGATCTTATATGCCGTAGCCCCGTTGCAAAAAACAGCCTCAATGGGCGCTTTTGCCAGCAGACCGGCAATATCATTGGGCACCACGTCCCGGATGGACGCATCCGACGCGCCGGTGATGGTACAGCTTTCCAGCGTATCCCACAGGGCCAGCCCGTGGCGCAGGATGATCTGCTTTTTCGCTTCGATGTCCTCCCGGGCGGGCACAGGTTCCCCGGTCAGGGCCGCCAGCATGGGCCAGAAGCGGTTTTGCGGGTGGCCGTAGTAGAAGGACATTTCCCGGCTCTTGGGGCTGGGCCAGGTGCCCAGGATCAGCGCCCGGCTGTGCTCGTTGTAGACCGGTGCAAAGCTCACTGCTTTTCCTCCGCGGCTTCCATCTGGCCCCAGGGGGAGCCAAGTTCATGGCCCGAGGACTCCGCACGGGGGCCGTTGAACCACAGCTCCTCAATGAGGGCGGCAAGGCCGTCCTCCCGCACATCCCCGATGATGCGGTCTGCGGCTTCCCTGGCATCATCCGAGCCGTTGGCCATGCAGCAGCCCAGTCCCGCCGCCTTCAGCATCCCCGCATCATTGGCGGAATCGCCCGCCGAAACAGCATCGGCCAGCGTCAGGCCCACAGTTTCACACAGGTCAGCCAGACCCACTCCCTTATCAATGCCCTCCCGGACGATATCATAGCAGTGCCAGCTGCCCTCCCGCACAGCACCCACCATCATAAAGCGGAGGTTCAGGTGGCCGTACTTCCGGTTGAACGCCTCCAGCGCCTCATCGGGCAGGCAGGCAAAGGCGGCATGGGGCATATCGATGAGATGGCGGTCCTGATCCTCACCGTCCTTGCAGGTCAGGCCGCTGCCGCTCAGCTGGGCGTAGAAATCCCGTAAGCTCTCGTATTCGCAGTAGGCATAGTATCCATCCCGGAAATTGAACTGCAGGGGGTAGTTGTAATCCTCGCAGAAATCCACCAGTGCGTACATTTCCTCATTGGTCATCGGGTGCTCGGCGATGATCGCGCCGTCCCTGTCCACCACGCAGGCTCCGTTGTTGGCGATGGCGTAGTCGAACCGGATGCCGCCCAGCTGCTGCTTATTGATCGCGCAGTAGCCGCGGCCTGTGCTCAGCACAAATTTTCCGCCTGCGGCCTGCATCTTTTTCACGGCCTTGACCACCGCCGGGCGGGGGCAGGGCTCACCAAAGGGAACAAGGGTATTGTCGAAATCGCTTGCCAGAAGTTTATATTGCATCGTTGCTCCTATTTCAGCATCCTCACCCTCTCAGGCCGCTTCGCGTCCAGCTCTCCCAAAGGGAGAGCTTTTGACATAATCGGAAACTTCCCAATGACTGTCAAGACCTCCCACTTTGGGGGAGGTGGCATCGCGCAAGCGATGACGGAGAGGGTGAGCCAGTTTATCGTTTTGATACTGTCTAGTATAACACAAAACGCCGCTCCGGGATATCCCGAAACGGCGTTTTGACTGAATATTTTACTTTAACCGAAAATGGCTACTACGATCTGGATTCCAACACCCACAGCCGCACCGGCAGCCCAGGTCAGGCCGGTGATAAAGAGGTTCTGCTTCCAGGAGGGGTTCGCCCGCCAGAGAACAGCCAGGCCCACGCCTGCGCCGGTGCACAGCCCCGCCACCAGACTGGAAAAGCGGAGGGCTCCCTCCACATAGAGCTGGGTCAGCAGGACGCTGGCGGCACAGTTGGGGATCAGCCCCACCAGTGCGGCCACCACCGGCTGGAAGAAGCCCATCCGGCCCAGAGCGTCGGCAAAGACATCCTCGCCCACGCCCTCCACAATGAGGCCGAACACCAGACTGAACACAAAGATGAACACGAAGATCTCCAGCGTGTGGCGAAGGGCGGCTTTCCAGATGGGGGCAGGCTTGCCCTCCTCATCGCTGTGCTCCTCATGGCAGTCGATCTCATCGGCGCTGCCGGTATAGCCGCCCCGCAGGCTCCTGGGCAGAATGCCCCGCAGGACAAAATCCAGCACCAGGCCCACCGCAATGGCGTAGAGCACCTTGATGACCATGAGCAGCATCAGCTTATCCCAGTAGGCAGGCATGGAGACCAGCAGCGGAACCGCTTCATCACTGGTGGCAAGGAACACGGCCATCAGCGTGCCCAGGCTGATGACCCGGGACGCATAGAAATTGGACGCAATGGCAGAGAAACCGCACTGGGGCACACAGCCCAGCAGTGCCGCCGGAACAGAACCCCAGCGCCCGCCCCCCGCCAGAATGGCTTCGATGCGCTCGCCGTGGCGGTTCTCCACATATTCAATGAACAGATAGGCCAAAAACAGGAAGGGCAGCATCTTGGCGGTGTCCACCAGAGATTCGCCCAGAACATCCAGAAACAATTCCATTTGATACTCCAAAAACAACTATAATGTGCTTTATTGCAGTAAATTGCAATCAATTTGCATTTTCGTGCAAGGGAGATTATACACGCTTCGGATGCAAATTGCAAGAGGAATTTGCAAAAAGTTTGCATTTTTGTTTTTGGGAGAACGAAAATGCCCTCTCAGTCAAGGCCGCAGGCCTTGCCAGCTCCCCCTTCGGGAGAGGTGGCAGCGCGTTCACACTGACAGAGAGGGCTGTTCATTTTAAGTCAGATCTCGGCCAAAATCGCATCACCCATAGCGGTGCAGCCCAGGCAGGTGCAGCCTTCGCTCATGTTGTCTGCCGTGCGCAGGCCCTTGTCCAGCACCTTGTTCACAGCATTCTCAATGGCATCGGCTTCCTCAGCCATGCCAAAGGAGTAGCGCAGCATCATGGCGGCAGAGAGGATGCAGGCGGTGGGGTTGACGATATCCCTGCCCGCAATGTCGGGGGCCGAGCCGTGAATGGGCTCGTACAGGCCCCGGGTGCCATCGCCCAGAGAGGAGGACGGGATCATGCCGATGGAGCCGGTGATCATGGAGGCCTCATCGGAGAGGATGTCGCCGAACATATTCTCGGTGACGATGACATCGAACTGCGCGGGGTTCTTTACGATCTGCATGGCGCAGTTGTCCACGAACATCTCGCTATACTCCACGTCCGGGTACTCGGCCTGCAGGCGGTGCATCACACTGCGCCACAGGCGGCTGGTATCCAGCACGTTGGCCTTATCCACACAGCAGAGCTTCTTGCGGCGTTTCTGGGCGGTCTCGAAGCCGATGCGGCCAATGCGCTCGATCTCGTGCTCGGAGTAGGGCATGGAGTCGATGGCCTGCTTTTCGCCGTTCTCGAGGGTGTGGGTCTCGTGCTTGCCGAAATACACGCCTCCGATCAGCTCCCGCACGATGATGAAGTCAATGCCCTGTGCCACGATCTCAGGCTTCAGAGGGCTGGCCGGGGCCAGCTGGGGCCAGATCTTGGCGGGGCGGTTGTTGGAGTACAGGCCCATGCCCGCGCGCAGGCGCAGCAGGCCCTTTTCCGGGCGCTGCTCACCGGGCAGGCCCTCCCACTTGGGGCCGCCCACGGCACCCAGCAGGACGCTGTCGGCAGCAAGGCATTTGTCCAGCTCGTGCTGGGGCAGCGGGTCGCCGTACTTATCAATGGCTTCGCCGCCCATGGCGGCATCGGTATAGTGGAAGGTGTGGCCGTACTTTTCGGCCACCTTATCAAGCACCCGGATGGTCTGTTTCACGATCTCGGGGCTGGAGCAGTCGCCCCAGATGACAGCAATGTTTTTTTCCATGGGAAAGCTCCTTACTTCTTATTTTTGATGGACTTCATCAGGCCACCGTCTGCAATGATCTTCTGGATAAACGGCGGGAAGGGTTCCGCCTGGAAGGTCTTGCCGGTGGTCTCATCGGTGATGAGGCCGGTAGTAAAATCCACGCTGACGGTATCCCCTGCACTGATGGCATCCACAGCCTCGGGGCACTCCATGATGGGCAGACCGATGTTGATGCTGTTGCGGTAGAAGATGCGGGCAAAGCTCTTGGCAATGACCACCGAGATGCCTGCGGCCTTGATGGCCACGGGGGCGTGCTCACGGGAGGAGCCGCAGCCGAAGTTCCAGCCGCCCACCATAACATCGCCGTCCCTGACGTTCCGGACAAAGTCCTTGTCGATGTCCTCCATGCAGTGGCTGGCCAGCTCCTTAGGGTCCTGGGTGTTCAGGTGGCGGGCCGGAATGATGACATCGGTATCCACGTTATCCGGGTATTTGAAAACAGAACCTTTTGCGTTCATCGTTGTTTCTCCTTTCCGATCAGACCGTGCGGGGGTCGGTGATATAGCCGGTCAGGGCGCTGGCAGCGGCAGTGGCCGGGCTTGCCAGATAGACTTCGCTCTTGACATGGCCCATGCGGCCCACAAAGTTGCGGTTGGTGGTGGAGACACAGCGCTCCCCCTCGGCCAGAATGCCCATGTAGCCGCCCAGGCAGGGGCCGCAGGTGGGGGTGGACACGATGCAGCCCGCATCAATAAAGGCCTCGGTCCAGCCGCGCAGGATGCACTCCTTATAAACCGCCATGGTGGCCGGGATGATGATGCCCCGCACGCCCTTGGCAATGTGTCTGCCTTTGAGGATGTTGTAAGCGGCCTCCATATCCTCCAGACGGCCATTGGTGCAGCTGCCGATGACCACCTGATCGATCCGGATGTCCTTTCCCTCGCTGGCGGGGTGGGTGTTCTCCGGCAGATGGGGGTAGCTGACCGTGGGCTCCAGCTTGTCCAGGTCGATCTCGATGGTCTTTTCGTATTCGGCATCCTGGTCGGCCTCGTAGTAGACCGGGGTGCGCTGGCTGCGGCCGTTCAGATACGCTCTTGTGACCTCGTCCACAGGGAAGATGCCGTTCTTGGCACCGGCCTCAATGGCCATGTTGCAGACGCAGAGGCGATCCTCCATGGTCAGGGAAGCCACGCCCGGGCCGGTGAATTCCATCGACTTGTACAGCGCGCCGTCCACACCGATCATGCCGATGATGTGCAGGATCAGATCCTTGCCGGATACGCAGGGGCTGAACTTTCCCTTGAGCACAAACTTGATGGCAGAGGGTACCTTGAACCATGCCATACCGGTGGCCATACCGGCGGCCATATCGGTGGAGCCCACACCGGTGGAGAATGCGCCCAGTGCACCATAGGTACAGGTGTGGCTGTCGGCACCGATGATGCAGTCACCGGCGGTCACGATGCCTTTTTCGGGCAGGAGGGCGTGCTCAACACCCATCTGACCCACATCGTAGAAGTTGAGGATATCATATTTGTTGGCAAACTCGCGGCACTGCTTGGACTGGGTTGCGCTCTTGATGTCCTTATTGGGGACAAAGTGATCCAGCACGATGGCGATGTGCGCCTTGTCGAACACGCCGTCAAAGCCTGCCTTCTCAAACTCGTTGATGGCGACCGGAGTGGTGATATCGTTGCCCAGCACGATATCGAGCCTGGCATTGATGAGCTGGCCTGCCTTGACCTCCGGCAAACCCGCATGTGCGGCCAGAATCTTCTGCGTCAGAGTCATTCCCATGGTGATACTCTCCTTTTGTCTTCTAT
>ENA-OPYX01000347-OPYX01000347.1-human-gut-metagenome-genome-assembly--contig:-NODE-347-length-27729-cov-3.608615_pt1 | contig 27729 bp, 32 predicted proteins | sample MGYA00242639_ERZ504486 | MGnify/ENA primary metagenome ERZ504486 (study PRJEB26092, sample SAMD00036296) | human gut metagenome | host: Homo sapiens | study: EMG produced TPA metagenomics assembly of... | reverse complement strand
CACAGGATGTTACGGGCAGGATTCTGGAAGAAAGAAGTACGGAAAACACTTTACAGCAGATAAAGTAAGAGAAGTGATCAGAAGCTTTATCGGAGACTATGATCAGATTCCACCGATGTATTCGGCACTTAAGGTAAACGGGAAAAAATTATATGAGCTTGCCAGGGAAGGAAAGGTTGTAGAAAGAAAAGCCCGTCCGGTGAAGATCCTGGATATCCGGATCATAGAAATGGATCTTCCGCGGGTCCGTATGGAGGTGTCGTGTTCCAAAGGGACCTATATCAGGACTCTTTGCCACGATATCGGCGAACAGCTTGGATGTGGCGGATGTATGGAATCACTAATCCGTACAAGAGTATCGGTGTTTCAGATAAAGGATGCAAAGACACTGGAAGAAATCGGAGCATTAAAGCAGGAAGGAATGCTTGAGGAGATTCTGGTGCCGATTGATGAAATGTTCCCGTTATATCCAAAGATCACAGTGAAGGATGACTGGAAAGCATTTGCAAAAAACGGGAATCCGCTGGATGAGAAGATGCTGAAAGACGCAGACAGTCAGGAGGAAGACAGACAGGTGCGTCTGTATGAGGAATCAGGTAAATTCATTGCTATTTATCAGTGGAAAGAAAAAAAATATCACATCGATCAAGATGTTTTTTAATCGAGTAAACGAGGAAGAAAAGACTATGCAGTATATCAGGGAGCTTGCGGAATATAACGGAAGCGGCAGGGCAGCGGTGACTTTTGGAAAGTTTGATGGATTACACAGAGGCCATCAGGTGCTTGTGACAAAAGTTCGTGAATTAGGAGAACAGGAGAATATTAACAGCATCGTATGTTCGTTTGACATGAGACCGCTATGGAAGGAAAGAGGGATTACTCCGGAACTTCTGATGGTCGGGGAAGAACGGCAGGAAAGGGTGAAAGACGAAGTCGATTACCTGATCGAATGCCCGTTTACTGAATCTTTCCGTCAGAAAAGTGCGGAGGATTTTATACAGGAGATCATTCATGATCTTTTTCATGCCAAATATGTTGTGGTAGGAACAGACTTTACATTCGGATGTGAGAAACGCGGGGATGTGCATATGCTGGCGGAATATGCAGATCAATATGACTATCAGCTGATCGTCATAGAAAAAGAATGTTATCATGACCGGATCATCAGCAGTACTTATGTAAAAGAAGTGGTAAAAGCCGGAGATGTGGGACTGGCAGAAAAGCTGCTTGGTTATCCATTTGAAGTAGAAGGGATGGTCGAACATGGCAGACAGCTTGGCCGTACGCTCGGATTTCCGACACTGAATGTTGCATGGCCTGACGGGAAGATCGTGCCGGCACACGGAGTCTATTTCTGTAAGATTGATGTACAGGACAAGACCTATCCGGGGATTGCAAATGTCGGTATTAAGCCCACTGTAACGGAAGAGAAGAAGCTGTTGATCGAAGCGTTTCTTTTTGGATATTCGGGAAATGCATACGGAGAAAAAGTCCGGATCAGTCTGATGGAATTCCGGAGACCGGAACAAAAATTCAATGGAATCGGAGCACTGAAAGAACAGATTGATAAGGATATTGCAAAGGGAATGGAATATTTTGGAATTGTATAAATTTCTCTTTACACAGGGAAGTTCATATGATATACTAAGCAACGTTGAAGCCGGTGTTCGGTAACTGGAAACTCCAACCGTTACTTAATATCAGGCGTTTTAATTTAAGAGAATACAGGAGGAAACAAACATGATTTCTAAAGAACAGAAAGAACAGATCGTAGCACAGTATGGCAGAACAGCAGGAGATACAGGATCACCGGAAGTACAGATCGCTATCCTGACAGCAAGAATCAATGATCTTACAGATCATTTCAAAGCTAATCCAAAGGATCACCACTCAAGAAGAGGACTTCTTAAGATGGTAGGACAGAGAAGAGGACTTCTTGCATACCTGAAGAAGACAGACATCGAAAGATATCGTGCACTGATCGAGAAACTTGGATTAAGAAAATAATTCATGCTTTTTATGGGGACATTCGGAAGAATGTCCCTTTTCTATTATCGGAATAAGCAATAAAAGTCATCAGTTAGTCATCAGTGACAGAGCATGTGAACGATTTTAGGTATAGCTTTTTGTGAAAGTGTATGCTATAATAAGTAAGATTGTGGATTGGGAAAACTTCACCGAGACCACTGAAAAGTATATTTGATATAAAAATGTGTTTTTCAGTAGTTTCGGGGTGATCTTGAACCACAAAAGAAAAAATAAAGGAGAACACATTTATGTATAAAACATTTGAGATGGAACTCGCCGGAAGAACCTTAAGAGTTGATGTCGGCAGAGTTGCAAAACAGGCAAATGGTGCTGTGTTAATGCATTATGGTGATACAACTGTACTGTGTACAGCAACTGCTTCAGAGAAGCCAAGAGACGGAATCGATTTCTTCCCACTGAGCGTTGAATACAATGAAAGAATGTATGCGGTAGGAAAGATTCCTGGGGGATTCAATAAGAGAGAAGGAAAAGCATCTGAGAATGCAATCCTTACATGTCGTGTGATCGACCGTCCGATGAGACCACTGTTCCCGAAGGATTACCGTAACGATGTAACACTGGAGAACCTTGTATTATCTGTCGATCAGGACTGTTCACCGGAGCTTACAGCTATGCTTGGTGCAGCAATCGCAACAACAATCTCTGATATCCCGTTTGACGGACCAATCTCTACTACACAGGTAGGTCTGGTTGACGGCGAATTCGTATTCAACCCTACAGCAGCTCAGAAAGCAGTATCTGACATGGCTTTAACGGTTGCTTCGACAAAAGAGAAAGTCATCATGATCGAAGCAGGAGCAAACGAAGTTCCTGAGCAGCAGATGATCGATGCGATCTTTGCAGCGCATGAATTAAACCAGAAAGTAATCGCATTTATTGACACAATCGTGGCAGAATGCGGAAAACCAAAACACGAATATGAAAGCTGTGCAGTTCCGGAAGAACTCTTTGCAGCAATCAAAGAGATCGTTACTCCGGAAGAGATGGAAGTAGCTGTATTCTCCGATGACAAACAGACAAGAGAAGAGAATATCCGTGCCGTAACAGAAAAATTAGAAGAAGCATTTGCAGAAAACGAAGAATGGCTGCAGTTCTTCCTGAAGCTGTATATCAGTATCAGAAAGAAGACGGTACGTAAGATGATCTTAAAAGACCACAAACGTCCGGACGGAAGAGAGATCGACCAGATCAGACCACTTGCAGCAGAAGTTGACCTGATCCCTAGAGTACATGGTTCTGCAATGTTCACTCGTGGACAGACACAGATCTGCAATATCTGTACATTAGCACCACTTTCTGAAGCTCAGAAACTGGATGGTCTGGATGAAGCAGAGACAGTCAAAAGATATATGCATCATTACAACTTCCCATCATACTCTGTAGGGGAGACAAAGCCATCCAGAGGACCGGGACGCCGCGAGATCGGACATGGAGCACTGGCAGAGCGTGCGCTGCTTCCGGTACTTCCAAGCGAAGCAGAATTCCCGTATGCGATCCGTACTGTATCTGAGACATTCGAATCTAACGGTTCTACATCTCAGGCAAGTGTATGTGCATCTTCTATGTCACTGATGTCAGCAGGTGTACCAATCAAGGCTGCAGTAGCAGGTATCTCATGTGGACTTGTTACCGGTGATACAGACGATGATTATCTGGTGCTTACAGATATCCAGGGACTGGAAGACTTCTTCGGAGATATGGACTTCAAGGTAGCCGGTACACATAAAGGTATCACAGCGATCCAGATGGATATCAAGATCCACGGACTGACAAGACCGATCATTGAAGAAGCTATTGCTAAGACAAGAAAAGCAAGACTTTACATCATTGATGAAGTTATGAATAAAGCAATCGATGCTCCAAGAGCAGAGGTTGGAGAATTCGCTCCGAAGATCATTCAGATCCAGATCGATCCTCAGAAGATCGGTGATGTTGTTGGACAGCGTGGAAAGACAATCAATGCGATCATCGAGCAGACAGGTGTGAAGATCGACATTACAGATGATGGTGCCGTATCTATCTGCGGAACAGATGCCAAAGGTATGGGAAGAAGCACAGAAGATGATCCACATCATCGTCACAGATTTTGAGGCCGGACAGGTTCTGGAAGGAAAAAGTTGTCAGCATCAAAGACTTCGGTGCATTCCTTGAGTTCGCACCTGGAAAAGAAGGAATGGTACACATTTCTAAGCTTTCCAAAGAAAGAGTGAATCGTGTAGAAGACGTTCTCACACTTGGCGATGTTGTTAAGGTTGTATGCCTTGGTAAGGACAAGATGGGAAGAATCTCATTCTCTATGAAGGATGTAGCGGAATAAGATTATAATTTAATATCAGATATTATGTGAAAGCCTCGGATTTCCGGTAGTGGAAACCCGAGGCTTTTTTGTGTTTCTGGAAAAATACCAGTCATAATCTCCGCCCATCCACATATACATGGGTGTAAAGAGGTGATGAACATGAAAGAAGATACAATCTTAAAAGTCCTGCCATGGGATGTCAGAAGTATTATACAAAAGGAAAAGCTGGAGTTCGAATACTTACAGGAGATCCGTCTCCGGGAGGGAAAGCCGCTGATCTTCCTGTATCATGACACAGAAGTTATTCCCGGAGCGAAAGCCAGACGGCCATACCTGGTGACGAAAGATAATATCCGCGAAATGCTGGAATACATCAGTAATTATTCCCTATATGCGTGCGAGCAGGAGATGCGGCAGGGATTTATCACGATCGAAGGAGGACACAGAGTGGGATTGTCGGGACAGGCTATTATGGAAAATGGGAAGGTAAAGAATCTGAAATACATTTCTTCGGTGAATATCCGTGTGGCACATGAGATGATCGGATGCGCCGATGCGGTATTTCCCTATATTGTATGTAACCGGATGTTATGTCATACATTGATCGTATCGCCGCCGGGATGCGGAAAGACGACACTGTTAAGAGATCTGATCCGTCAGATATCGGAAGGAAATTCCTGGCTTCCGGGACTTGCGGTAGGTGTGGTGGATGAACGTTCGGAGATTGGCGGCTGCTATATGGGTGTGGCGCAGAATCATCTTGGAATCCGTACGGATATTCTGGATGGGTGCCCGAAAGCAGAAGGGATGATTATGCTGATCCGTTCAATGGGACCGCAGGTGATCGCTGTGGATGAGATTGGGACACCGGAAGATGTACATGCCATAGAATATGCCATGCACTGTGGGTGTAAGATGCTGGCGACCGTACATGCAGAGTCAATGGAAGAACTTAGGAAAAAACCACTGTTCAACCGGATGATCGGAGAAGGAAGGTTCGAACGGTATATTTTACTTGGAAATGACGCACACGTGGGACAGATCGAAGGAATCTTTGATAACAGGGGAAGCCTTCTATACAAAGAAATGATGGAAATGGCGAAATGATAAAAGGAATCGGGGCAGTCATGGTCATTCTTGCAGGCGGGGGCTGGGGAATGTTGCAGGCTGCAAAAATAGAAGAGTGTTACAGACAGATGCGATATCTGAGAAAACTGATTTTTCGGATCAGAAGTGAGATCCGTTATTCCAGACAGGTGCTTCCGGAAGCGTTTCTGCATGTAGGGAGCGAAGCGCAGGAACCGTATAAGATGTGGCTGCTTTCTTTGTGCGAGAGGCTGACGAAAAGACAGGGTACAAGTCTGGCGGGAATATGGGAAGAAGAGACGAGGAAATATCTTGCGGAAACCGGAATCCCGCAGGATATGATGGAGAGTCTGATACGCCTTGGCAGTGAATTGGGAACGATCGATATCGAGATGCAGGTGAAGACATTGGATCTGTACCTGGAACAAATGGAACAGAAAATGGAGGACATGAGAACGGAGCAGAAGGAGAGAATCCGTCTGTACCAGTGTGTCGGAGTGACCGGAGGCATATTTCTGGCAATTATCCTCCTGTAAAAAATAGGAGGCAGTATATGAGTGTGAATCTGATATTTAAAATTGCGGCGGTAGGGATTCTTGTATCCATACTTTGTCAGGTGTTAAAACACAGCGGAAGAGAAGAACAGGCATTCTTGACCAGTCTGGCAGGACTTTTACTGGTTTTATTCTGGATCGTGCCATATATCTATGATCTGTTTGAATCCATCCAGGATCTGTTCTCGTTATAAAATGTGTGATGTCTGAGAAGCATGTGCTATATGGGATGGGAGGCGGAACATATGAGTATGCTGCAGATCGGAATACTGGGAGTAGCAGGAGTTCTTCTGGCTTTGCAGTTCAAAAGTGGTAAATCCGAATATGGCATCTATATCAGTATTGTCCTTGGTCTTTTGATCTTTGCCACTTTGCTTGGGAAGATCAGCCTGATCAAAGATGTGTTGAATGAGATCAACAGCGTTGCAGGGCCTGGCAATGATTATTGGAAAACATTGTGGAAGATTCTTGGGATCACATATGCGGCCGAATTTTCTTCGGCAATATGTAAAGATGCGGGGTATCAGACGATTGCATTACAGATCGAAGTGTTCGCCAAGATTACGATCCTGGTGTTAAGTCTTCCGGTGTTAAGTGCGCTTTTGCAGACGATACGGGGATTTCTGGTATGAGATGTAGTGCGGGATATAAAAAAATACGGGCGTTTATATCGGGTGTGTTTTGATATTTTTGCTATTGTTTCCGGTAGTGGGGCATATCGGAGTTACATATTGTTATGCGGCGGATCCAGAACAGGAACAACAGAAAATAAAAGAAAGCATCCTCTCAGAATTTGAATACGGCGAAATTGACGATTCCTTACAGTCTTTGTTCCCTGAAAAACGGATCATATTTAAAGAAGTAATATCGGAAATCTTAACCGGAAATCTGAAGGCATCTGCAAAGCTTCTTTCAGAATTCGTCAGGGAGCAGATGTTTTATCTGCTTCAGACGGGCAAAAAGAATTTGATACATATTTTGCTGATTGCAATGATTGCAGCATTCATGAATCAGTTTGCAGGTACCCTTCAGAACCGACAGGTGGCAAGTGTCGGATTCTATATGATTTACATGTTATTGGCGGCACTGACGGTCGCTGCTTTTGATGTGGTTCTTAAGTGGGTGGAATCCGGGGATACGGAATATCACTGCTTTTTATGGGGAGTATTCTATCCGGTTTATTTTTCTGGCGGTTGCGGTGGCGAAGGGAAGTGTGACCGGGGTGGCATTTTACAATCTTGTCTGTTTTTAATCTATGCGGTTGAGATCATAATCGGAAATGTACTGCTGCCGATGGTGAGAGTATATATGATCATCCGTATCCTGAATTTTCTGGGACCGGAAGATATGTTGGAGAAATTATCGGAATTCCTGGAAATTGTCATCCGCTGGACGCTTAAGACAGCACTTGCGTGTGTCATCGGTGCGAACCTGATCCAGGGAATGATCAGTCCTGCGATCGATACGGTGAAAAGAAGCACCGTACTGAAAGGTGCAGAGGCAATCCCGGGAATAGGCAATCTCCTGGGCGGAATGACGGAGGTAGCGCTTGGAACGGCAGTACTGGTAAAGAATGGAATCGGGATGGCAGGAGCGGTGATCTGTATTGCCCTGTGTGTCATACCGTTAGTCCAGACTGCGGGAACAGCTCTTCTTTATAAGCTTGCGGCTGCCATGATCCAGCCGGTGTCGGATGAACGTGTCACGGGCTGCGTAGAAGCGGTAGGAGAAGGATGTCAGATACTGATGCAGATTGTATTTACTGTGGGAGTGTTATTTCTGCTGACGATCGCAATCGTGGCGGCGGTGACGAATGCATGACCAAAAAGGAGCGGGACAGATGGAGTTTATCTATAACTGGATCTTAAAGTTATCATTTTTTGCAGTGCTTGGAAGCATGATCTTACAGATGCTGCCGGATCATGGGTTCCAAAAATATGTCCGTTTCGTTCTGGGACTGATTCTGACAGCAATGTTGGTTGTTCCGGTATTGGAATTATTGGATAAGAGAACCGCATTTTGAAGAAATTTATCATAACAGTGTATATAAGATTCAGGTCAGTGAACTGGAAGAAAAAAGTCAGAAAGTTCAGGAAGAGATTCTCAGGATAGACGGACAGAATGATGAAAATACAAGCCGGAACAGAAGAATCGAGGTGGAGCAGATTGAAATCGGCAAAGAATCTGAGTGAATTGTTTCCGAACAAACTTACAAACTGGAAAAAGTTTCGTTTAAAATCTAAAAAAGATCAGCTCCTGATTCTGCTTCTTGCAGGAATTCTTCTGATGGTGATCGCAGTTCCGGCAGGAAAGACGAAAGAACATGCTTCGTCCGCATCAGACGGCAATACAGGAAAAACGTAGGAGGGACATCTGATGGGACGGACGAAGAAGCGTATACTACCTATCTGGAAGACCGCCTGAGCCGGATCTTATCGCAGATTGAAGGAGCCGGAGAAGTAAAGGTGATGATCACACTGAAATCTTCAGCAGAAAAGGTGCTGGATAAGGATACAGAATCGGATCAGGAAACGGTGACGGAAGAAGACAGTCAGGGAGGAACCAGACAGTCGTCAAAGGCATCCAAAAAGAAAATACGGTATATGCAAGTGACAGTGACAGCGCTACTCAGAGTAGCGGATCTCCATATGTAAGCAAAGAATTAAGTCCCGAAATCGAAGGTGTGGTCGTGATCGCAGATGGCGGCGGGAATGCAGTGGTGAAAGAAAATATCAGCAGTGCAGTCCAGGCATTATTTGATATCGAACCGCATAAGATTAGAATAATGAAAAATGCAGATGAATTAAAGCAGTGTAAAACGGACAGGAGGGCATAACATTGAAAAAGATTGCAAAGAAGAATCAGATTGTGATCGCAACACTGGCAGTGATGATCGCAGCCGCAGGGTATATGAATTACTCGGGCAAATTATTTCCGAACAAGACGAAGACACAGGAGACCAATTCTGAACTTGCGAACAAGGAATTGTTGGATATTTCCGATGAAGATGCATCGGTGTCATCCGGAGATATGAAAAGTCAGGAGGGGGATTCCGGCAGCGGCGCAGACAGCAATGCCGGAAGCACAGATGACGGAAGTGTAGACGGAACACCCGGAGAAGCAGTCCTTACAAATGGATCGGTAAGTTCGGTTGTGTCGCAGGCAAAGGTGAGCAGGGAACAGGTGCGCTCTAAGAATAAAGAAACATTACAGAATATTATCGATAATAAGAATCTCAGCGCCGAAGAAAAAGAAAAAGCCGTGAACCAGATGGTACAGATGACGGAGACCGCAGAAAAAGAATCGGCTGCAGAGTCACTCCTGGCAGCCAAAGGATTTCATAATTCCGTTGTGAGCATCACGGATGATCAGGCGGATGTGATCGTAGGAGCTTCCGAGTTAAGTGATGCAAACCGTGCGCAGATTGAAGATATTGTGACCAGAAAGACGGGGGTGGCAGCACAGAATATTGTGATCAATCCGGTGAATGCGGATTCGAAGTAAGCTGCAGAAAACAAGGGAAAACCTTGAAAATACAGGAAAAATATGTTTGAGCATTTTAAAGACATATGTTATACTGATTAATAGTGCCTATAAACGGATATACTATAAATTAGGAGTGTATAATATATGTCACAGATTACGAATGAAGTAAAGATCAGATAAAGAAAAGAAGAACATTTGCAATTATCTCACATCCCGATGCAGGTAAGACGACACTGACAGAGAAGTTCCTTCTCTACGGAGGAGCGATCAATCAGGCGGGAAGTGTAAAAGGAAAGGCAACTGCAAAACATGCGGTTTCTGACTGGATGGAGATTGAGAAAGAAAGAGGTATCTCGGTTACTTCTTCCGTATTGCAGTTTAATTATGACGGATACTGTATCAATATCCTGGACACACCGGGACATCAGGACTTCTCGGAGGATACCTACCGTACCCTGATGGCAGCAGATTCTGCGGTGATGGTTATCGATGCATCCAAGGGTGTCGAGGCACAGACGAGAAAGCTGTTTAAAGTATGTACGATGCGCCATATCCCGATCTTTACATTTATCAATAAGATGGACCGTGAAGCAATGGATACATTTGAACTTCTGGATGATATTGAAAATGAACTTGGAATCGCAACATGCCCGATCAACTGGCCGATCGGTTCAGGTAAAGAGTTCAGAGGTGTATATGACAGAGCAAGTAAAAAGGTGGAAATCTTCTCGGATACAAAAAAGGGAACGACGCAGGGAGAAGTAAAGAAGGTAGATATCAATGATCCGGAGATCTCGTGGCTGATCACAGATGATCAGAGAGTGCAGCTGGAAGAAGAGATTGAACTTCAGGATGGTGCCGGAGCAGAATTCGACCAGGAACTGGTAAGCAAGGGAGAACTTTCACCGGTCTTCTTTGGATCCGCGCTTACCAACTTTGGAGTGGAGACATTCCTCCAGCATTTCCTTCAGATGACGACATCACCGCTTCCGAGAACATCTGACAGAGGTCCGATCGATCCGATGGAAGAAGGAGATTTCTCGGCATTTGTATTTAAGATCCAGGCGAATATGAATAAAGCGCACCGGGACAGGATTGCATTTATGCGTATCTGCTCCGGAGAATTCGAAGCCGGTATGGATGTATATCATATGCAGGGCGGAAAGAAAGTACGTCTTTCCCAGCCGCAGCAGATGATGGCAAGCGAGCGTAAGATGATCAGTAAAGCTTACGGCGGAGATATCATCGGTGTATTTGATCCGGGAATCTTTTCAATCGGAGATACACTGACGACCGCACAGGATAAATTCACATATGAAGGGATCCCGACATTTGCGCCGGAGCATTTTGCACGTGTGCGCCAGGTTGATACTATGAAGAGAAAGCAGTTCATTAAGGGAATCAACCAGATTGCCCAGGAGGGTGCAATACAGATATTCCAGGAATACAATACCGGTATGGAAGAGATCATTGTCGGTGTTGTCGGAGTGCTTCAGTTTGATGTGTTAAAATACCGTCTGGAGAACGAATATAACGTGGAGATCCGTCTGGAAAATCTGCCATATGAGTACATCCGCTGGATTGAAAATGAAGAAATTGATCTGGATAAACTGACCGGAACTTCGGATATGAAAAAGGTAAAAGATCTGAAGGGACGTCCGCTTCTGTTATTTGTCAATGAATGGAGCATCCGTATGACGGTAGACAGAAATGAAGGACTGAAACTGACCGAGTTCGGCAGATCATAAAAATATCAGCAGAAATAAAACTCCCGGGATGACTGGGGGTTTTCAAATGTATATAAGTTTGTTATAATAAAAGACAGTGAAAAACCAGACGGGAGGTCGCTTAGAATATGAGTAAAGAAGAAAAAAATACGTATACAATAAAAACAGATGAAAATCTTGGAGAGATCAAGATTGCAGATGAAGTTGTAGCGATCATCGCAGGTCTTGCTGCAATGGAAGTAGAAGGTGTTGCTTCTATGGCGGGAAATGCGACAAGAGAACTGATCAGTAAGCTTGGAATGAAGTCTCTATCCAAAGGTGTAAAAGTAGATGTGCTGGACGGGATCGTAACGGTATCCCTGGCATTGAACCTGAATTATGGTTACAGCATCAAAGACATCACTTCTAAAGTGCAGGAAAAGGTAAAAACTGCAATTGAGAATATGACAGGACTTGAGGTGGCAGATGTAAACATCCGCGTTGCCGGAGTCGAGATACCGGAGGAAGCATAAGTGAAGAGAACAGAGCAGAGAGAACATATCTTTAAGTTGATATTTGGTGCTGATTTTAACGAAGAAGCAGAACAGGGAACACAGGCAGAACTGTATTTTGAACAGATCGAAGGCGCCACAGAAAAAGATATGCAGTATATCAGTGAAAAAGCGCAGAAAGTTGTAGAGAAGATTGATGAAATCGATGCAATGATCAATGAGCATACGACCGGATGGAAGACAGGACGTATGAACAAGGTAGATCTTACAATCCTGAGACTTGCGGTTTATGAGATGAAGTGGGACGAGGATGTCCCGACAGGTGTTGCAATCAACGAAGCTGTCAATCTTGCGAAGAAATACAGCAGTGAAGACGGTGCATCATTTGTAAATGGAGTACTGGCAAAGCTTGCAGATTAATCAGAGGTAGGAAATGGCTCGAAATGTATATACAGTAAAACAGGTGAATGCATATATCAAGAATATGTTCACCCAGGACTTTATGCTGAACCGTATCTATGTAAAGGGAGAAGTTTCTAACTGTAAGTATCACACATCGGGACATATATATTTTTCATTAAAGGATGAGTCCGGAACGATTGCCTGTGTCATGTTTGCGGGGCAGCGAGGCGGGCTCTCTTTTCATATGAGAGAAGGACAGCAGATCATTGTGTTTGGTTCCGTAAATGTCTATGAAAGAACCGGCGCTTACCAGTTTTATGCGAATGAGATCCGGCTGGATGGAGAAGGAGCACTTTATGAGAAGTACCAGATGCTGAAGCAGGAACTCGAAGAGATGGGAATGTTCGCACCCGAATATAAGCAACAGATTCCGGCATATGCAAAGCGGATCGGTGTTGTGACTGCGCTGACGGGAGCTGCAGTCCGGGATATCATGAATATATCTGCGAGACGCAATCCGTATGTACAGCTGATTCTTTATCCGGCTCAGGTGCAGGGAGAAGGCGCCAAAGAGTCCATTGTGCGGGGAATCCGTATGCTGGAGATGAAAGAAGTAGATGTGATCATCATTGGAAGAGGCGGCGGCTCGATCGAAGATCTGTGGGCCTTCAATGAAGAAGAAGTGGCAAGGGCAATCTTCGACTGTACGGTTCCGGTGATATCGGCGGTAGGTCATGAGACAGACGTGACAATCGCAGATTACGTGGCAGACTTACGTGCCCCGACACCTTCGGCGGCTGCGGAGCTTGCAGTGTGGGATTACAGACAGGTGGAGAATTATTTGGCAGAATGCCGTCTGCGCATGAATCGGAGTGTAGTAGGAGCCGTCCGTATGAACCGGCTGCGGCTGAAAGAGATGGAGACCAGACTTTCTTATCTGCATCCGCGTCATAAGTTACAGGAACAGCAGCAGAGGCTGGCTGAGCTGGAAGATGAACTCCGTCAGATGATGAATGACCGTGTGAAGGAAGCAAGATACCGTCTGGCGATCCAGATCGAGAAGATGAATGGATTGTCTCCGATCCGGAAGCTGAATCAGGGATTTTCTTATGTAGAAGAAGCGGATGGCAGTGTGATAAGAGTATCCGGCAAGTAAAAAAAGGTGATGAACTGACGGTGTATGTGACAGACGGACTGATTCAGACATCCGTAGAAGCTGTGCGGAATAAGACGTATGAGATATAAATGATGCCGGTGCAAAGCACGGAACAAATAGAACAGACAGATACCAGGAGAAACAAATGGCGGAAAAAAAAGGACAATCTTTGGAAGAACAGAGCCTTGAGGAGATATTCTCAGATCTGGAACAGACGATAAAAAAGATGGAAGAAGGAGAGATTTCACTGGAGGAATCTTTTCAGCTGTATCATCAGGGTATGGATATGCTGAAAGCCTGTAACAGCAAGATCGACAAAGTAGAAAAGAAGATGCTGTTATTAGATGAAGAGGGTGAGGAACATGAATTCTAAAGAAGAATTTACAATACAGATGAAAACGAAAGTGGCAGAGATCGAAGAAATCCTGAAACGATATCTTCCGGAGGCAGAAGGATATCAGAAGGTGATCATGGAGGCAATGGAGTACAGTCTGATGGCAGGCGGGAAAAGACTCCGACCGATGCTGATGCAGGAGACCTGCAGACTTTTTGGAGAAGAACCGGAGACATTAAAGCCTTTTATGGCAGCACTTGAGATGATCCATACATATTCACTGGTGCATGATGATCTTCCGGCAATGGATAATGATGAGTACCGCAGAGGCAGAAAGACGACACACATTGTATACGGGGAAGATATGGGAATCCTGGCAGGAGATGCACTTTTGAATTACGCATTTGAGACAGCATTCCGGGCATTTGAGCAGTCTCCGGAAGACAGTCTTAAGATCGGGCGTGCACTTACTGTCCTTGGGAGAAAAGCAGGTATCTATGGAATGATCGGCGGGCAGGTGATCGATGTAAAAGAGACCGGACATGCGGTTTCAAAAGATGTGCTGGATACCATATATGAACTGAAGACGGGCGCTCTGATCGAATGTGCAATGATGATCGGCGCAATCCTCGGTGGTGCTTCGGATGCAGAAATACAGAGCGTAGAAAAGATTGCACATTATGTAGGTGTTGCATTCCAGATCCAGGATGACATTCTGGATGTGTCGAGTACAGAAGAGGTACTTGGAAAGCCGATCCACAGTGATGAGAAGAATCAGAAGACCACTTATGTAACACTTCTGGGAATTGAACAGGCACAGAAGAAGGTGGAAGAATTATCGAATGAAGCAATTGCACTGCTTCATCAGTTTACAGGGGAGAATGCGTATCTGGAACAGTTACTGATACAGCTGATTCACAGAGACAGATAAAGGGGATACCTTGTTATGTTAGAAAGAATTCAAAAAGCAAATGATATAAAAGATCTGAAGCCGGAAGAACTTCCGGAACTGGCACAGGAGATCCGAAAGTTCCTGGTCGAGAAGATCAGTAAAACCGGAGGACATCTGGCATCGAATCTCGGCGTAGTAGAACTTACAATGGCAATGCATCTGGTCTTTGATCTGCCGAAGGATAAAATCATATGGGATGTAGGACATCAGTCCTATACACATAAGATCCTGACCGGAAGAAAAGACGGATTTGATGATCTGAGAAAATATGGCGGGATGAGCGGATTCCCGAAGAGAAAAGAAAGTGCATGCGATGCATTTGACACCGGACACAGCTCTACTTCTATCTCGGCGGGGCTTGGGTATGTGTGCGCAAGAGATCTGCAGAGGGAAGATTACAGTGTAATCTCGGTAATCGGAGATGGGTCGCTGACAGGTGGGATGGCATATGAAGCACTGAATAATGCATCCACGCTTAAAAAGAATTTTATCATTGTATTGAATGATAATCATATGTCTATTTCGGAAAACGTTGGAGGAATGTCGGATTATCTGGCAAAGCTGCGTACGGCGGACTTCTATACAGATCTGAAAAAAGGTGTAACAACTGTACTGCATAACGTTCCGGTCGTGGGAGATCCTGTGATCGAGCGTATCCGCAAGACCAAGAGCAGTCTCAAACAGCTGATCGTTCCGGGGATGTTCTTTGAAGACATGGGAATCACCTATCTAGGGCCGATCCAGGGGCATAATATCCCGACGATGGTACGTGCATTTAAAGAGGCAAGAAAGATTGAAGGACCGGTATTGCTTCATGTAATTACCAAAAAAGGAAAAGGATACGGGCCGGCAGAAGAAAAGCCGGAAAAATTCCATGGAATCGGACCGTTCCGGGTAGAGACGGGAGAACCGGAAAACCCGAAAAAGAAAGATACGTATACAGATGTTTTTTGTAAAGTAATGTGCGATGAGGCGGCAAGAAATGATAAGCTGGCAGCGATCACAGCAGCAATGGAAGACGGCACGGGACTTGCAGGATTCCGGAAAAAATATCCGGACCGCTTTTTTGATGTGGGAATTGCAGAAGAACATGCAGTGACATTTGCGGCGGGACTCGCAGCAGGTGGAATAAAGCCGGTATTCGCCGTGTATTCGTCATTTTTACAGAGGGCATATGACCAGATGATTCATGACGTGGCACTTCAGAATCTTCCGGTAATGTTTGCAGTAGACCGTGCAGGTCTGGTGGGAAACGACGGGGAAACCCATCAGGGAATCTTTGATCTGTCCTACTTAAGCACTATCCCTAATATGGTTGTACTGTCGCCAAAGCATAAATGGGAACTGGCTGATATGATAAGATTCGGTATCGCATATGATGGTCCGGTAGCCATCAGGTATCCTAGAGGCAGTGCATGCGATGCCTGTCCGGAATTCAGAAGTCCGGTAGTATACGGAAAGAGTGAAATGCTATACGAAGAACGGGAGATTGCAGTGATCTTTGTCGGACATATGTTTGGCGAGGCGCTGGAGGTCAGAAAACAGTTAAAAGAAGCCGGATATCACTGCACACTGGTCAATGCAAGATTTGTAAAACCACTGGATACAGAGATGCTGGATCACCTGACAGAGCAGCACAAGCTGATCGTTACGATCGAAGAAAATGTAAGATCCGGCGGATTCGGTGAACATGTAACAGAGTATCTGATGAGGACGGGTTCGGATGCGAGAGTGCAGATCCTGGCACTTCCGGATGAATATATAGAGCATGGCAATGTGGAGGTTCTGCGCAAAGAGACTGGTCTGGATGTAGAGACCATGACAGCGAAGATCCGTAAGTTATATGAGACATTATAGATATGTGACACGATAGATAACAGGAGAGATTATGAAAGAACGATTAGACGTATTACTGGTAAAGAGAAATCTGGCAGCTTCCAGAGAAAAGGCAAAAGCCATCATTATGTCCGGAATCGTATATGTAGATGGGCAAAAAGAAGACAAGGCCGGGACTACTTTTCCGGAAGAAGCTATGATCGAAGTACGCGGACATACGCTTCCGTATGTCAGCCGCGGAGGACTGAAACTGGAAAAAGCAATTAAGAACTTTGATGTGAACGTAGAAGGAAAAGTATGTACGGATGTAGGTTCTTCTACGGGTGGATTCACAGACTGCATGCTGCAGAATGGCGCGGTAAAGGTATTTGCGATTGATGTGGGACGCGGACAGCTTGACTGGAAATTAAGACAGGATCCACGCGTAGTGTGTATGGAAAAGACGAATATCCGTTATGTGACACCGGAAGATATAGGGGAACCGGTGCAGTTTTCATCCATTGACGTATCCTTCATCTCACTTACGAAAGTACTGCTTCCCATCCGTAATTATCTGACGGATGAAGGACAGATCGTAGCATTGATCAAGCCGCAGTTCGAAGCAGGCAGGGAAAAGGTTGGAAAGAAAGGCGTTGTACGTGAGAAGAGTACACATATAGAAGTGATTCATAAAGTGATCGATTATGCAATGTCTATTGGATTTGAAGTGCTGAATCTGGAATTTTCTCCGATCAAAGGACCGGAAGGCAATATCGAATATCTGGTCCACTTACAGAAATGTGAAGCGACTGACAGAATCTCGCCGCAGATCGATGTCGAAAAGACGGTAGATCTGTCGTTTGCTACACTTGCGAAAGGTTAGAGGCAGATGTTAAAAAAGTTTTGGATCGTTACCAATGACGGGAAAGATACGAATCATGCGGTGACAGGAAAAGTAAAAGAATTGCTGGAGATAGCAGGAAGAAACTGTGCATTGTGTGAAAAGGATGCAGAAAAGAATATTATCAGGGAACGGATTCCGGACATGATAGACTGTGCGATCGTGATCGGCGGTGACGGAAGTCTGATTGAAGTGGCAAGAACACTTTGGAAAAGAGATGTTCCAATTTTGGGTATCAATATGGGAACGCTTGGGTATCTTACAGAAGTAGAAGTGAATAATCTGGAAGAAGATATCACGCAGATGCTGCAGGGTGATTATCTGTATGAAGAACGCATGATGTTAGAAGGAACATTTCAGGATGGGAAAAAGGATGTCGCGCTAAATGATATTGTTGTGTCGCGAAGGGGCGATGACCTGCGCATTATTTATTTCAAATTGTTTGTAAACGGGGAACTTTTGAATTCTTACGAAGCGGATGGAATTATCATATCCACACCGACCGGATCTACGGCATACAATCTGTCGGCCGGAGGTCCGGTCGTGGAACCGACAGCGTCACTTACCGTGATCACACCAATCTGCTCTCATGCGTTGAATACAAGAAGTATTGTTCTGTCTTCAGACGATGAGATCGTAATTGAGATCGGGGAAGGACGAAGAGGAAATATCGAAAAAGTACTGGTCACGTTTGACGGTGCGACCAGTGTGCCGATCCAGACCGGGGATAAGCTGACAATCTGTAAGGCGGAAAAGACGACAAAGATAATGAAGATCAATAAAATCAGTTTTTTGGAAATATTACGGAGAAAGATGAAGGGAAATTGATGAGATGAAAGTAAACAGACATGCGAAGATCATAGAACTGATCAACAAATATCATATTGAAACGCAGGAAGAACTGGCAGAATATCTGAACCAGGAAGGGTTTAAAGTAACACAGGCAACGGTATCCAGAGATATCCGGGACCTGAAGCTTACAAAGATACCGTCTGAGAACGGCAAGCAGAGATATGCATTGCATCAGCATCATGAGAGTGCAATGAGTGAAAAATATATCCGTGTCTTAAGAGAAGGATATCTGTCTATGGATATGGCGCAGAATATCCTGGTGATCAAGACAGTAGCGGGAATGGCAAGTGCGGTATGTGCGGCACTGGATGCAATGAAATGGAATGAGATTGTCGGAAGTATTGCAGGGGATGATACGATCATGTGTGCGATCCGAAGTGTGGATGACACGGTAAAAGTAATGGACAAGATCAGCAAGATTATCTTATAGGAGGATGCATGTTACAGTATTTACATGTGAAAAACCTGGCTTTGATCGATGAGATCGAAGTAGAGTTCGGCAGAGGACTGAACATATTAACTGGAGAGACCGGTGCCGGGAAGTCGATCATTCTTGGCTCGGTCAATCTTGCTCTTGGCGGGAGATACACGAAAGATATCCTCCGACAGGGAACGAGATACGGACTGGTAGAACTGACATTTTCGGTAGAAAGTGAACGACAGATCCGCAGATTAAAAGAACTGGATGTTTACCCGGAGGACGGGTTTGTTACGCTTCAGAGAAGGCTGATGGAAGGAAGAAGTGTCAGCAAGATCAATGGAGAGACGGTGCAGATGGCGACGCTTAAAGCAGTATCCGCCATCCTGATCGATATTCACGGACAGCACGAACATCAGTCATTGCTTTATAAAAAAGAATCATCTGGCAATAGTGGATGCATTTGCCGGAGAAGAAACGAAAAAGCAGAAAGAAAAAGTGGCGGAAACATGGCAGCAGTATAAAGGAAAAATAAGAGAACTGTCGGAAGCAGGAACAAATGGATCCGAGAGGGCAAAGGAACTGGCTTTTCTTAAGTTTGAAGTGGATGAGATCGTCCGGGCAGAATTAAAAGAGCACGAAGATGAAGAACTGGAATCATGTTACCGGCGCATGTGTAACGGAAAGAAGATTGCCCAAAGTGTTGCGGAATGCTACCAGTATACGGGCGAAGATGGGGAAAGTGCGAGCGAAAAGCTTGGAAGGGCACTCCGAACACTGTCGGAAGCTGTGGATGCCGATGAACAGCTGTCACAGTTATATACCCAGTTGGCGGATGTAGACAATCTGCTGAATGATTTTAATCATGAACTGGCAGAATATCAGAAAAACTGTGAATTCTCGGATGAAGAATTCTATGAGACAGAAAAGCGGCTGAACGAGATCAATCATCTGAAGACAAAGTATGGGAATTCTTATGAAGAGATCATGGCATACTGTAAGAAGCAGGAAGAACGAATCGGGATTCTGGAAAATTATGATACTTATATGCAGGAACTGGAGAAATCCTGTGAGCAGTTGTCGCAGAAGTATCTGGAACTGGCAGGAAAGCTTTCGACACTGCGGCAGAAGAAGGCTAAAATGCTTGAAAAAAAGATTCAGGAAGGTCTTGAAGATCTGAATTTTGAACAGGTACAGTTTGAGATACATTTTGCGGAAAAGAAAGAATATGCCAAAGATGGCATCGATGATGTGGAATTCAGGATCTCGCTTAATCAGGGACAGCCGGTGAAGCCGCTGACAGAAGTGGCATCCGGCGGGGAACTTTCCAGAATTATGCTGGCGATCAAAGCGGTAATGGCAGACAAAGATGAGATTGAGACGTTGATCTTTGATGAGATCGATGTCGGGATCAGTGGACGTACTGCTCAGAAGGTTTCGGAAAAAATGGCACTGATCGGAAAAGAACACCAGGTGATCTGTATTACGCATCTGGCGCAGATCGCAGCTATGGCAGACCGGCATTTTTTGATTGAAAAAAAGACAGAAGATGCCGTGACACGAACGCAGATCTATCCATTGAATGAAGAAAATTCCGTGGAAGAACTTGCAAGGATCCTTGGCGGAGCCAGGATCACAGATACGGTGATGCAAAGTGCCAGAGAGATGAAAAATCTGGCATCACAGATGAAATAAAAAGCGTAAAGATCAAGAGTATTTTTTCTGAAATACCATATACTAAGACAGACATTTGTAACAGAGTGTCTGTTTTTTTATTGCTGTGCAGACAAAAGACAGGATGGAGTGTGGGATATGAGAAAATACTGGTATCGTAGATTCCTGCTTGTGCTGCTTGTATTATCTGTCCTTGGTTATGCAGGATATGAAATTACAAAGCGGCAGGAACAGGGGAGAAAAAAAAGAAGTAAGTGCAGATACGGTTTCTTCGGACACTGTGATCCCGGGAGGAATGCCGGTTGGGATCTATCTGGAGACGGAAGGGGTCATGGTCTTAGGTACAGAGAAGATTACCGGAGCGGATGGGAAAATGACAGAACCGGCCAGGCATCTTGTGAAAGCCGGGGATTATATAGTGGAATGTAACGGAAAGAAGATTGCCGATAAAAAGAGGCTGCAGGACACATTAAAAAAGCTGGATGCGGAAGAAGTGGTCCTAAAGCTCAGGAGAGATTCCGGATATCTGGATGTGAAGATAAAACCGGTGCGGAATAAAAAGAATCAGTACATGCTGGGAATATGGGTAAGGGACAATGCACAGGGGCTTGGAACTGTGACATTTCTGAACACGGACAGCCGTTTTGGAGCATTGGGGCATGGAATCCATGACACAGATACGAACACTCTGATGGAGATTAAAGACGGAAGGGTCTACGAGACCAGCATTCGCAGTATCCAGAAAGGAGCAGGAGGGGAACCGGGCGGGATAGAAGGAATCATCGTCTATAACCGGTATAATGTTCTGGGAACTATTGATAAAAATACAGATTGTGGGATATTCGGAACCCTTGAACGTACAGACAACCTGTTCCGGAATACAGAGCCGGTCGGCATTATGGCAACGGATGAGATCAAAAAAGGAGATGCGGTTATACGATGCTGTGTAGAAGGAAAAGTAAAAGAATACAAAATTCGTATAACAAAAACCGACAAACATACAAAAGAAGAAAATAAAGGTCTGGAGATCAAGGTGACAGATCCGGAACTTCTTGAGATTACAGGCGGAATCATACAGGGAATGTCCGGGGCACCAATCCTTCAGAACGGGAAAATCGCTGGTGCAGTCACCCATGTATTCGTCAATGATCCTGCAAGGGGGATATGGGATTTTTTATCGAAAATATGCTGAAACATGTAGAATAATCAGAATATTGTCGATGCAGGTCAGGTTTTTACGACAACATTTTCTTGTTCGGAAATTGCAGGAATTATATAATAAAACTCGACATGATTATTAAGGGACAAGGAGGCATAACGTAAAATGAGAGAAGTTAATGTAGCAATCGCTGACGACAATGAGAGAATTTTGGATATGCTGGGGGAAATCATAGAGCAGGATCATGATCTGAATCTGATAGGCAAAGCCAATAATGGAGAAGATATGTATCGTCTGATCAAAGAAAAAGAACCGGATGTAGTACTACTGGATCTGATCATGCCTAAGCTCGATGGTTTAAGTGTGATGGAAAAAATAAATGCAGATGACCAGATCACCAAGCGTCCGGAATTTATCATAGTAACGGCTGTTGGACAGGAGCGGATCACAGAAGATGCTTTCCGAAAAGGAGCAAGTTATTATGTGATGAAACCATTTCACAATGATATGATCTTAAGCCGGATCAAAGATGCAGGAAAAGGAGAGAGGCGGAATAGTTCTGAAGAAATACCCGGAAGCACAGTGCAGAAGAAGCCGGAGTATAATCTGGAGACGAGGGTGACAGATATGATCCATGAGATCGGAATACCGGCACACATCAAAGGATATCATTACCTGAGAGATGCGATTATCATGGCAGTGGATGATATGGATGTATTAAATGCAATCACAAAAGTTCTGTATCCGACGATCGCTAAGATGCACCAGACGACGGCAAGCAGAGTAGAAAGAGCAATCCGCCATGCAATCGAAGTTGCATGGAGCAGAGGAAAACTAGATACACTGGATGAACTCTTTGGATATACAGTAAGCAACGGAAAAGGTAAGCCGACAAACTCGGAATTTATTGCACTGATCGCAGATACGATCCGTCTGGAAAATAAAAACCGGTAAACAACCCTTTTATTCTGAATAAAAATACGTTATAATGATAAAGTATTCTAAGGTTGGGAGGAAAATGCAATGAAGAAAATATTATTTGCGGCATCTGAGTCAGTCCCATTTATCAAGACAGGAGGACTTGCTGATGTTGTCGGCTCATTACCAAAATATTTTGATAAAGAAAAATTCGATGTGCGTGTAATGCTTCCGAAGTATATGTGCATGAAAGATGAATGGAAAGAAAAACTTCAGTATCACACACATTTTTATATGGATCTGAACTGGAGAAAGCAGTATGTAGGTGTTCTTGAAATGGAATACGACGGAATCAGGTTTTATTTTATAGATAACGAGTATTACTTTAACGGATATGCACCGTACGGTGATATATATGCGGATATTGAAAAATTTGCATTCTTCTCAAAAGCTGTATTAAGCGCACTTCCATTGATTGATTTCAGACCAGATATCATTCACTGTCACGACTGGCAGACAGGGCTGGTTCCAATCTATCTGGATAATTTCAGATATGGCAATGAATTTTACCGTGGAATCAAGACGGTCATGACCATACATAATCTGAAATTCCAGGGAACATGGGATCCGAAGCGTGTCAGAGATATTACCGGATTACCTCAGTATTATTTCGCACCGGATAAACTGGAGGCATATAAGGATGCAAACTACCTGAAGGGTGGAATTGTATATGCAGACAGAGTGACGACGGTAAGTAATTCCTATGCAGAAGAGATCAAGACACCATTCTATGGTGAAAAGCTGGATGGTCTTATGAATGCAAGGGCAAATTGTCTGTCAGGAATTGTAAATGGAATTGACTACGAAGATTATAATCCGCTGACAGATAATAAGATTGAGAGAAATTATGATGTCAGCAATTTCCGTAAAGGAAAAAATCAAGAATAAGATCGCACTTCAGAAAGAACTTGGTCTGGAGGAAAACCAGAAGACCATGATGATCGGTGTGGTTTCCAGACTGACAGACCAGAAAGGCTTTGATCTTGTTGCCTATGTAATGGATGAACTGTGTCAGGATGCAGTACAGATCGTAGTTCTTGGTACAGGGGAAGAGCAGTATGAGAATATGTTCCGTCATTTTGCCTGGAAATATCCGGGAAAAGTATCTGCAAACATTTATTATTCAGAAGCAATGTCCCATAAGATCTATGCATCCTGTGATGCATTTCTTATGCCATCCCTGTTTGAACCATGCGGACTCAGCCAGTTGATGAGTCTGCGTTACGGAACAGTCCCGATTGTACGCGAGACAGGTGGATTAAAAGATACGGTAGAGCCATACAATGAGTATGAAAAGACCGGTACAGGATTCAGCTTCATGAACTACAATGCACATGAGATGCTGGCAACTGTACGTTATGCAGAACAGATCTATTACGATAAGAAGCGTGACTGGAACAAGATTGTTGAACGTGCCATGAATAAAGACTTCTCATGGAAGAATTCTGCAAAACAGTACGAAGAATTATACGAAGGAATGTAAAAACAGACTAAAGGAGAACGACAGAAAAAATATGAAAATCAGTGATATATTAGTAGAAAAGACACCGCATCTTTCTTTTGAGGTATTTCCTCCGAAGACAGATGCAGCATATGAAGGAGTATTAAAGGCGACAGAAGCAATTGCAGAATTGAAACCGTCATATATGAGTGTTACATATGGTGCAGGCGGCGGTACCAGTAAGAATACTGTAAAGATTGCATCACATATCAAAGATAAATATAATGTACCAAGCCTTGCACATCTTACTTGTGTATCATCAACAAAAGAAGAAGTACATCAGGTAATCGATCAGTTAAAGGCATCAGGAATTGAGAATATCCTTGCTCTCAGAGGAGATATTCCACAAGAGAGTGAATTCCCACTTCCGAATCATTATCAGTATGCATATGAGCTGATCGAGGATATCAAGAGTCAGGGAGATTTCTGCATCGGGGCTGCATGTTATCCGGAAGGACATGTAGAGTCCGAACATAAGAAGGATGATATTGCACATCTGAAACAGAAAGTAGACTGTGGTGTAGATTTCCTGACTACACAGATGTTTTTTGATAACAATATTCTTTATAATTTCCTCTATAGAGCGAGAGAAAAGGGTGTTACCGTTCCGGTTATTCCGGGAATCATGCCGGTAACAAATGCAAATCAGGTAAAGAGAATCCTGTCTATGTCCGGAACCAACCTTCCGGAGAGATTCAAAGCAATCGTAGATCGCTTTGGAGATAATCCGAAAGCAATGCAGCAGGCAGGTATTGCGTATGCGACAGACCAGATCATCGATCTGTTCGCAAATGGCATTAACCATGTTCACGTATATTCTATGAATAAACCGGAGGTTGCTGCGGCAATCCAGGCAAATCTTTCAGAGATTCTGAATAAATAGAGGAAGCAAAATGGACGCAAGAACGAAAGAAGCAATTCGTTACTTGGGATATGGCAGACATGCGGTAGATGATCATACGCTGAAGCTTGTGGAAAGCTGTTTTGAAGAACTTTCCCAGGAGGCGTGCGGCAGGATCGTCTACCGCATTTTTGAATTAGAATTCCCGGAGAGTGGAAGAATCCTTCTGGGAAATCTGGATATCCACAGTAAAAATCTTTATAAAAATCTGACGGGATGTAAAAAAGCAGTGCTGCTAGGTGCAACGCTTGGACCGAAAGTTGATCTGCTATTGCGGAAATATTCCATCGGAGATATGGCAAGAGTGGTAACACTTCAGGCGTGTGCGGCTGCTATGCTGGAAGAATATTTGGATGAATGGCAGACTGCTCTGGAAGCAGATATGAAGAAAGAGGGTTATTATATCAGACCGAGATTCAGTCCTGGATATGGAGACTTTGATATTGCACATCAGGATATAATCCTCCGTATGCTGGATACGGCAAAGAAGATCGGGCTGACACTTACCGGCGGCAATATGCTGACACCGTCAAAATCGGTGACGGCAGTGATCGGTCTCAGTGAAACAGAGACTTCCTGCCATATCAAAGGTTGTGAAGTGTGTCAGAAGAAGGACTGCGCATATCGCAGGTCATAAGATACAGGAAAAGGATAGGAGCAGACAGATGTTATTAGAACGACTGGGAAAAGAATTATTATACTTTGATGGCGGCATGGGAACGCTTCTGCAGTCAAAAGGATTGCAGCCAGGAGAACTTCCGGAAGTCTGGAATCTGGAGCATGCAGAAGAGATCGTTGATATTCATAAGTCATATTTCGAAGCCGGCAGTGATATCGTGCTTAGCAATACATTTGGTGCCAATGCGATCAAATTTCATGATTCCAAGTATGGACTGAAAGAAATCGTGACGGCCGGGATCCAAAATGCGAAAAAGGCCGCAGAGCTCGGCGTGCATGATGGAAGAACGACTTATGTAGCGTTAGATGTGGGCCCGACGGGTAAATTATTAAAACCAATGGGTGATCTTTCTTTTGAAGATGCATATGAGGCATTTAAAGAGACCATGATCTATGGAGAAGAAGCAGGAGCAGATCTGATCCATATCGAGACCATGAGTGACAGTTACGAAGTGAAAGCAGCAGTACTTGCAGCAAAAGAGAATACGTCACTTCCGGTATTTGCAACCATGATCTTTGATGAAAAGGGAAAACTTCTGACAGGTGGAGATGTCCCGGCAGTGATTGCCATGTTGGAGGGACTCCGCGTGGATGCACTTGGAATCAACTGTGGTATGGGACCGGAACAGATGCTTCCGATCCTGGAGGATATTCTGAAATACGCATCGGTTCCGATCATCGTAAAACCGAATGCAGGACTTCCGAAGCAGCGTGACGGGGAAGTCTATTATGATGTAGAACCGGAACAGTTTGCCGGATATATGGCAAAAATCGTAGAGATGGGAGCGCATGTGATCGGCGGATGTTGTGGAACAACACCTGCACATATCCAGAAGATGGTTGAGACGACCAGAGAGATGAGCGTAAAGCCGGCAACAAAGAAAGATATCACAATGGTATCTTCTTACGGACATGCGGTCATCCTTGGCGGCAAGCCGATGATCATCGGAGAGAGAATCAATCCGACCGGTAAGAAGAAATTCAAACAGGCATTAAAAGACCACGACATGGATTATATCCTGAAAGAGGGGATTACGCAGCAGGATAAGGGAGCACATATTCTGGATGTCAACGTAGGACTTCCGGATATTGACGAACCGGCGATGATGAAAGAAGTCATCATGGAGCTTCAGAGCGTATCAAGCCTGCCGCTTCAGATCGATACCGTTGATATCACAGCAATGGAAGCGGCGATGCGTATCTATAACGGTAAGCCGATGGTGAACTCTGTAAATGGAAAACAGGAAAATATGGATGCTGTCTTCCCACTTATTAAGCGTTACGGAGGTGTTGTGATCGGTCTTACGATCGATGAGGACGGAATCCCGGCAACCGCAGACGGAAGAGTCCGTGTGGCAGGAAAAATCATCGAAGAAGCGAAGAAATACGGCATTGACAAAAAAGACATCGTGATCGATGCGCTCTGTATGACGATCAGCTCCGAGCCGACCGGCGCGCTGGTGACACTGGAGACGGTGCGCCGTGTCCGCCAGGAACTTGGCTGCAATACGATTCTCGGCGTTTCCAATATTTCCTTCGGATTACCGCAGCGTGAGATTGTCAACTCTAATTTCTTTACGATGGCGATGCAGAGCGGTCTGACCGCGGCGATCATCAATCCAAATTCGGCGGCAATGATGCGTTCTTATTATAGCTACCGGGCCCTGGCAGCACTGGATGAACACTGCGGCGATTATATTGAGCAGGCAGCGCGGCTGGCGATTCCAAAGGCAGGTGCGGGCGGAGCTTGCCGGCGCAGGTGCAGCAGGCAGCGCAGGTTCGGGTGCCCCGGCGGCAGGTAGCAGCTGGAGGCTTCCGGCATGCGTGCGGACAGCTGGCAGCCAGGCATCCGGTCCGGAGCATCAGCTTACGGTCAGTGTGGAGAGAGGTTTAAAAGAGCAGGCGGCATCGGCAGCCGGGGAACTCTTAAAGACCATGGATTCCCTGACCGTCATCAATTCCTGCATGATCCCGGCACTCGATAAGGTCGGAAAGGGGTTTGAGGCAGGCACCGTCTTTCTGCCGCAGCTTCTGATGAGTGCGGAGGCGGCAAAATCGGCGTTTGAGGTCATCAAAAACCAGATGGAGTCCTCCGGGGAAGCAGGAGAGAAGAAGGACAAGATCGTGCTGGCGACCGTCAAGGGCGATATTCATGACATTGGAAAAAAGTATCGTAAAAGTATTATTGGAGAATTACAGCTATGATGTGCTGGATTTAGGTAAGGACGTAGCCCCGGAGGCGATCGTGGAAGAGACGATCAAGAACCATGTAAGACTGGTTGGTCTGTCCGCCCTGATGACGACCACCGTGCCGAG
>ENA-OPYX01000345-OPYX01000345.1-human-gut-metagenome-genome-assembly--contig:-NODE-345-length-27767-cov-7.917185_pt1 | contig 27767 bp, 40 predicted proteins | sample MGYA00242639_ERZ504486 | MGnify/ENA primary metagenome ERZ504486 (study PRJEB26092, sample SAMD00036296) | human gut metagenome | host: Homo sapiens | study: EMG produced TPA metagenomics assembly of... | reverse complement strand
ATGTCATCTGTCTTTCATTTAAGAGGCGGCATTGATTATCAGAAGTTGAGTTTTAAGCATAAGACGATGATGACCCTTTTATATAACAGAGCAAAAAAACTGCCGGAAGATAGGAAAACCGCTGAGGATAGAGCAATGATTGAAACATTTAATTCAAAAGTAGACTTTGTTGACTATAATTCCTTAAATAATGTGGCAAGAAACATTTAGCAAAAATCAAAGTTGTTGAACAAAAAATATATATGAAGGAGCAAGTAAAATGGCTTTTGATTACAAGAAAGAATACAAGGAATTTTATATGCCGAAGAACAAGCCCGGAATTATAGAGATTCCAAAAATGAACTACATTGCAGTCCGGGGGAAAGGCAATCCTAACGAGGAAAACGGGGAGTATAAAAGCTCAATCGGCTTGTTATATGGAATAGCCTTTACTATAAAGATGAGCTACAAGGGGACGCATAAAATCGAGGGATTTTTCGAGTATGTCGTGCCGCCCCTTGAAGGTCTTTGGTGGCAGGAAAATACGCAGGGACTTGATTATGCAAGAAAAGAAGATATGCACTTTATCTCTATGATCCGGCTGCCGGATTTCGTAACGAAGGAAGATTTTGAGTGGGCAATTCAGGAGGCAACAAAAAAGGAAAAAGCAGGATTTTTCTAAGGTTGAGTTCTTCCCCTATGATGAGGGACTGTGCGTCCAGTGTATGCACATCAGCTCTTACGATGATGAGCCTACTACCGTTGACTTAATGCACGACTATATGAAAGCAAACGGGTATGAGCTGGATATTACGGACACGAGATACCATCACGAAATCTATCTGAGCGATCCGAGAAAATGCGATGTGAGCCGATTGAAAACGGTCGTGCGCCACCCAATCCGGAAAGCTGAGTAATCGGAGGTTAGTATGCCAAAAGAAGTTGATCCCAAAAATACGACAAGGGCTGCGGCGTATGCGCTTTGGATGAAACGCGCCCAATCCAATGGTCACTTTTTTCAAGACCTTTGATGTGACCAATTCTGATCAAGGTCAGCAGGAAAAGAAGCTTGAAATTTAATATGTTGCTCGATTACTGTATCGGCAGAGCTGCCGTAAAGGTAAAGGAGTTTTATATCCTTCCGGTCGGTGATAAACTTATCCAATATGATACGATAGCGGTAAATACCATTGTGAAAAACAAAGAGGGCGAAGTCAGCTCCTGCGACCTTTCCTATAATGCCGAGCTAAATAAATTCAACGAGGAGTATCTGAAATATACGGTACAGGTCGCCGCAAGCTGTCAGGACAGGGACTTATCCGAAAATAGTATGGTCATCGGCACTTCCGCTATCATAGATACGGAAATTGACGGAGCTGTTGGTATGAACAGTGGCATTTTCAATAATCCCTTTATTATTTGGGGCAGATACAAAAAGAAATGGTTTCGGTATTACCTGCCCATCTCTTTCCAGTTCCATCATACACAGATGGACGGCGCTCACGCAGGCGCATTTTTGAAAAACTTGCAAAACGAGATCAAGTCTGTTGAAATAATGGTAGGACGAAAGAAATTCAACATGAAAATCAAAATAAAAACTGTTTATAAGCCATCTCATCAAATTAGCGATTGATATTTCAAGGTAGTTGGCGCATCTATCGAAGAAATATTCCATTTCAAGTAGCTTTAATGGCGAAAGCCATTATTTTACGGGCAGTTGCGTTATTGTTAATCTGCGTTGCTTGCCGTATAAGGGCTAATGTGCTACTTTGGATTTATCATCAAAGCAAAGGAGTGCAACGCACAAATGGTTTGGAGAAACTTAAAACTCTCAGAAAGCAGAAAGGTTTTTCGCAGGAAGAATTGGCAGTAAAGGCTCCATGTAGTCCGACAGACCGTTTCTAAGTGGGAGAAAAAATTTATCTGATTCCCGACGCTGATACTCTTATCCGGCTGGACTGAAAATATTGGAAGTGTCTGTCAGCGAATTGCTCGGGGCAAAAATTGAAAATGAAAATACCGCCAGTGATGTCGCAGAGCAGTTGTCAAGGATAAATGAGCAGCTTGCAATCAAAAATCGCCGCTCACGCCGGAATTTGGAAAAATTGTTGCCCATTATATTGGCGGCTATAGTTTTAATAAACATTTTCATTGCCGTGTTTTTAGCGTTCCAAACCTCAATGAAGGTATTCCGAGCAATCAGCCAGAGATAACCGACCAAACACAAATCATAGAGGAATGAATAGCAAAGCCAGCCGAGCCAGTCAACGGTTAAGATGGACGGCGCACACGCAGGCGTATTTTTGAAGAACTTGCAAAATGAAATCAACCTGTTGAAATAATGGCTGAAAGGAAGAGGTACGCTTATGGAAGAATTGGAAGCGATTATGCAGAAATTCGCTGCGTCAGGTTGGGACTTAATCGCTGTTCCGGCTCAGGAATGGCTGGATGGGAAAGCCGACAAGGATGTTTTAGGATCAGCAATAAAACAAGCTGATAAAGAATTAGCATATAAAAGAACATTAGAGAAAAAACAAGACGATAGTTTAAAAAGTATAAGCACAATAAATTATTTAAATGGCATAAAAAATAAAAGTCTTAATTTTACAGCTCAATTTGTATATAAAAAACAAGATTATGAATGTGAATTATGTCAAGATAAAGGCTATATCATAGTAAAAAATGAAAAAGGATATGATTATTCAATACCTTGTAAATGTTATGCTAAGCGTACAGTACGGGCTATGCTTGAAAAAACTGGAATGAATATAAACGAGTATAGAAAAAAGACATTGAATAGTTTTCCAAATGATAGGGCAGAAGCAATAAAAATGAAACAACTAGCAATCGATTTTATAAACAACCATAAAGAAGGCGATAGCATTGCATTTGTTGGCAAATCTGGAACAATGAAAACCAGTATTTGCATTGCAATTTGTTTAGAATTAGCAAAAAAGTATAATCAAGCACATATTTATTTTAGTTATTTAACAGAAATAAACAGATTAAAAAATATTATGTATAACAATTCTTTAGAGTATAGCGAAGAAATTAAAAAGCTTGGAACTTGTGAAAATTTATATATAGATGACCTATTTAAAAAGCAAAAAGCTAAAGATGATAATAGTAAAATTGATGTTACAAATGCAGACATTAAGATAATGTACGAAATAATAAATCAAAGATATATCAATCGTAAAACAACTTTATTTTCTAGTGAATTTACAATATCTGAAATTATAAATAATGTTGATGAGGCTCTAGGTAGTAGAATTTTTGAGATGTGTTGCAATGGTAAATATGGAATGATTTGCAATGATTATAATAGACGATTACCAGTGAATAAATAAATTAAAGGAGTAATAAAATGACTGAAGTAATTTTTGTATCTACAAAAAGAAATAGTAGTATTGGGTATTTACAGCAAGGAACTTCTGTGCCATACGAAAAACCTTACTTTAATGCGTTAGTTGAAAAAGTTCTTGGAAAAAAATCATCAGAATATATATCACGTGAAATAGAAAGTTATTCTAATAAAAAAAGATTTGTAATTGTTCTTCGTGATGAACAACTTAAAACATTTTTAAAAGCAAAAGCTTTAATAGCTACTTGTAAAGATAAAAGAATTAAAGATGAAAATATTTCAGATTTAATTATGAGTGGAGTTTTAGGATAAAATGCGTAATAAAGATTTAATACAAAGAGCTATTCAGAGTTGTATGAATAGAATAGGACTTCCTTATAATGGAGCTTTTAAAGTTAAATATAACGATAAAACAGAATTTTGCAAAATATGTAAGGGTGTAGATGGATACTACGAATTACAGTGTTTTGTCGGTGGTGTTTGGATTTCCACCAATGAAGATAAACTCAATGTGCTAGATATTTTTTTTGGAAGTGCCAAGATATTAAAAATCTACAAAGGAATAAACTTCAAAAAAGATTATTACAAGCATAAATAAGTAAAGGAGATTAGAAAAATGAATGAGTTAATACAGGTTAAAGTTAATAAAAATAATGAACAGGTAGTAAGTGGTCGAGATTTACATGAGTTTTTAGAAATTAATACACCATATGTTAAGTGGTTTAATCGAATGTTGGAATATGGATTTGAAGAAAATATTGATTATTTAGTTACGGACATTTTTGTCCATAACTCAAAAGGTGGGAGACAAACACAAATTGACCATATTTTAAAAATGGATATGGCAAAAGAAATCTGTATGATACAGAGAACTGAAAAAGGAAGAAAGGCACGGCGTTATTTTATTGAGATTGAAAAAGCATGGAATGACCCACAGAAAGTATTAGAAAGAGCTAATAATATACAAAAGAGAGTAGATATTTCAATAGGTAAACATAAACGACAACGACCATTGTTGAATTATATCCTTGATTATATGGATTTTGGTGATGTCGATTTTATGGCTAGTATGTATAACATATCGCCAGAAATGTTGTTGCGTATTTTAGAAAAAGAAAATCTTATTTACTTTAATCAATTTGAGCAAAAATATTATCTAAATAATGATAATAGACATACAGAAGGCTTTTTAGTTAAAGACGATTGGGACGACTGGGCATTGTCTAAGATATTTTTATTAAAAATTTATGAGGTAATGGAACAGTACGGGATAAAATCCAAGTATGATATGTAATTAAAACATGGTTAAAAACGTCTAAGAAGTCGATACAGCCGTTTTTATGCAAATTATGATTAAATTATATATGTAGATATATAAAACGGTTTAAATCGACTCTGATAATAAAAAATAACATCAATTTTTGAAAGGCTGGTTTTATTATGTGGAAAGAATGCAAATATTGCCATAAAGAGTTTTGGACTAACTATATAAAAAGGGAATATTGTTCTGAACACTGTGCGTATAAATACAATTATGAACGTTCAAGGACAAGTATTCTAGCTAGATATAGAAAGCCACGTAATATTGCTGATAATGTTATAAAACCAAAGAAATCAAATAAAGTTGTTTTTAATTTCATTATGGAGCTTAATCAACTCACGACTTTAAGCTATGGAAAACTAATGCAGTATTATCCAGATTTGAATAAAATTAAAAGTTTTATAGATTATCAGCAGGTAGTGGGAAATGCTAAAAAAGTAAATGTAGATGAAGTTATGTTGAATCACGCTAAACAATTAAATTTAGATTTTAATTAGGAGTGTTTGAAATGATAAAAAAAATGAAATCTAATTATGTGGCTCATAATATTAGAAAAAATATGCGTATAAACATAAATAAAAAAGATGAATTAATATATAAAGCAGCTAAAATAGCTAAATGTTGTGTTGAATTTGGAGATTATGGATGTTCTATATATTGGGATTTTAAGCAAAATTGTTGGATTGAGTCAGAGGGTTTAGATATGTTAAATACAGCCTGCCTTGTTGGGGCTAATATGCTTAAATGTAATCCTAAGAAAATTTATAAATTAGTATCCATAATTTATGAAATGAGTATTAGTGAATATATGCTTGTTATGCCTCCAACAAGAGAGGTAATAAAAAAATTTAAATCACTTAAAATTGATAAAGAATTAAATTATAGAGGTAGAAAAAAATGATACATGAATTAAAAATAAAGCCAAAATTTTTCCAGGATATTATAAACGGAATTAAAAATTTTGAAATTCGCAAAAATGACCGTATGTTTAGAGTTGGCGATATATTAGTATTGTCCGAATTTGATTATAGAGATAATACTTATACAGGTAATCAAATTAAAGTAAAAGTAGATAATATATTAACACATGATGATTTTCCAGATGGTATACCTATTGATTATGTAGTAATGAATATAAGACGATATAACTCTTGGATACCAGTACAAAATGATATTTATTATCGCATAGACATAGACGGAGATATCGTTGAAGATACATGGGAAGAAACAACATTTGATTATGCTGTTTTGATGATAGGAAATTGCTTTAAAAGTAAAGATACAAGCTGCTATGTATAAAAATTATTATGTAACATTTTATATAAGGGGTATCAAAATGAAAAATATAAACGCAATTAAAACTTTTATGCAAGAAAATGGAGTTCATTTTGAAGAAGAATTTTATGTTGATTTTGGAGAAAAACAAGAAATATTTAATATAGATAATTTAAAAAAATTTAGTATTTCACAAGATGATGAAGAACTTTATTTCACTAATGATTCAGGTGAAGAAATATCTTGTGAAGAAATAGGAAACATACTATTTAATGATGATGTTCATGTTATTACTAAAAATTATTTTGAAACAATGATGAATTACTATATTAGTATTTCTAAAATATGTGATGACTTTAATAATAATGAAACAGAATGTACTAAATGCCCTGCATGGTCATGTAATGATGGATGTTTTTTTATAGATAGTTATATTCCAAATGGAATAGTAGAAAATTTAGGGATTCAACATCATTTGCCTATACCAAGAGATTATAAATATAAAAATAAATTTTTATGTAAATGTAGAGATTATAAAGAATTAATAGGAGATACCAATGAATAAAACACCTTTTGCATTTGTTTTATATGGAAATCCTGTAACAAAAAAGAATAGCCCAGTTATGGTAAAAGGACGTTCAGTCCTTTTACCAAGTGAGGCTTATCGAAAGTATGAAAGTTCTTGTAGAAAAGCGTTACAAGTATTAAAAGTACAAGAAAAATTAAGACATTTTAGTATGGGTGTATCTATGTGCTGTCTATATTACTTAGAAAGTAAAGCTCATTATCCAGATTTATTAGGATTGTTACAATCAACATCAGATATCATATCTGATGAATAATAAAACAATAAACCATAAAAAAACGTTATACACAAAATGGGTACTTTCTGACGATAGAATAATAAAAAATTTTGATGGTAGTAAGATTGTAGAAGTAAATAGTTTACAACCTAGAGTAATAGTTATAATTACACCACTTAGCACAACTATTGATACGGAAACAGACCCATATATAATTAAACAACTTAAGGAAGAAAATAATTTATTTTAGTGTCATGGATATGGATGAAGAAATATTTTTAAAAGAATGTGAAGAAAAAGTAAGCATAGAAGCGGATTATGTACTTAGAAATTTAGAAAGATTTGCTGAAGAAGAAATGCTTGAATTTGATTGGATATTACTAGAATTTAGAAAACAATTTAATAGAAAGATAAAAGAACGAGGTATTAATTATGACTTATGAAGAAATGAAAAATAAACATCAAGAGGAATATGATACGTTTGCTAAAGACAAAATTTTCTATATATTTACTTCTAGTAAAGAAGAATTTGAAAAGAAATTAAAAGAATATGGATTGAGTAAAGAGGACATTTGTTCTATTGGCTTTGGTGGATTTATAAAAAAGAAAGATAAGGAAGAATTAAAAAATCTGACACAAAGACATAGAAAAGAAAAGCAAGAAGCTATAGAACAAGATAAGGACGGAAGCGGATTTATAAAATCTATGTTTATTTATGAGCTTTGGAGTCATGAATTTGCATATACTTATGATACAGAAGATACTTTAAATGATTTGGGATACACAATGGAACAAATAAATAATGATAAAGCTTTAAAAAATGGTTTAGATTTAGCTATTCAATGCTTTTATAGGGATTAAAGATATAGGAGATAATAAAATGAAAAATAAACAGTTAATACAACAATTTATGGAAGAAAACGGAATAGAGTTTAATAAACCATTTTGGGTTAAAACTAAAAATGAGATTGGTATGGTCAAATGTAGAATAATAGAAGATAAAAAAATTGGAATACCAGAAACTGAATATTATTCTGAAAAAGAAGAAAAATGGAATGTAGCAGGCGTGATGTGGTTAATGCTTGTTATGTTTGGTGAAGGTTATGAGATTATACCACAACCAATGTACACATTAACAGAAATAAAAAATAGGATTATGGGTGAGGTAAAAAAGCAGAAGAAACAGTGGGGCGATGAAAGTGAGCTAACACCTCATCAATGGCTCGGACTAATACAAGAAGAGGTTGGAGAAATAGCTCAATCAGTTAATGAAACATATTTACCTAACAAGACAAAAAGCCAACTAGGAGGCAAGGAAAATATACAAGCTGAAATATATCAGGCTGCTGCACTTTTGATAAGGTTTTCAGAAAGAATAGAAGGTGAGTAATATGCAGTGTAACCAACGATATTATGAAGCTGATATAGGTTTTATGTGTTGGATTAATAAAAAACCATGCAATAAAGATAATTGCACATTAAAGCATAGATTTATAAAAGATTTCTCGAATAAAGTTATTAAAAATTTAAAGGAGAGTACAAAATGACACCATTTGAATTATTTGCATATTGTGTAGCTGTGGTATCTGGATTAATTGGAGGCTTAGTTTTAGTAGTATTAGGGATTTTTATATTACTAATAGTTACAGGTATACCATTTAAAGTATTTAATGTTTGGAATAAACGAAAAGTTAAACTTGTTAATAATGGAGGAAACAATGGAAAAACGCAATCATGAGCATTATATGGACACAGTTCCATATAATGCCATAAATAAAATTGAAAAAGAAAATGAACAAAAAAGATTAGTACGATTAAAAATAGCTTTAAAAGCTACAAAAGCAGTATTTAAAGAATTTGGTTTTGAAGTTAAAGAACGTATAGTAGTTAAAGATTTAGAAAGTAATAAAATATATAAATAAAGGAAGCTTATATAATGTTTAAAAGACCACCAACTGAATATGAAATTATAAAACAGAATAATGAAAAACGAAATCGTAAAATTTTTGGAACAACAATAATATTATTTATCATAATAGTAGTTTCACTTATATTAGCAAGATAAAAAAATCTATTTAAGGAGCGAAATATTCGCTCCTTTTGCTGTCGTATTTGCAATGGAGGTAACTATGAACAAGAACGTTGATTATATTGGGAAAACAGTTTATTATTTAAAGAATTATAACCAATTTAAAATATCAGTTAAAAATTTAGAGGAAGATATTGAAGCATTACAACAGACTATACAATTAGAAGCAGTCGCTCCTATAGCTAAATACGGTGATGATATTACTGCTGGTAGTAATAGTGAATTTGGACTAACCGCAGTTGAGGCATATACAGCAAAAAAAGCACAGTATAAGGCTAGGATTATAGAATTACAAAGTCGTTTAGAAATTATAAATAGAATAATAAAAAAAGTGGACCGTTCGATAGAAGGATTAAATGCCGAAGAAAAAAGAATTATTATATCTTTTTATTTAGACAATAAAAAATGGCGTGAAATAGCTCAACGAAACTATATATCAGAACAGTGGGCTAAAAAATGCAGAAATAAAGCTATTAGAAGATTATCAAGAATGTTATTTGGTTTAACTGCTGTACAGGAACAGTTAGATTTATTCATATAGATTAACTTATCCACAATAATTGTGGATAAATACATAATTTAATAGTGATTATTTTAGTGCATATTTAGTATACTTTTTGTAGATTTTTAGTAATCATTTTAGTGCATATTTTTGTACTTAAATAAGCGACTTTTTATTGCTCTTTTTTTATGTTTTTTGTGTTATACTAATAACATCAAAAATTGCATATTAGATAAAACCAATAAATAAAGCACAGGCATTATAGCTTGTGCTTTATTTATTGGAGGGTAAAAATGAAAGAATTACAGATAGTTTATAAGAATATATCTGAATTAAATCCTTATAAGAATAATCCTAGATTTAATGATGAGGCTGTTGAAGCAGTAGCAAACAGTATAAAACAATTTGGATTTAAAGTTCCAATAATAATAGATAGTAGTAATATAATTGTTGCTGGTCATACAAGATTAAAAGCTGCTAAACAATTGGGTATGGATAAAGTACCTTGTATTGTAGCTGATGATTTAACGGAAGAACAAATAAGAGCTTTTCGTTTGGTAGATAATAAAGTGTCTGAATTAGCTGATTGGGATTATGAGAAATTAGAAGAAGAATTAGCTAATATTAATAGTATTGATATGAATATTTTTGATTTTGATATGTCAGAAATAAATGATATTGTTGAACACTTAGATGAAGATATAGTATGTGATTCAGAATTAGAAAAAGTTTCACTTAGTGAAAAATTTTTATTTACACCAACATCTGTATTAAATACAAGATGTGCACAATGGCAAGAAAGAAAAAGAGCATGGTTTAAGTATGGCATTAAATCGGATTTATCAAGAGAAAATATTAAAACTACAGGTAGTGCAGCAGGTTCAGTACCTAGATTTTATGAATATAAAGAGAAATGTGAGAAGGAAGTAGGTCGTAAATTATCAGTTGCAGAGTTTACAGATAATTATTTGCATAGATACATGAAAGAAGATAGTTTATTAAAATTTACTAATACAGGTGGGATACTAAGTGTATTTGACCCTGTCTTATGTGAGTTAATGTATTATTGGTTTAGTTTTGATAAAGCAAAGATTTTAGACCCATTTGCAGGTGGTAGTGTAAGAGGTATTATTGCTTCAAAATTGAACAGGCAATATACAGGAGTTGATTTACGAAAAGAACAGATAGAAGCTAATATAAATCAGGGTGATGAATTATTATCCACAGATGATATAAAACCTAAATGGATATGTGGAAATAGCTTAAATATAGCTAAACTTGCAAAAGGCGAATATGATTTTATATTTAGTTGCCCGCCTTATTATGACTTAGAAATATATAGTGATGATAAAGAAGATTTAAGTAATAAAACTTATGAAGATTTTTTATCTATGTATAGAAAAATAATATTTGATAGTGTTAATATGCTTAAAGATAATCGTTTTGCATGTTTTGTTGTTGGAGATATTAGAAACAGAAAAACTGGCATGTATAGAAATTTTGTATCAGAAACTATAGCTGCATTTCATAATGCAGGAATGGAATTATATAATGAAATAATTTTATTAACAACATTAGGTTCTTTACCAATTAGAATGGGGAGAGGTTTTTCAATAAGTAGAAAAGTAGGTAAAACACATCAAAATGTATTAGTTTTTTATAAAGGAGACCAGAAGAAAATAAGAGATTTATATGGGGATATAGATATTTTAGAAATATCAGATGAAGATCTGGACATTTAATAGTACTTACCTTAACATATCAAGCACAAGGAGATGATGATATGTTAGAAATAATAAAACAAAGAGCATTTGAAGCTAGATGTGCATACAAAAAAGGTTTGATTACAAGAGCAGAAGCAAAAACAGATATTGAACCATATATAAAATTATTTAATAATAGGAGCATGGAAATTGCTAAGAAATACAATATGAAACCAAAAAAAATAACATTTGCAGGTTTTATTAGATAGGTAGGTTTAGAAACCTACCTTTTTTATTTGGAGGGAGAGTGATGGGAAATGAAAATTTAAGACCATGGGAAAGACAAGATGGTGAAACTGAAAAGGCTTTTTTCTGCATTTAAAGCCTATTTAGAAATGGAAGATAGAAATGTAACTTCGCTTGCTAAAAGGTTGTCAAAAAGTAGACAATTACTTGTCAATTGGAAGCAAAAATATAATTGGCAAGAACGTTGTATAGCATGGGATAAATCACTCCAGGAGATAGAATATAAAACCGCTGTAAAAGAACGTAAGAAGATGGCTAAACGTCATATTGCTATTGCAATGTCTATGCAAGCAAAGGCAGTAGAAGCATTAAAAAAAATAGATGTATCTAAATTAAACGCAAATGAAATTATCCGCTTATTTGATACTTCGGTTAAGATAGAACGCTTAAGTCGTGGAGAAGCTACATTTATAAATTCAAGTAAAAATGATGACTCAAATAAAAAAGATGTTGCTGATATTTTGACAACAGTTTTAGAAAAAGCATGGGATGAGAAAAATTGATGAAAAAAAATAACATAGATGAATTAGTAAATTCTATGAAAAAATATATCCAAGACCCAGTTCTTTTTGTACGTAATGTTTTGAAAGTTAAACCAGACAAATGGCAAGAAGAATGTTTACAAGCAATAGCAAATAATGGACGCGTTGCAGTTCGTTCAGGTCATGGTGTAGGAAAAACAGCACTGGAAAGCTGGGTTATTTTATGGTTCTTATTTACACGTCCATTTCCCAAAATACCATGTACTGCTCCAACTCAGCAACAGCTATTAGATATATTATGGCCAGAAATAAGTAAATGGTTAAAGCGGTCGGAATTAATGGACTCGTTGTTTGATTGGCAAAAAACTAAAATACAAAATAGAATATTTCCGGAAAGATGGTTTGCTACAGCTAGAACAGCTAGTAAACCAGAAAATATGGCAGGGTTCCATGAAGAACACCTGCTTTTTGTTATTGATGAGGCAAGTGGTGTAGCTGACCAGATTTATGAAACAATAGAAGGTGCATTAACTACTAAAGATGCTAAACTTCTTTTATGCGGAAATCCAACTAAGAATTTTGGTGTTTTTAAACGAGCTTTTTTTGAAGATAGATATTTATATTACACAATTAAAGTTAATTGTATGGATACAAACCGTGTAGCTTCTGATTATTGCCAAAGACTTATTAGACAATATGGTATGGATAGTGATGTTGTTAGAGTTCGTGTACTTGGTGAATTTCCAAAATCAGAACCAGATGGATTAATTCCATTAGAAATTGTTGAGGCTGCAATGATGAGAGATTTAGATATAAACTACGATTCAATGCTTCATATTGGAGCAGATATTGCTCGTTTTGGTGATGATGAAACGACGATAGTACCTCGTATCGGCGGCAAGACATTAGGATTATTCCACTATACGAAGCAGGACACAACCACTACAGCCGGTAAAATTTTAAGTATTACAACTGGATTTATGAGAGATTATCATAAACCGTTCGCCAGTATCTGTATTGATGATGACGGCGTAGGCGGTGGCGTTACAGATATGTTGCGTGAAAAGATTTATGAAAGAAATCTTAATATCGAGGTTGTGGGCTGTCATAACGGCGGGCGTGCCAATGAACCGGAGCACTACGCTAACTGGATTACTGAACAGTGGTGTAACTTGAAGCAGAGACTTACCGACGGCGATATTGAACTGCCTCAAGATGATGAGTTATCTGCACAATTAAGCACTCGTAAATACGGAATAAACAGCAAAGGTCAAATTGTTCTGGAAGACAAAAAGACGTATAAAAAACGTATTCACCGAAGCCCGGATAGGGCAGACGGTTTGATACTGGCATTTGCAGAAACAAAGGAAACCGACCCGAATATAGCTGCACTTTTAGGAGGGGCAAAATTATATGGCAATTATTAAATACTGGCTTAAAAAGGCACAGGGGGAGATAAGCAAACTACGAACACGGAGTTGGTTCTTTAATGTAAATAATATGTATTCAGCCCCTTATTCATTGGGGATTGAAGGACATACGGATTACCGAAGGGCAAGAGATTTATACTACAATCGTGATGATAGATATAAATTGGGTGCTGGATTTGCCAAACCTATTATCAATACTCTTGCCGGATTTATGGGAACGCCGACGTTCTTATGTGAAGATGAGCGGGCACAGGAAATACTTGACGAATTTATAAATGAAATACGAACAGTACAGCTTAGATTACATCAAAAGAATTTAATCGACGGCGAGGTTTTTATAAGGCTTTTAAATATAAAAGCTGACACAACATTATATCCGGAAAATAAAAGCGGTACACGGTTATCCTGTATGCTTATTCCGCCGGAGATGATACCGACAGGCGGAATTGAGTACAACCCTATAACAGGAGAATATTCCGCCATAACAATTTTATCGAAAAATAAATGGATTGATGAAAGAGGAGACAAGCATGAATATACCTTTAAACAACGCATAACAGCGCAGGAAATAATAACAACTGTTGAAGGAAATGCACCCGAAGGGGTAGCAAGTAAAACGGAAGTTAATACATGGGGATTTATTCCGATTGTTCATTTTAAAAATGAGCCGGACGAAACAGAATTACACGGTTACTCAGAACTTGAACCGATAGAGCCGTTTTTAAAGGCTTATCACGACGTTATGATACACGCTATATCCGGTAGTAAAATTCATTCCACGCCAAAGATTAAATTAAAACTTAAAGATGTAAGTAAATTTTTGCAAAATAATTTTCCACAGGCATATAAAGATTTAAAAACCGGGAAACAGACTAACATAGATATCCAGTATAAAGATATATTGCTGATGGAGGCAGAAGACGACGCTGAATATATTGAGTGTTCGTCGGCTATAGGTGATACGGCGACACTATTACAATTCCTTTTCTATTGCATAATTGATACTTCCGAAGTGCCGGAATTTGCTTTTGGTGTTCATATTTCCAGCGCACAGGCAAGCACTAAAGAACAAAGCCCGATATTGATACGCAGGATTGAACGCAAGCGCGAACAGGTGGAAAAATCGTGGCTGTTATTTGCCCGCATGGCATTATCTATGTTAAGCACTATAAACGGCGTGAAATTTAATTCTTTCTCTACGGAGATTAAATGGGACGCTGTTATGGATAAAGACCAACAGGCGGACGCTCAGACGCTACAGACAGTAACACAGGCATTATCAACGGCACTTGATAGTAATATTATCAGTTTGCAGTCCGCAGTTGACTTCTTATCAAACTATGTCGATACAATGGACGGTTGGGAAGATGAGAAAGAAAAAATCGAAGAAACAAAAATGCTTAATAAGCCGCTCGAAGAGCCATATTTTCAGCAAAAGCAGATTAAGCAAATCGACAATACCCTAAATGGTGATGAATAATGAGTGAACTTGATGATATTAAATCAGCGTCGGGCGATTATTATAAATGGGCATTAAAAGCCAGAAAAAAATATTTATTATTGCTTCAACAGACTGACGAAACGATTGCAGAATTGTATCTTGCTTCCGTTAGAAGGATTATTCGGGAGTTTAAGAAAGGCAATAAAAAACTGAAATACCTGCTTGAAGCAATCGCAGATGATACAGAGCAGTTCAATGATGATTTAGCCAAGGCGATAAAATCCGCTATTGATGACGGAACAACAGCAGGGATTTATTTCAATCAGCACGTTGCAACAGACGTGCTAAAAAAAGCAGGTATTGATATTGTTCCTATGGTTAAATCTCTTGAGTTCAGCCGCAAAAGAGCTGTGCAGATAAGTTTTGCAAGGTCGCACAAAGACGGATTGAAGGTATCGGAACGCATTTGGAAGGTTAGTACACATACACGAAAGATAATGTCTGATATTGTAAGAGCCGGAACAGGCGAAGATGTTGTTACTGTTGCAAGAGCTCTTGAAGGATACGTAAAACATGGTAAAAATGACCTTGCTTCTAATCACTCGGATATGATGAAGCGTATGGGAAGCCGTGTACCGGCAAATTTAAATTACAATGCGCTGCGACTGGCAAGAACTGAACTAACCGCCGCTTATGGTGAAGGAGTTGTCGCTTCTGCAAAGGTTTCACCTAGCCGAACCAGGATAAAATGGTCGTTATCCAATACGCATCCACGTATAGATATTTGCGATAACTATGCTAAGGGAGGCAAAAACGGTGACGGTATATATGAACCGGACAGTATTCCACCATATCCAGCACACCCGAATTGTCTTTGTACATTAATTCCAGAGCCAGAAAATACTGGGCAGTTGGTAGGGAGGCTTAAAGAATGGTTAAACAATCCGCAATCACAGCCGGATTTAGAAAAATGGTATCAAGACCACTACAAAATGTTTGAGTGAAAGGGGGTGAAATAATGAGTAAAGAAAGAGGTATACAGCTTGCCGCTAAATTATGCGGTGAAATGAATATTGACGACGTTCCCGTTGCCGGTTGGGCTGATGTTGAAGCTTTAAAGGGTGGAGATGACGACCCGCTGGAGGTTGTCATGGCTGTTCCTTCCGGCAAGAGTACACGAGGCTGGAATTATACCAACAATGCTTTAAACAGTATTGTCGGTGAAGTTAATTCAACGGGGTTACCTGGATTTTTAGGACATCAGAAAGCAGATAATGTGGCGACGGAGTTTCCAACACCTGTTACTCACTGGATTGGTGCAAAAATGGAAAACGGCACGGCATATTTCAGAGGGCTAATAGATAAATCAGCAAGTGATTTAAAACGTTGGATACGCGGCAAGGCGATTAATCAAGTGTCTATTTTCGGTTATCCGCAGTTACAGCAAAACTCAATAACTGGAGAAACAGACGTGATTGATTATAAGGGCTTATCAATCGACTGGACACCGTTAAACCGTGCCGGGATGCCTACTTCTTTAATGGCTACGAGTGGAGAAATGGACGCTATTGCTCAACCTGCCGACACTTCACACGAAGCATTAAGAGAGGCATTGCGAAGTGCGGCATATGCAAAATTAGGCAACAATAATTCAGACGGTTATATAAGTGTAAATTCCGTGTATGATGATTTTTTTATTGCTTATCGCAGTGATTACAGCAATAGGGGTAATGAGGAAACGTATTATAAAATCGGCTATGCAAAAGGGCCGGATAATACAATAGTTCTCGGTGAACCTGTAGAGGTCAAACGAAAAGAAGTATGGGAGCCGGTAACAAGTGGAGAAATGGAGGATAAGACGAAGATGAAAAAAGAGTTAAAAGATTTAGTCGACGCAGGGAAAATTAACGTGGAAGATTTGAAACTTGCTTGCGGTGAAATGGGTATTAAATTGACAAATGAGCAGAGCAAACTTGAAAAAGTATGTGGTGAGATGTTCGGTAAGACTGGCGACGAATTAATTACTACCATTACCGAATTAGCCAAACAGGCAAAGGCAAAATCTCAAAATGATGTTATTGATAAGTTGATATCCGAAAAGGTCAGCGGAGAAATGGCACAGGGCATTGTTAAGAAAATGCTTCACGTGCCGGAAAACGCAGATGAAAAAATTATCGCAGGTGAAATTGATAGCATATTAGCAGATGATTTTGTTAAATCCGTTTTAGCTAAATCTCATACGGATATCAAGCCGCCTGTAGGTGAAATGAATAATAATAATGTTTCTGACATGTTTGTTATGAGTAAAGTGTCTATTTAATAAAGGAGTTGAAGAATAATGGCATATATTGGACAGCCGACACCAAGTACAGTCATAAATATTAATCAGGTAAAAATCAGCGACGGAAAATCTGTTGATGTAACAGTTGCCGCCAGCAACGGAATTAATGCCGGAGAATTTGCTGTAATTGACGGCTTTTTTGGATTAGCCTTGAAAACCATAAATGCAGAAGAAAATACTGCCGGTGAAGTAATTGCATTACAGATTGAACAGGCTGAATATATTACAGACCAGATTGATACTACTAAAACATTTACAAAAGGTGCCGAACTTTATTTTGACCCAGCGACAAAAAAATTCACTGATGATAATAAAGTAACCGGTGCTTTTTTTGTGGGCAGAATCACTGCTACAAAAGACAGTAATAATGTTATTCAGTTTATTCTTTATCCACAGAATACAACTCCTGTGGCAGCAAGTGAGTAATGGAGGTTTTGATAAATGTTAAATATTGTATCTCAGGAAAGTATGCTTGAAGCGCGCCGTAAAGCCAATATTGAAACGCAGATACCGTTTATACTTAACGGGAAAAAAGAATTTGCAACAAAGAAAATAGTAAACGGCGAAATGGAAACATTGAAATTTAATAAGCCGCTAGGTGAAATGATTAGCTATGGCGGAACTAACGTATCTAAAGAATTGCTTCGTAAAGTTGTTCTTGATGTTGAATTAGGTCGTGAAGAAGTACAGCCGTTATATAGTCCGATTTATGATACGATTTCCGACCCTAATTTACCGGAAATTTTAGACGCTAAATGGGCATTGCGTGGTGCATGCGTATTTATGGAAACTGTAGAAGGTGGCGAAGTAAAATTTGGTACTATGCAGGCTGAATATGGTCCGACTGCACGTATTGTAACTTACACCGCAGGTTTTGAATACACCAAGCAGATGAAAGATTTTAACCAGTCTTTTCAGGTTGAAATGTTAAACAAAGCCTTGGGGCAATCTTATAATGCCTTGTTAAATCATATTCATCTTAGCCCATTCATTAATTTTAGTTATAAAAGTGCTAATAAAACAGCGTATGCCGGTACAGCAGAGGATATTTCGTGGGTTCGTTTATATAATACTATTAAAAACGGCATGAAAGCAGCTATCGTTGCCAAACGTACACCGACAGTAATGCTTGCCAGCAAAGCAAATCAAATTGATATTGAAATGGCTTTACGTGGCGGATATCAGATTAATGGCACAAATTATCCTGCAATCAACGGCATTAATACGATTATTTATTATGATGGCTGGGAAGAAACCGTCGGCAAGAAAAATTATGAATATAAAGGCTGCCCGGCAGATAAAATTTATTTAGTCCGTCCGAAACGTGGCTTTAAAGAATTATTGAAACAGGATTTACGTATCGAAGCAAACACAGGCGATTTAACACGCTTAATCCAGGAACAGATTGTCGGTTATGCTTATCGTGGTGTGTTCGCAGCAGTGGAAGAAAACGTACAGGAATTAACAATCGCTTAGTAAAAAAGGAGTGATATCATGATAATCACTGACGAATTAAAAAAGAAATTACGTAAATATCTTCATGAAGTTATTCCACTGGACGGAACAGCGGCAGATACTAATCTGTCTGATGAAGATATTGAGGAGCTTCTTGCAGATGCCGATAATATTTACAGTGCTGCAGCACAAGGTTGGCGATTGAAAGCTACAATATCATCAATGGAGCCGGGGCAGATAACAAAATACAGTATCGGTCAGGAAACATATGAGCGGTCAACAGCTAGTGATTATCTAAGCTACTGTATGCAAATGGCTAAGATGTATGATGAAATGGCTGAAAAACTTGATAAATGTTCAGGAAGCCTCTTTTTGAATGTTAGGAGGCCGAAAGTTTTATGAATTTTGCTGAACAGAGAAAAAAAGATGTTGCTCAAACGATTGCAGAAAATCCAACTGAAATAACGATTGAGAGAACAACGAGGTTTCCTAAAGGCGGAGGACGAAGCATAGAAAAATCTGTGCTTGGTCCTTTTATTGTGCGCATTTTTAATCAGAAATCTAAATCCATGACAGCAAATGTTTCAAATACTGTTGCCGGAGTTCGACAGACTGACAGTTCATTTGCATTTTTTGGCAGACGCAGAGGCAGATATAAAATGCAGTCCGTCTATTACTGATGAATTTACGATACATGGACAACGATATCGGGTGATTGATGTTATTCCCAGATATTTTAATGGCGTATTGACCAGTATTGACGGTGCTTTAGAGGTGATATCTTAAATGTTTACTGATAATGTACGTGATTATATGCGTCGCAGAAAAGCCGCTACGTATATGCTATGTGAAAGTATATCTGAGTATGTGGAAAAAACGGCTAAGAGACAAGCTAGGTGGACAGATAGAACAGCGCACGCCAGACAAAGTATTAACCATGATACTCAAATGGCGGGAGATGACATAACAATGACTGTAGCTCATGGCGTTAAATACGGTAAATATTTGGAAGAAGGTACTCCGCCGCATGAGATTAGATTGAAAAACAAAAAGGCTTTTATGTGGAATGGATTACCTCACCCAATAAAGAAAAATCCTATTCATCACCCTGGGACAAAACCATATAATACTTTAAAATTAGCTGCTATTCGAGGTAAAGAAAGATTGAAAAACAGTTTAGATAGGCTATGGAGGTAATAAATGCGTGAAGCAATAAGACAGGCACTAATAAATGGAGTGCCGGAAGTAGAAGGACGTATCTTTGAACCGCATACAGCTTCCGCAGATACGCAAAAGCCTTATCTTATAGTTCGGGAATTATCCGAAAGTGATAATACAGAATGGGCAGGTTTTAGGTGCCGTGTTGAAGTGTGGCCATATTGTGAGCGTACAAGCTATATAGATGTTGATACTCTCGCAAAGAAGATAAATAATGTTTTGGATAAGCAGTTATTAGGCTCTGACGACAGCGACGCTATAACCTGTATTGCCGACGGTATGAGCACTGATACAGTAGATGAGGAATGGGACGCATTAACAAGGTGTGTAAATTTCTATGTACTAGCTCTACAACCTGCCACTTTGCAAGGTCCAATAATTAATGATAATTGGTTAATAGCTTTGGCTGAATGGAGTAAGGAAAAGCTAAGCGAACAAGTTGCAGATTGTTATAGTGGTATCCTGCCAACAGGATATAAGCGTCCATCTGTATTATGGCGATTTGATGGCATGGATGTTGAAGAATGTGGTGCATTAGGCTTTGAGGTTATAAAGAATATAACTTGTCATATTTTTGGACGAAATGCAGTAGAAGAATTAAATATTGCAATGAAACTAATTGAAGATATCAAAACGGCAATAAAAATTCCTTTAGATATCAAAAACCGTTGGTATATGACTGTAAAAGATGTATCTGGACATTTTTATACAGACGCATTGAAACAAGGTCAAATTAAATTATCTTTAGCACGCAAAGTAAAACGTCCACATGATGAAGCACCTTTGATAATGGAAACATACTTTGATGGCAAAATTAATTTATCTGAAATTGAAAGAAGGTGGAAATAGTGGCAGAGGAAGTAACAAAACAAATAACAAAACAAACAACAAAGCAAGTTGTAGCTCCGATTATTAAATATTCTATTGCAGATTTAAAAGCAGTATCTCGTAAGGTTTTTGGCTGTAATCCAGAAGTTATTGATGGAGCTATTCACGGTAAGCCTATACAAGCTTATGGAGTTGAAGAAATGAGAAATTTAATAAATGATTTTTTAAATAAACCAATAAAATAAATAGGAGTGATTAATAAATGGCTGGTGGAGCATGGGAAGCAACAAACTTACCTAAATTACCGGGCTTCTATATTAATTTTAAATCTGCTGGACTTGCAGCAATTGAAACTGGAGATAGAGGAACGGTTGTTTTACCAATTAAAGCACATTGGGGTAAAACAAATAGTTTTACGACTATCGTTACAGAAAGCGATATTTTAAATGAATTCGGATCTTTAGAAGATACAAATGGCTCTACTTTTTATAAAACACTTAAAATGTGTACATTAGGAGGAGCAAAAAAAATACTTGCTTATAGATTGGCGGATAGCACCGCTAAAGAAGCAAGTTTAACCCTGCAAAATGAAACAGATACAGATGTAGTGAAAATAACTGCAAAATATGTAGGAGAACGAGGAAATAATTTCAAATTAACGATTGCCCCTTCACTTGCTAATGAAGGTACATTTGACATGAAATTATATGAAAATACAGCTTTATTATACACATATAGTTTTGCTACATGGGCAGAATTGATTGATACAGTAAATACGGCAAATGTTTATATCTTGGCTAGTAAAGCGGAAGGAAGCCCTGACATTAGTGGTAAAGATATTAAAAATATTACTTCGCAAGCATTAACTGGTGGGAATAGTGGTATTACTGGAATCGCTAACACGGATTATATAAAATTACTTGATGTATTAGAGACACAAGAATTTAATATTCTTTCTTTAGACGGTGTTACAGATGAAGCTATTCAAACAAGTATAGCGTCTTGGGTTACGCGTATGAGAACACAAGGTAAAAAAATTATGTGTGTTATGGGTGGTTCTTCCGAAGATGATGTTGCTGATGACGCAGTAGAAAAAGCTGTTCAGCGTTCTGCTGGATTTAATCACGAAGGAGTTATTAATATTGGTACTGGAATAATTCTTGATGATGTGAAATATTCTAGTGCAGATTTAGCACCATATGTTGCTGGTTTAATTGCTGGGCAAAAAATGACTGAAAGTACAACTTATGCAGCTACACCATTTGATGATGTTACTAGACGCTGGACAAGAAGCGAACAGGAAACAGCAGTTACAAATGGTGTATTTTTATTTATTAATGACGGTCGAATTGTTAAGGTTTTACAGGGAATTAATTCTTTAATTACATTAAGACAAGACCAAAATAATGCGTTTAAAAAAATTCGTAGTATTAGAACTATGGACGCTATTGACACTGATTTACAGCAAACAGCAGAAGATAATTACATTGGTAAAATAAATAACACTACGGAAGGGCAACTTGCTTTAATTGGTGCTTGTAAACAATATATGGAGGTCTGCGCTCAAGGTGGAATAATTGAGCAAGGGACATATACTGTTGAACTTAATCCAACATATCACGGTGATAATGCGACAATTAAACCAGAGCCTGACCAGGTATATTTAAAATGGTCTGCACATATTACAGATGTTATTGAAAAAATATTTAGTGACTTTATTTGTGAATAGAGGTGAATTTTTAAATGGCAATAGATGGTGTTCGTGTAGTTAATGGTACATTTGGCTATATATACAAAGAAGGTAAATGGCTTTCGCAATATAATAAAGCGAATGCAAAAGTTGAAATTCAGAAAGCTGAATTAAAAGTTGCTGGCGACCGTTGGACTAGACATAAAGTTTTAGGATTAAAAGGGACTGGCTCTCTTAGTGGTTATAAAGTAACAGATGAATTAATGCAAGAAGTTATGGTTGTTACTAATTCTGACAAACCTTCGTATCGAACAGAATTGATTTATGCACTTAAAGACCCCGAGGCATGGGGATTTGAAAGGATACGCTTAATGAACGTTATGTTTGACAGCATTGATGTAGCTAATTGGGAAGCAGGAAAAGAAATAACAGAAGAGTGGCCATTTACTTTTGAAGGTTATGAGTTGTTAGACCCAATAGAAGAATAAAATTTATTTAAGGAGATAAAACAATGGAAAAAAATTTATTAAATAATGCAGAAATTGAAGAAAATACCGTAGAGCAAAATTTTGAAGATGAAGAAGTAAAAGAAAAAATAAATAAAGATATGTCTGAAAGTGATATCATTACAGCATTATTAAATAGTAATGCTGATGATAAACCAACAATGATTGTTCCATTAAAACGATTAGGTATTCCAGTTACTTTAAAAGCATTAACTGGTAAACAGGTTTCTAGGGTTCGTGAACGTAATACTCGCACGATTGAGAAAAGAAATAAAACAGAAAAGGTTTTAGACTCCGAAGGCTTTAATATGGGACTTATTATTGCTTCTACTGTAAAACCTAATTGGAGTGCGCCAGAATTATTAAATAAATTCCGTGCTTCTAGTGGTGAGGAAGTTTTAAAACGTATTTTACTTGGCGGTGAGATTTCTCTGCTCGGTGATGTTGTATTAGAACTTAGTGGATATAATATCAGTATTGATGATATAAAAAACTTATAAAATCCGGAAAGAATATTTTATCTGTAGCCCATGCACTAAGTATTAGAAGGAATATTAGACCGTCAGAGTTTTTTAATATGCCATTCATGGAACGTCAATTTTTAATTGCGTCTATTGAAGTAGAATTAGAAGTAGAACAAGATGAAATAAAAAAATAAAGGGGAACCAATGTGGCAGATAATCAAGAATTTTATAGATTAAAGCTAGTTTTATCTATGCAGGATAGGCTTACAGCTAGACTTAAAAAGATAGATGAAGGCGTTTTGAAATTTGAGGAACGTATGGCAAAAACTCAAGCAGTTATGGATAAATTTTCTAATACTAAAGTTGAACCAAGAATAACATTAGACACATCAACTATTGAAGATAGATTGAATAAAACTAATGAATTATTAGAAAAAATTGCTAAAAAAACGGTTGAGCCTAGAATAAAACCTAAAGATGAAACTGAGCGTACAACTAGCAAAGTTGAAGGAAGGTTGCAAAAGCTTACAGCGAAAACATGGGATATAACTATAAAGTTAAAAGATAAAACAATTTCCGGATTAGATAAAATAAACAATGCTCTAACATCTCCTTTAGGAATTTTGGGAGTTGGTGCTGGTGCTGTTGGTATTGGTGGATTAATTACCAACAGCGCTCAAAAATCTATGGACTTTACAGCTGAAATAAGTAATATTAAAGCTCTTACTGGAATGCAAGGTGCAGAAATAGAAGCTGTAAGACAACGTGCTTTAGACTTAGGAAAAAGTACAAAATATAGTGCTTTAGAAGCAGCACAAGGAATGACTGAATTATTAAAAGCTGGCGTAGATACAAAATCTGTGCTAGGTGAAGCTTCACAAGCTGCTTTAGATTTAGCAGCTGCTGGAGATTTATCTCTTACAGAAGCAGCGGAAGTTATGAGTACTGCCATGAATGTATTTGGAACAAAAGACGCTACACACGTTGCTGATTTATTAGCAGGTGCAGCGAATGCTTCTGCAACAGACGTTCATGAAATGAAATATGCTTTTTCACAAGTAGCAGCTGACGCTCACGGTGTAGGTATGAGTATTGATGATGTTAATGTAGCTTTGGCTACATTTGCTCAATATGGTCAAAAAGGTGAGAAAGCTGGTACAGGTCTTAGAAATATGCTTAATAATTTACAGCCTCATACTAAGCCTGCCGCTGAAACATTTAGCAAATTAAATTTTCTTGATAGCAATGGAAATAGTGTATTTTATACAGCTGAGGGAAAATTAAAAAGTATGGCTGAAATAGCTGATATAATGCAAAAAAATTTAGGAAAATTAAACCCTGCTGAATTAGATATGGCACTATACGATATGTTTGGTGTAGAAGGTAAAGGGCTTGCTAAAGTTATTATGGAACAAGGTGCAAAAGCTTTCATTGCAATGGAAAAAGAAATGAAAAAATTTACCGCTTCTAGTGTTGCTTTAGAAAAACTTAATAATGCTAAAGGTGATATAGAACAATTACGAGGTGCTTTTGAAACATTTCAAATAGAAGCACTTGCTCCATTAGAACCTGCAATTAGAGTAGTAGCTACAGCTTTTACAGACTTTTTTTCTAATGCTGATACATTAGAAAATGTAAAAAGTAATGTTGCTGGAATATCTGATGAAATAGTTGCATTTATGGATAATCTAGCGAGTGATGAAAAATTTCAGCAAATGCAGTGGGGCGATAAAATTGTTTTCTTGCTCGACCAAATGATGATAAAAATGGATGAGTGGGCTAGTGGTTCTGGTGGCGAACAATTTGGTAAGGTGATGACTAAACTTGCAGAGATTGGAATAAAAGCATTTGTTGGCGCACTTACTGGAATGATAAAAGCAGCTTTTAATTCTGCAATAGAGGGTAATTTTAGCAGTGCAATCGCTTTGGGACTAGGTTCAGTATTTATGGCTTCAATTTTGCCGTTAAGTGGTATTTTTAAAATAGTTAAAAATACCGTTGATTTTGGTAAAAACATTAAAACTGGTTCTTATTGGCTTGGGGACGCTTATAGCAGTGGAACAAGTACATCTTCAAAAATATTAAAAAAAATCCCATTAATTAGTAGTTTAGTTGCTGGATATAACATTTTAACATCTGAGGATAAAACAAAATCTATTGCTACAGAAGCAGGAGGTTTAAGCGGTGCTTGGGCTGGTAGTAAAATAGGTGCTGGTATAGGGACAATGATAGTCCCTGGTATAGGTACTGCTGTAGGTTCTATTGCAGGTGGTATTGGTGGCTATTGGCTTGGTTCTGAAATTGGTGAAACTATTGTTGATTTTTTCAGAAATAAATTTAATGCAAAAGAAATTAATAATGGCAATAACATTTATAATCCTTATATGTATAATCAAGTAACACCTCAAGCACAAAATACAGATGTAAGCATACCTGAATTTAATTATCCAACAGAAACATATCAATCCAAAAATAATACAGCTTCAAATAGTAGTTCTATTTGGGATTTTGCTGACTCAGTAATTAATCAATATGGTGAAAATCAAGTCCAAATGTCTAATATGCAATTAGAAACAGCAAAAGCACAATCTGCTATGATGGGTGAAATATTAGAAAGTGCTGGAGAAAAAATCAATAGATTAAAAGAATTAGGTGCAGAAGGTTGGAATTCTCTTGGTGAAAATGCTTCTATGAACCTTGAACGTATGCGTTATGGTTTATTATCAGCTGAGGAAAGTATTTTACAAACTACTAATACTATTAGTGAGGGCTTTGGCGAAATGTCTAATTCAATTAGTGAATGGTGTTCTACAATAGTTACTGATGTTACAAGTTGGTTTGCTCAAATTCCTGATAGAGTTGGACAAGCTATAGATGAAGCTGTAGCAAGAGCAAATGCAGGTTTATCTGATTTAAAAATTTCTGCATGGAATGCTTTACCAGCTCCATTACGAGATACTATAGATTGGGGAGCTAAAAAACTTGGTATTAAAGGCTATGCTAATGGTGGATTTTTAAATCAAGACCAGATAATTCGTGTTGCTGAAGGAAATAATGCTGAAGTAATAATCCCGTTACATTCTTCAAAACGTCAAAGAGGTTTATCACTTTGGCAACAAGCGGGGCAAATGTTGGGGGTTAATAGTAATTTATTTACCAATGTTACGAATAATAATTATATGCCAGCAATGGCTTATGCTTTATCTAGTGGTAATACTAGCGATAATGGCAAATCCAATAACTCTAATAATGCTTTTTCGTTTAATGGTTTAAATATTCATATCGGAAATAATAAATCTGATGATGAAATGGCAAGTGCTATAGGTTGGAAAATACTTGCGGAAGTAAAACAAGCATATCAAAATAGGGGTTGAGTAAATGTTTGGTTATTTAAATAAAGGAACAACAGCAACTACTATATTAGATGGATTACAAAAAGGCAGTAAATTTGCAGAAGTTGCAGGAAATTTGTTAAATCAAGCGTTAGTGGGTAATACATGGGTTAATCCTGTAACAATTTTTATCATTGACCAAGTTACAAGTACGATATTTCAGTTGCCAGTTAATCCGCTAGAAATAAAAATGCAATGGCAAAGAAAAACACAAACGATAAATATTCTTAATTTAGGAGAAATAGATTTTACTACTGGAGATAAATTACAAGAAATCTCATTTAGTTCATTTTTCCCTTCGGAATATGTGCCTACGTATTGTATGTACCCAGAATTACCTACACCAGAAAGTGCTAACGCTGTAATGAATAATTGGAAAAGTCGTTTTAATGACCCTATAAAAGGATTAGCAGACCCGTTACATTTAATAATATCAGGCGCTCAAGATATAAATATGAATGTATTACTTACATCATATGCTTCACAAGAAAAAGGGGGAGAACCGGGCGATATTTATTTTGATGTTACTTTTAGAGAATGGAAAAATATTGCTGTTCGTACGGAAAGTGAAGAACAACAAAGTAAGCGAGTTTCTATAAAAGAACGTCCAAAACTTGTAAAAATAAAAACAGATGATGATTTATTTGGTACAGAAGAAAGTTTATGGAAAATAGCAAAACAACATTATGGAAATGGTGAAAGTTGGAGTAAGATAGCAGAAGCAAATGTTGGTAAAATAGCAAAGCAGGTGATTTTACCTTGATTGTAAAACCTAGTGTATGCCGATATGATGTAATATTACAAAATAAATATTTTTTAAGAGAATGTATACAAAGTCTAACTTTAGAAGATAGACTTGATGAAGTTGCTTATTGTGGAAAAGTAAAACTTGCTGTTCCAGATGACCAATTTACAGGACTTCCAATAATTACTCCGGGAATGGAAATTCGTGTTAGTGGTACAAAATTTGGTGAAGATAAATATTCTTATTTACTTCATCCAGGTGTAATTTGGGATGTTGAAATTGATAATAATGCACGTAGAAATTGGAATTTAATAATTTACGACCGAACGATATATTTATCTAAATCCGAGGAACAATTTTTATTTAAAGAAGGAATCAACAGCCAGCGACCGTATAAAACAAATATGATAGTGAATGGAATATAACCAAATTA